>SPKZ01020847.1_pt1 | contig 10535 bp, 9 predicted proteins | sample 2456571 | NCBI WGS metagenome assembly SPKZ01 (sample SAMN11192286, study PRJNA482655) | marine metagenome | biome: ENVO:00000447; feature: ENVO:00000244|ENVO:00000211|ENVO:00000569|ENVO:00002023; material: ENVO:00002151; isolation source: ocean water from marine abyssalpelagic zone ...
AAAATAACGGGCCCACAGATCGCAATCGAAGGACAAGGTAGTGCGACCCTCAAAGCCACTATCGTCACTGTCGAAAGCAAAGCAAAAACAGATATTAAAGGTGCACTAGTCGGTATTAATGGCAGTGCAATGACACAGGTTAAAGCAGGTGCAATGGTTCAAATTCAGGGCGCAATTACAAAGGTAAACTAATGCATTATTTAAAGATCCCACACCAGCATGCGCAAGACATTTTATCCTTGTATGAAGCGAGTGATGAAATAACCGCACTAGCAGAGCAGCACCAGACGCCCGCAGCGGTCATCGATATGGCCATTGCAGCTGAACTCTTTGCCGACACCGCCTTGTTCCTTGCACATGCATTACCTGTGAGAGAAGCAATTTGGTGGGCATGTTGTTGTGCAAGTCAACGTGACGACTGGAGTGAAGACGAAGCCAATGCAATCCGTTCAGCGAAGGCATGGGTTCATGAACCTGATGAAACAGCTCGTCGATTTGCTGAAAAAATGGCAAAAAAAGCAGATTTACAAACAGGTGCGGGTTGGGTTGCTCAGGCTGCATTTTGGAGTGGCGGTAGTATGACTGCTCCGGATGAGCCCCTTGTTCAACCGCCTGAATACTTATATTCACAAGCAGTCGCAGGGGCAGTTAACTTAACGGCAGCCCTGCCTGATGGCGAGCATGCCACTGAACGATATGAGCACTATTTTAAGCTTGGATTACATATTGCCCAAGGTGGCAATGGTAAGTTAGGAGAATAATATGTTACCAGCAGCACGCGCGACCGACATGCATGTATGCCCAATGCAAACACCCGCATTAGTCCCAATTCCACATGTGGGCGGGCCGCTGCTTCCACTGCCTACAACCGTATTAATTGGTAATTTACCCGCAGCAACCGTAGGTCAAATATGTATGTGCGTTGGTCCACCTGACAGCGTGGTGAAAGGCAGTGCGACCGTCTTGATCAACAGTAAACCAGCTGCAAGAATGGGCGATACAACAGCCCACGGTGGCACTATTATCATGGGGATGCCAACGGTATTAATTGGCGGGTGACTCTGGCTAACCACAGAAAGGTAAATCATGGGATTTACCTTTCATTTTTGTCAGCCAATTAAGCCAACGCGTTAATAACAGCTGCTCTGGCTGGGTTAAATCTGAATTATACAACTGCAATAACCATTGATAAAAAGCATACCAATCATCCTGAGGCATGACGATGTGCGACTGTTCATAGCAATCTGCGGAACAAAAACCAGGCGTTACTTGCCATGATGGCAAACTTGATAATGTCGTGCCAAAGGGCAGTGCAGAGCCACAATCAATTAACGATATTTTATCTTTCCTTGCATTATAAATCACATTCGACGGTTTAATATCACCATGCACCCATCCCTGCGTATGCATCATCATAATCGCACGCACAATCTGTGGTACAAGCGCCAGAAAATCACGAGGTTGATCCGCATTAAACGAGAGTAATGACTCCCCTTCAATGAACGGCATCAAGAGTAAATTTTCTGCCTTAAAATACGTGATAACAGGACGAATATAATAAGAATGACAAGCAGATAAACAACGCCACTCTCGTTCTATGGCAATCGGTTCTGCCCGCTTCAGCACCGCATATGCTGAAGCGGATTGGTTATCTCGAACAAGCCATGTCGTCGATGACAGCAATTTGATCACGGTAAAACGAGAAGCAAGTCGGCCGTTTATCACGTCAATCATCCTTTATAATTTATAAACGTGCAGGTAAGCCAAAGCGGGTAAACAAATACTTATCAAATATTTGGTTACTGCCTCTCAAGCTATATTGCAGAACGATATTTTCATTATTCAGTTTATAGGTTAACTTCTTAATACGTCGATCACCCGTTGCACTACTTCGTCCATCAAACAAAGCTCTGAACAGTGCCCATTGTCCTGAGTATGACTTACTTGCAACACGGTTCTCACCACTAAAAAAGTTCACCGACATATAATCATCTTCACCTATCGATGGCCATGCAATACTTTGCCATAAACGAGGACCGTGACGATACGAGAATATATTTTCTGTTTCCAGAATATTAAATTGCGTCACAGAAGTACTCATCGAACTCGCTTTTAACTTCAACGTCATCGCAAGTTCTTGCCCTGACGCCCCAAAGAACAGCTCTCTGATCGTTTTAGCTTGTTTAAGTTGCAGCAAGCTTTTCGCATTAATTGGTAATTTTTCACCATCAAATTCAGCCAGTTTTAAAGTCCCATTATCCCAATACGTAAAGGGATGAAGCACTTCGCTGACAAATTTATCAATACGCCCTTCAGGCTTAAACATTAATGCAAAATCATCAATAGCAACTTCACCACGTCCTGTGAGCAAGAACGGGAAGCGACCTTCAACGGCTTGGCGATAAAAACCATGCACTTGCTCTTTCCATTGTTGATTAACATGTTCTGCACTGCCGTTGATCACACTCTTCCATGACTGCGCGTACAAGGATTTAATCCAGCTTGCCACCTGGTTCGGCGAGCGACTTGATTGGCGACGGAAATTAACCAATATATCTTGGCTGCCTGACGCATGATCTTGTGCATACTGATATAACGCACGGCTTGGATCGCCACTTGATAACGCAGTATCAAAATACGTATTCAATTGATCTAATTCAGCCATCAATTCATCTACGGGTGTTGTTTTACCTTTGCTCGCCATGAATATTGAATAAGGGCTAAACGCCTCATTAACAACATAGGAAGGCTGTAAACGTAATAACTTATCACCCCCAAAGCGATTAACTTTTTCAACTTTTTTCAATACCGATGCCGTTTTTTTCAAGCCTAATTTACCGACAGCCTTTGCGTTAGGTGCACCCTCAGCATTTTTAGCAAGGGTGGTATTAACAATTAATGCTTCAAGCACATCAATAATCGGGCTACTGGCGGGTGAACGCGCAGTTTTAACCGCATAAGCAAGATCATCGATCGTATTAAATGGCTTCACTTCGATGTGGTTAATAAGTTCTTTCCACTGATATATGTAATCCGCATAATACAGACGCTGTACCTTCTTACTCAAATCTACAAGCTCAGAAATAGATGCACCCGACATATCACCTTGAATACTTTTAAATTCATTTAACTGCTTTTTAAGTAACCTTGATTTCGCACTCAGATCGATATTTGCTTGTCCCTGTCGAGTAAATAACTCAGGCAATAAATAACCGTTAAATCCGGCTTTAAATTGAAATAGCACATCAAACTTATCCCCTAATTGACGACGCGTATCAACGCGATTACGGTATTCAGGAAGTGATTTTATGCGGGTGTAAATCAGGCGTTCTGGTGATAAACCTTCTAAATTTTGCGTTGCTACCGAAATCAAGTCATCACTTGGGACAAGCACCGTCTCATAATCACTACTGAATAAATCTTCCATTAACATGGTCAACGTTTCTATATTATCCAGCGAAATATCACCTTGTTCATTTAGCGTTTCAACCAAATAAGCTAATAATTCAGTCATGTCTAAACGTTGCTTATCAAACAACATTTGATAATAACGCAGCACTTCAAATATCTTGCTCGAATTACCTAAATTAACATATACATACAGTTCACTGCTTAATACTTCAACCAGCTGAGGCAGCAAGAACATCTGTAATTGTGCTTCATAGCTCAAGTAGATTTGTTCCGTCGTTTTAGGCTGATTAACACTGATACGTTGATACAAAGGCGTAGGTTTACGCCCTTCTTCAACCACCAGGCGCAATTCATTTAACACTGGAATAATGTCTTCAAAACCAACTTTAGTATTACGTAATCGTTCCATGTCTTGCTGGTACAATGCTAATTGAGTAACCGCATGGTTTCGATAATCTTCATCTTTATTCCAGTTATCACGTAACAACAAGCCAAGTACAATAATCGCACCAATAAACCCTAACATCATCACCGTTCGCGAAGCAAGATAGCTATAATGACGCAGCTGGTTAACACCAACAATACTCGATTCAGGTAATACAGTCTGCTGTAATATATTTACTGAGAACAACTGCTTACGGCCTGATAATTGTTCTCTTGTCGTATTTGCATTAAACGCACTGCTGCTAGCGACAAGTTGAGTCAGTAAATCGTGACTGTTGCCACCTTGCTGTGTCGTACATAAATACATGCCTCTTAGCCACACAACATCTCGAACCCGATTTTCCCGACTTATTCCCTCTAAGAACTCGGTAACTTGCTCAAAGAAAAGACGTAACTGATAAGGGAGTGCAACAATAGAATGCGCATCCTCTTGACGTGTTTCTCGTAATGATTGGAATTGCTGCTGAGCTAACACATCGAGTAATTTCTGACATTCCAGCTCAAACATACTGACTTCAAATCGATGGTCATCCGTGTTTGGAAACGTAATCCCCAAAGGTCGATCGATATCGCATCCCGAGTTACTCGAGAAAAACTCAACAAAATCAGCAATCGTATCTGACTTTGTGAATAATGTATAAACAGGCAGCGCTAACCCACAATGTTCACCGAGTGTTAAAATAGCATCTTGTAAATTTGAGCTAAGAGATAGACGTTCATTTTTATCCCCCGTTAATAATCGCTCACAGCTAATCGCGACTAACACGCCATTGATTGCTTGACGAGGTCGGTATTTCATTAATTGCTGGGCAAAAACACGCCACAACGCGTCATCAATACCGTCTCGATCGAATAATCGGTGGTCGACTTCAATAACCACCATGTTTTCATTACTCCAAAACCGCATATATTGTGACGATTCACTTTTATCACGATCGCGATAGTTAACCGGTTCTAGGTTATTTTGGTGTAGTAAGCTACTTTTAGCATCATCTTCACCTCCTATCAAAACATACCAAGGCAGTTCATACAAACTACTAAGCTTACTACCCTTATGCCCTTTCAACTTTATAACTGCCGACTTAAACAGTGAATTAATGACTTTTACATCTTGTTTAAATAAAATAACTTGCTCGTGAACCGCCGATTTTTCTTCACGCAGGTGTTGCCAAACCGCAATCACGAGAGCTATCGTAATCAAACACCCTCCAAAAATCGTAACCACCAGCCTTAATAATTTATCCCCTTCATCTAAGGTTGGGAGATATATCCAGCTAAGTCCGGTACAAATCAATAACGCTAACGCAATGAGTAAACACGCTATTTTTAATGTTATTTTTTTCATTATTTATCATTTACCTTATTACTACGGCGTATAACTGCATTTAATCCAAAGCGAGCATTAATTTCATTTTTTAAAAGTTTCGCCTTTGCTAAATCGCGATTGTTCGGAATAAATAATTCCACACCGGTAGGCACTCCGTTTAATACCACTTTATACCCAATAGCTTGTATGTCTTTTTCTAACCGTGCAGCACTGGCTTTCGTCGCAAAGTTCGCAACGACGATATTCCATGAGATTGTATCGATAAGCGCAATCGGTTTCACGCTCACTGCTTCTTGCACTTCAATGCCTAAGTCTTCAGGCGTACTGGTGTAAATCAAATCATCGTTATTCGTGCTATTGGTAAAACCAGCCATATCCAACGAGCTAAATGCGATTAAGGTTGATTGACTACGCTGGTCATACCAAAATTCTGAAAAACAATACGTACTGATAATTAATAATATGCCAATCCAAGATAATTTAACCGCACTGATAAATCGCCAAGGCGAGGTCGTTTCCGGCATCGAAATCGGCGTTGGCGGTTCCAGTATGGATTCACTACGGTAGTGTCGGATCATACTGTAAAGCTCAGACTGTAACTCATTCATTTTCTGGCGATTATCATGACGATACTTGCCTAAAAAGCCGAGCATTATCAACACATATTGAAGCTCTAAGAAGTCCACCAGCTTTGCAGGTTGGCGGCTTGCTTGTTCAAGCAATTGGAAGAAAACCTCACCACCATTACGTTGGCTAAAGACCTTACTGAGTAATGAATGATTTTCCCAACGAGCCACTTCGCCCCACGAGGTATACAAGATCAATTCATCAAACGCCGCGCATAATATGAAGCAAACCTTTTCAATCACACTCGGGTGATAATCTAAAAACAACCCTTTGCGTTTAAAATCAGCGATGCCATCTAGCAATTGTTGACGAAAGGCATTGATGTCTAAAGGTGATGTTTGTCTGTCTACACAAGCCAAAATACCCAGTAACTCACTGCATTCTTTTAAGAGTGGATTGTTATAATTCGCTAATTGAGCGATTAACTTTTCCGAGCCTTTAAAATCAAGCTTCACTTCATTACTGGTTTTCACGGCTTTACGTGGACTATTACTGCGACGAATTGAAATCGTCGGTTGTTCATTAAATAATGATGTCATCGCGCCCCCTAACGAATTACGTACAGTTCAATATCAACATCGCCAATGCGACTATCAACATGTAATGCAATCGGTTCGTCTTTCTTCACAAGTTGTTGCCACAAATCAGATTGCGTATCCAACTCGAAATAAGCCACATCAGTGCGTGATTTTAGTTCCGATGGCGCAATCGGCAGTGCGCGAACAGGCACACCAGATAAGGCATTACGCACAAGATCAGCAACCATGCTGTTACCTGCCAATTTAACTGCAAGTGGGAATTGTTTGTTTAACTGCACTGCACCTAATGGTGACGAGACAACCAAAATAAAGCGACCCGCATTATAGAGGCTTGAGTCCTGGACTAGCGTACGTAGTAAACGGCGCTTATCAAACAAGCTCTTATCCCAAACTAATGTCGTCACATTATCAAGTTGAACTTCACGTAGCAGCACGCGCATATCAGAAAACAAAGTAGAAAAAAGGTGATACAAGTGGCTATTGTTCCAGCTATCATATTCCTTCGGCATCTGAGTATCTAAGCCCTGCATTTCACCAGCCATCGACATACATGCTTGGTAAATTTCTTGCGGTGATGTAGTGCCACTATCAAGCCAATATTTAATGGTCGGTAACCAACGTCCCAATGCCTGTAACCAGAGGTAATCACGGATTAATGCTTGGTAACTTTTGTTAACAGAGTCAATCTGTAAGCGCTGCGAGATGGTGCTTGCACGGTATTTCATCTGTGCATACAGATCATTCACGTTATCTTTTAAGTATTCAGACACCGTGAAATAAAGTGACATCGGAATAAACGCACGGTTTAGTTCAATGCCACCATCTGACTTGTGTTCCGTAATATGTGCAATAGGGATCTGGGTATAATCTTGTAACTCTTCGCCTTCAAGTTTAAGGACGATATTCAAGTCCGCTAACTCTAATTGCAACGCATCTGCATTGTCTCGAGTCGTATCAAATACATCGTAATCAGTACGGTGGTAACGACGATGTTGGTCATCCTTGTCACCGACATTCATCACACCAGAGCGATAAATGGGCATCGCTAAATACACTAATTTATCAATCGCGCCAGCAGGAATATCGAGGGCGAGACCATTACGAATATCAAAAGGCGTACCATCAGGAAAAATACCTTTTGCACGTTTAATCCCAACCTTGCCAATATTAACTAATGAATAATCAAGTTCTAACTCAGCCAAACCGTGGCGCATTGGATTCATTAGGCTACAATATTGTTTGGTGAACTCTTCAAGATAACGCTCTTGCTGTTGAAAGTGTTGCGGGCTTAAAAACATCCCTTCAGACCAAACTACTTTTTTCTTATCCATTATTAATCCTCTTCGCCTGTCACGGTAATGTTTACGCCGTCAATGCTGATGTTTACGATAATCGGAAATCCAGATTGCACACTCAAAATTGCGGTACTTTTGGCTTCTCTGTAATTAGAAAAAGCAGCAACAACACCAACATATTTAATTTCGCTGTTTTGTGGCAGCGCGACCTTGTATATTTCACTCGGTAAGATACTGCCAAGTTGACGCTTCGATAATAACCCAGCCTTTAACACGCCTTGATCATCACTATACAAATCAATAAAGTTGGCCTGCATAAACGCCTCACTGTCAGCCAGTTGATAAATGCGAATCTCAAGGGGTGACGCTAAGCCATTAATATTAGGATTAATGTTGTTCTCAGCCTCAATATTAACCGCCACTTGCAAAGGCAATGGGTCGCGCCAAAACATCCAACTGCTACAACCATTCAAAAACAAAGTACATATCAAAAAAATAAGAACACGTTGCATATTACTTATCTCCCATTGACTGTTTGATACGTAAACTTTCACCGAAATACGCTTTAAATTTCATCTGCCATTCTTTGTTCTCTTTTTGGCGCGTAAAGTAGCGTTTGTATACGGTCCAGTAATCCGCTTTCTTTTGCCAAAAACGACGTGGGGCAAAGTCATCAAAGAAACTTTCAAGTTCCGTCGGCGAAATGTCTGACAGTAATCGTTCTAATGCCATTTCAGCTGATTGCACCATCAAGTCATGCTGCTTAAGTTGTAGCAACATCAATTGCTGAGATTCCAGCGCAGAGTAATTAGGTCGTGGAACAGTGTCAGTAAACGGCTGTCCTTCATCAATCACTACCGACGCAGTACTAAACATGTCATCGCCAAAGGGATCGTCAGAAAAACTGTCATCGCCCAACCAGATATTTTGAGGCATACCTTGACCCTGTTTTTTTACTGCTGCATTAGCAACAAACGGATCTTCAAATATGCCTTCTAGCGCTTCGTTTGGATCAGTAAATACCCACTCAGGTACAGCTAACTCATCAGACTGTTCTGAAGCTGTGTTCACATTTCCATTCGCTGAGTGTGTATTTACATGGCCACTTGATAAAGCATCACCAAACGGATCATCATCCCAGCCATTCAATAGTGATTGCTTATCTTTACCTTGTGCATCCGCTTGCTCTGATACCTTCACAACCGCTTTTTCAGGCGTGAAACACGATACCATTAGGCGATATTTACCCACATTAACCACATCGCCGTCATTCAATGTCGCTTGATTATTTAAACCTAATGGTTTGGTCGCGCCATTTAAAAACACCCCATTCGTGCTCACATCCATGATTTGATAACCACGGCTGCCACGGTTGATTAATGCATGCGAGCCCGATATTTCTCTCGAGGCATCAGATAGTTGCATCGTCATACCATAAGCACGACCAATACTGCCTCCTTCATCAGGGAAGTTAATAGTCCACTCGGGGATAGGCTCCCCATCTGGAGAGCTGATAATTCGTAATGATAACGGCATATTATTGACCCTCACACGCCACAATGGCTTGATTAAATTCATTGATAAACAGTGGATATTTTTCCGTGAATTTCTTCGAAAAATACACACCTAGTGGTTTCTCATTCACTATCGTCTTAGTGATTGCACGATGGCTAATACCCAATTCATTAATGGCATTTGCCATCACAATATCATTCGCTAATACCGCACCGACATCGCCAGACAGGAGTAGCTCAATAAGTGCAGTGGCACGACGAGGTTTTTTCTCAACGCGATAACCTTGTTTTTGTAACCACAACCATTTGTTTGAACCAAATAATGCGGTCACGGGCACTTCTTTTTTAAACTGCAGAGACTTAACATCAATTGCGTCAGATAAGCTAAACCAACTCCATGTTTGGTTCATTAAGGGCGCTGAATACTCGGCATATTTGTCACGGGTATCATTTTTAGATGCGAGGAAAAGGCCATGTAACTCTCCGACTTCCGTTAGGATTTGAGAACGGTCCCAGTCTGTCATCGTGATTTGATAGGGCTGCTTCATCACCTTTAAAATACATTTCAACTTGACGATCCCAATCCCCTTCATTTCACCATTTTCTTGGTATTGATAAGGACTCCACACTTGTGTCGCAAGCCGTAATCGTTCTGGACGAATTTCACTTTTCACCATAAATGACCCACCCAAAAACAGACCTAACGCCAATGTTAATGACATTATTTTCATAATAAGACCGCTTACATTATCGATTTTTTTCATTGACCGTCCTCCACAGACATGCCGTTAGAACGGATCATGAGTCCTTCCGTACCATATACATCACTGGCCATTTCCATGAGTTCAAACGGTATTGATTGATGAATACGAGCGGCTTGCTTAAAGCTAATTGAAATATCCGGTGGTGAGATAACACCAACGGGAAGATCGCCTACGATGACCTCTTTCTTTAAAATTTGAATACCATACAGCGCCGCTTGTGTCGCATTATTCACAAAGCTAACACCAAACGACATTAACGCACTGGCCTTCGTGCCATTCACTACATCTGGCACCGCAGATATCAAGGCGAGTTGCTGTGAAAGTTGATTGATTTCTTCCACACGCACCAGTAAAGACGAACTCCCCGTTAACCAAAGCAAGGTATTATCCAGTGTTGGATCGGCCTGCTTAAGCGTAGTCATTGCCGTTTCCATCGCTGATTTCAAACCCATTGTCGGTTTTGATTCATCAACAATAATAGGCACAACGGTTAGCCCTACTTTTTCAGCAAATGTTTTCATTGGTAGGAATTGCGTCAAATAGGCACTTTGATTTGTACGTGAATACAAAATACCGATTTGCTTTAACCCTGGATTAAAACGCTGCATGATACG
>SPKZ01012790.1_pt1 | contig 10533 bp, 11 predicted proteins | sample 2456571 | NCBI WGS metagenome assembly SPKZ01 (sample SAMN11192286, study PRJNA482655) | marine metagenome | biome: ENVO:00000447; feature: ENVO:00000244|ENVO:00000211|ENVO:00000569|ENVO:00002023; material: ENVO:00002151; isolation source: ocean water from marine abyssalpelagic zone ...
CACGCCTTTCATATGTGGATTATTTTGCTTAAGTAGCTCAGGAATAATACCGCCAGCAAACGATTCAGCTAGCAAAATATAATCTTCAGTTGGTAATTGTTCTTTTATAACTTTAGCCAAAGAAGCATAGTTTTGAGGACCAGATTGTGGCAATGTAATGACTAAGGTATCTCCGTCAAAGTTAGACAAAAACCCTTCAAATAATTCTCCAGTACCATCCATACCAGGCAACAACACTAATTTAGAAATAACCACAATCCTTGTACGCTAATATTTAACTATTTACTTGGAATTAATTAAGTAAACAGAAAGTAACAAACCAATTAAATATAGTTAAATTAATACGTTACAATATAAACAAATCTCTATCATGACAATATCACACCTGATTGTGAAAGACCATTTATGAGCTAAAAAACGTATTGTCTGAATGAATTATTCTTGGATGAGATGATATATAAGTTTTATAATACCCTATGTCTTTCATCTTAAGGTTTAGCTAATGAATACCGTAATAAAAGATTGGATCTTAGTCGATGTAAACAACGGTGGTCAACTCATTGGTACGGTATTATGGGGGATAGTTATTGATGACTCTAGCTTTAGGTTTTCAGTAAATGACTATGTGTGTACATCCGAAATAACGAAGATTTATCATCAACTTATTACTACTAGCAGTAATAGCTTATACCAAGTCGTAGGGACGGGTTCTCGTGATGGTATCGAATACGATGACTTTGAATTACTAAGAAACGGCTTTGATCCACATCAGATCAATGAACTACGAAAGTTAGGCAATTCAAATCCGCATTAATGTTAGATGCAGCTTTTGGTGTAATCGAGATCAAGACACAACATTTAATGCGTTAAGCAACCATCGAGAATACATTTAGGGGTTAGGTTATCAGTATTCCTCCGTTATTAAAGTGTAGTGGCGCTGTATTTAGTTCTTATTTCTCAATTAAAATCGAAATGAACGTCCCTAATTCGCTCACAAAAAATGTTCAATAACTGAATCTGAACGGCAGTAATAAGGCTTGAAGCGGACGTTAGCTATAACTACCTGCTAATGTCGCCTTAGTGCCTTGAGAAGTCCTTAGCCGCAACGAGTTTTTCATTGGTCACTGATTAGGACATAAGGCTCACTTCTACCACATTAATAGGACTAAAATAGTGGCCTATAATGTAAAGCGAAACCCACTATTTTAGTTTCGTTTCAAGTACCTTGTTATAAGCTAGTAAACGAACGTTCCATTTCTGATTTTTTAATTTTGAATTTAGTTTTTTTAGAAATTTCAGTTTTAGAAATTGTTGAATTTGGACCAATAATTACTGACGTTACAATTTTTGAAAATGGTAGAGTTGTAAATTTCTTATTATCTATTGACGTAAAAGATAATGTTTTCTGTAAGTTTAGTACCCTAGCTTGAGATGCTTCAAAGAAAGCCTCTGATAATCCTTCGTGATTATCAGTAATAAAATGCCCCACTTCGCAAGTAAACCGCAAAGGTAAAGGAACACTGAATAGTTATCTGATATTGCGAAACGGAATTCTTTTTCACTAGCATATGGTTCGGCTACTTTAATTAAGCTTTTCCAATACTCAAGGAAGAAAAACCAAACTAGATATCCAGCTCCGCCTAACTGAGCATTAGTTTTTTGCACAGCAGGAAAAAGCATCTCCATAAACTCGTTTGCCCATTGATTATCATATGAAACAAAACAACATTTTAAATAGTCAGGAATCAATTCAAAATCATCTAAATTTTCCTCTAAGAAACTCAAGTATTCTTTGACTGAAATACGTAAGCAAATCCCCTTTCCCTGTTCTGCATAATTTTCCCATAAATATTGATTTGTGCTTGTAGGGGTATTTGACTGAACAAATACATGGTCCTGTGATAAAGCATTATTAATAACCTGTGCAATGTCATGGGTTTCTAGCGTTGTTTTATCAGTGACAGTACCTTTAACTCGTTGCTCTATTTCAAAAGGTATTTTGCGCTCATGCTTATCTTCGAAGTTACTTATCGTATACATTCTGATGGTATTTGATTCAACCATTGAATAGAAACTTTCAAGTGAAGTGTAATGATAAACATACTCAGGCAATTCAATATTAAATTTCTTATCTATCCCCTTTAAGAAACCAAAAAATATGTTGCGTGCACCATCTAGCTGATCTTGAAACTCTCGATTCATGTAACCTCTATTATTATCCCGTTTAAAGTGCATGTTATGTTCGTATTAAACTTTTGGTGGTGTTTTCTCACCAACTAACCCCATAATTTTCTCTAATTCTAAATGTAAAGAGTGCTTACCATCCGACTTAATCAATCCGCCTATTACATCGTTATATGGAAGTAAACGAACCTGCCCTTTAGGCGCAAAGCAGTTCTTACCACTTCGGTAAAAACTTTGCCCAGAATACCCGTTGGTATAACCGTCAATCACAATTCTCTTTTGTTTTCCGTGTTGAGCAACTTCTACACTTACTAATGCATACGTATTTAGGTTGCCTGATGTATCCAAAACTAGGAGTTCTTGCCCTTTGTATGGAGGGTTACTCTCGAAATGCTCTTTAACAGACTCAAGAGTCCAGTGTAAATCACGGGCATAAAATAATTTTGCGTAACGGGTCTTACGATCTTCTCTGCAACTTTTACAAGTTCCAAAATCAACTTTGAAGTCGCTAACACGACAAGGAAAACGACCAAACATTTTGGTCATAGTATCTTCGAACTTGGTTTCACACATGTCACATGTTTTTCGCCACGTGACTATTGAGTCGTTGTTTGTTTTCATAGTTTATCTACTATTAAAGATTACATGGTAAATTAAAGAACATAACGCCTCATTAAGAGGTAAAAAATTGTTGGCTAAAATGTTGAACGGAGTGAAAACAGCGAATTGTATTTTTTCCGTTTGAAGTTATTGTTATGAATATATCTAGTTGGGTTATGCCGTTTTAAGAACTACCTCAATATCTCCATCTGTTTTAATTGTTTTTAAAAAACCACCGCACGCAGAGCAATTTATAGATATTTTTTCCTTCCAACCAGGTGTACCCGTGGAAACTTCAATTAGTTCTAATTTAGCATCGCAATGCTTACATTGGATTTCATCGATACAGCTCATTTAATTTCTCCTAATATTCATTTTTAAAGATATTCATAACGCCCCTTTAAGGGGCTGATAATAGTTTGCTAAAATGTTTAGCGTAGCGGAACCTAGCAAACTGTTAGAGTCCGTTTGAGTAACTTGTTATGCGAGACTCTATATAGGCACAATGTCTAATCCTAATTCCGCAGCTTTTGGTTGAGCTTTATATATTTTGACATGTGACCATTTTCTATGGGCAAGTAACTCCTTTACTATTTTAGTATCCGCTGGGGAAATATTCATTCCTAACACTACGCTTTCGAGAGCTTCGGGCTTAAAACTCATTGGCTTAGGACCTTCTTCAGATATTATTCTGATTTCTTCTTCATACTCCCAACTCTTATGTTTTTGGGTCAATGAAGCATTTAATAGGTCAAGGGCCATTTTCATATGGTTATCAAATTCATTTTCGCTGTTGTAGACATCACCACGATTATAATCATTGTATACATCAATGTATGGATGTCTTTCAATGTAATCAATGTCGCGACTATATATGGGCGCTTCATTTGGAATGTAGTGATGAAACGGTTTTTTGAACCCAAAACAAATTCCTTTGTGAGAATCAGCGTAATGTGACCACATTAATATGTCGTTATTCTTACAACTCAAACAAAACACCCCAAACCCATCAAGCCTATCTTCAAGGAATCCATCATGCCTTCTTAATGGGGAGGAACTGACATCAATACCAATAATTTCAAGCTCGCCTAGCAAACGGCTAGGGAGTATTTGGCTGTCAAAGGGGTCATTAAAGCTATTTGTTTTAGCGAAATATACCTCATTACTAATAAGATAATTAAGAGAGTATTTATCAACAGCTCTATATTTATATAAGCTCAAAGTTACCCTCTATTTGCGCATAACGCTTATTATGGAGACTTATCAGTAATGTCAGCCCCACAAACTGTATTTAATTCACATTAATATCCCACAATTTCAAATCTTTAGGAACTAAAAGTAATTTATTTTTGCAAGAACTTGGATATTACTGAGATTCATTAGAAAATATATGGAAAAAAATTAAAGGCTAACGACCGCTTAGCACCAAACGGGCATTAGCACTAACAAATACTAATGGTAAAAGCTAAACATCTAAGGAACTTAGTTCACTGTTTTAAAGCATATTGGAATACTGGAAGGTATAAAAAAATTCCAATAACCGAACTGGATATTGGAATGATTTTAGGGGAATATATTAACAGAGTATTTTTGGGATATCTGACCAACGTGTCGTATATCGTGGCGATAAAAACTCTCTACGCATAGCCCATTTTTCTTGTCTAGCTTCACTGCCCAACTGCAAAGCACCCTTACCAAAGCGGTTGTTAATTTTGCTATAACAATTCATTAAGGCAGGGTTTTCTTTCGATAAAAATAAATCTTGTTGCTGGAAGTCGCAACTCTCTAGTTCAACTGCTCCGACACCACAGCGATAGTAAGGTACTCCTTCGACATATAGAACATTAAGCACTTGCTCTATGGCAGAAGCCACAGAGCAAACATTATCGGTTGCCAATGGAAAGTCATACATAATGCCCTTTTTTATATAGCGTTCGTCATGAGGGGAGCTAGACGCAAATATATATAGTTTTTTAATAAGGGAGTGTTGGAGTCTTACTTTATTGCAAACTTTTACAGCATGAGTAGTTAACGCTTTACGTAAATCATGATAATTAACAATTCTTTGACCATGTGAACGAGTAGAGAAAATTTCTTTTTTCGGTGACTGAACATCATCCCAAGATAAACACTTAACCCCATTTAATTCTTCAACGGTACGCTCGACAGTTACACCAAATTGTTGTCTCATTGATTTAGGTGAACAATTAGCTAAATCATTAGCAGTTTTAAGCCCTAATAAGCTTAATTTAACGCTAAGTTTACGACCTATACCCCAAATGTCATCAAGTTTCATCTGCTGAAGATAATGCTTTTTTGAATAATTATCATTTATAACTGCGACACCATCAGAATCTGGCAGCTTTTTACTTGCGTGATTAGCCGCTTTAGCCAACGTTAAAGTATGACCGAAACCAACCCCCACTGGCATACGTGTTTCACGCCATACAGTACGTCTAATTTCATGCCCGTATTTGTACCAATCCTGGATTATTCCTTCATAGTTAACGAACTTAGAAAAAGCTTCATCGATGCTGTATTGGTAAGTGTTATCACTAAAACGTGCAATAACCGCCATCATCTTATCGCTAATATCGCCATACAATTCATAGTTGCTAGATCGTACTACCACGTTGTGTTTTTGCAGGAGCCATTTCACTTTAAAGTACGGCTCAAACTTAGGGATACCGAGCTTTTTTGCCATAGGACAAATAGCAACTATACAACCATCGTTATTACTGAGAACAACAACAGGTCGCTGCCTTATTGATGGTTCATGTACTTTTTCCATCGAAGCAAAACAACCGCTCGCGTCCGTTAATGCTTGCATTTCCATTTACAAAAATGCCAATAGATTAAAGCCTTCATCATGTTTACGAATGGAGATAGGTACAGAGCCTTCCAGTTGGAAAACATCACTTTCAGTTATGTGTATGGGTTGATGGTTGTCTGATGCGGATAACAACCTATTGTGGACTTTATCAAGTACTTTACAAATGAAATTACCATTAAAATTTGCCACGATCACTGAACCGTCTTTAACCTCTTTAGCCCTGTCAACTATGAGTAAATCGCCTGAAAATATTCCTACTTTTTGCATAGAATCGCCCGAGGCTAAACCTATGAATGTTGCGTTAGGGTTTTTTATTAAAAGTTCATCGAGAGATAAACCCATTTCACGATATTCTGCACTAGGACTCTCAAAACCTGTGATTCCGCAATCACAGTAAATAGGGATCACTTTCATAGTACCACCTTATAAACCTGTATATAGATACAGTATACATTAATATTACGAAACTGACCAAATACGTAACTTGGTACTTAGAACGCATATTGTAATACTGGCAGATATAGAAAAATTCGAATACCAAAAACGGATATTGGAATAATGTTTTTGAAAAGAGGACGTCAGCGCTGTTAGTGTAACCCTATTCCGAAAAAGGGTTATAGCTAGCATTACTATGAAGTAAACAGTGCTAGGGTGAACTGTTGCAAAAACTAACTGATTTATCATCAAATAGAGGGAGAAGTGCGGTATATAGCCACACTTATGTAGAAATTTAAGCGCTATGAATAGTCTTCTTCTACCACAAAGAAGACATAAGCTATTACAGCTAATTGGACAGGTTGGATTAGATTTTGTATCGATAACGCCAGCTTAAGCGGACAAAAATTGTTGGCTATAATTGTGAAGCGAAACGTAACCAACTGTTTTTTTGTTCCGTTTAAAGCTCTTGTTATGTTTAATTGCGTGCATTAGTAATAAAGTTGTATATTGCTGTGATTTCCTTTTTTAATTCAGGAGTGTAAAGTGCTTTATCTCTACAATTTTCTATATACTTTTTTGCTACTTTAACTTTATCCGCAGTTCTCGTTTTACTATCCTTTTTGATTAAATATTTCAAAACATTGGACCATTTATCAGTATCTATTTGTTCGTAAAAATGAGGGTGAACACTAGCGATTGAACGTTTTAATACATCAGAGTTTAAGTAGTTTTCAATTTCTCTACCTCCAGTAATCCAGACCTTTGCACTCCCATCACGACAACTATTAATAATTCTTTTTTTTGTATCGTTCAACTCGTCATTTTCATTTTTTCTATCACTATCCATTACAATAATAGAATTTATATTTATTTTTAACATTGAAATCATATCATCACCATTATCGTTTAAATCGAAATGACTCAATATTCGTCCACCATAGAACATGAAACTATAGTCAACTCCTTCAATTAATTTATCATCGAAACTTGAAAGCCAATGTTTGATATAGATTCTATCAGAAGGTCCCTCAACCCAAACAACACAATTTGTTTGAAAAACATCGGATGCTTTGTAGCCTAAATCATCTAGTAAGCTTTTTTCATTATCAAGAATATCGACTGTTTTTCCTTGAGTATGATAAATACTAACTTGATCGCTAAAGCTTGCATTTATCATAGCTGGTGAATGAGTGCTTAATAATATTTGGAGTTCATTATCAATAGATATCTCTTCAATTCTCTTAAGTAATAGTCTCTGCAATCTAGGATGAAGATTAACTTCTGGCTCTTCTAGTAAACAAACACTCCCTTTCTTGCAATCTCTTAAATATGAAGTAATTTCGGCATATGCTCTCCATCCAGAAGGAAACCAAGAAAGAGGTAAGTTATTAGACATAGATTTATCTTCTTCGAACCAACTCTCAATGAAGCCGTCTTTAGCAGCGATTAGGTTATTGGAATTTACAGGTATTGATTTCTTTAAAGAACCATCTTCATTGATTTTTCTGTTATAGGAGCCATTTAGCTTATTCTCTATTTTATTTAACTCTTCAATATAGTACTTGTTTGCTTTTTCTAACGATGGTGTACAACAAGGTCTATAGTATATTTCGTTAGTAAGTCTGAAGTTAACTCCTTTAAGTATATTGTTGTTCTCATCAACATTAAACTTGCTAATATCACCTAAAAAAAGCTGAGTATTAGAATCTTCAATCCTGCAAGATAAGTATTTAGTCAAACAAAGATCTACATCACTAGGGCCCGCCATACTTACAAATTTACTTCCACTATCATCAAACTTAACTAAGTAAAATGGAGGTGCTCCTGATAAAGGGTTTTCTTTTGCTAAACTTGGAATAACAGACAAATCTGATAAGCTACGAACCATATCTATTATCGTTGACTTTCCCGAGCCATTTTCACCTATAAAAACGTTAATTGTATTTAATTCAATTTGTCTAAAATCATTCGAGTAATCAACATTCAATCTTCTGATGGAGCTAAATAATATTTCTGTTATCCTCATTTTTCACCCAAACCAATAATTTAAACATAACGCCTTAATAAGCGGAAAATAATGGTTGGCTATAATCGCAAAGCGATGCCAACTGTTATTTTCCGTTTAATTAACTTGTTATATTTTGTATTAATTGCTGACCAATATCATGAATTTTTTTAATATCAGCACTATTTCTAATGTCAGCATGTAGACAGGCTAAAACCTCGTTAGCAGTAACCCAAATAGCCATTTTAGGATTCTCAACCGTAAAGTCTGTTCTATTTAGAGACACGCCTTGCATTTCAAACGTTTCATGAATGCCATGACCAAAAACATTTGCAAAAGATTTCTTTTGATTTGAATCTAATGAGGAAGTATAAGAATCCCATTCAAAGTTTACTTCACTAATATTATGAACGAGTTTATTTCTTAACTCCGCAAGCTTTGTTAAAAAAGTAGATTGCGATTTATTAATGATATTCAGCTTAAGCATAAGAGCAACTTTTCCATATTTAGGATTTGCTTGCTCTAGGTAAGATAACTCATTTTCAATCTCTGGATGTTGTAATTTGGCAGATAATGCCTGTCCACTTGCAGCTTCAAAAAGCGCGCTCAATTTAATTACAAAAGACCAATCATCTTCTTGTAGTAAGTTCTTATAAAATTGTTTTGGTAATCCAAGTACTTCTTCTAACTCAGATACTTCTTTAGATATATCAGACATAACGTAAACCTACATGGAGAAAAATATAACGCTTATTATGGAGACTTCTCAGTAATGTCAGATCCACAGCCTTAATTCGTAGTAATATCCCATAATTTCAATAGATTAGGAACAAAAAGTTTATATTATTAGGATTTGGGGATTATTGAGACTTCTCAGTAATATGACACCGCCAATTTATTAGAAAATATATGGAAAAAATTAAATGATAATGTCTCCAATGCGTAACAAAGTGATAGTAATAGCCTTTATCAAATTTTCGGTAAGAGTTCTCTTTCGTGTATCGAGTTTGAATACTTTGAATTGCGAAGGAATGGGTTTGACCCGCATCAAATTAGAGAACTCCGCAGGTTAGAACATTAAGAACCACATTAGTTCCTTGATATTACACATTGATATAAAAATTATTTTTATAAAAAAATTTAATCTAGCTTTTTATACACCACCTATCACTTTCTTGTAAAAAAAAACACTCTACATTTATTTAATGAATACCTTTTTTAAAATATATTCCCTACTGTTATGTCGTTACGATTTAATAAGCCTAAAAATAATATTTCTTTAATATTTTATTAAATCACAACAGACTAATCTTCCTGTTAAAAAGTGACTTAATAATAAATCCTATAATATACATTTAATTTAACCTTTATTAATTCAATAACTTACAGAGGTTTTAAGCATATTCAAGCCCATAATTTAGTGTCAAATTTGTGCTACGTTTATAGAAAGTTCTTATATTCGTATCAACATGGTCAATGGTGAAAATGATGGATAACCAGCCGGACAAAGAAAATATTTTTAAAAATATCAAATTAAATTTTAAACCTATTGGAAATTCATTAGCGATGAAATCACTAATGAAGGACTTTAAAGGCGTAGTTAAGGAATCTGTTATACAAAATCTACCTTTAATCATGAATGAATTTATGAAAGAACTACTTAAAAAAAACTTAGCTAAAAGTGAGAAAAACAATGAAAATCAACAAATTAAATAAAGGTATTGGATATTTACGTGAAACTCCAATTATGAATAGTTATGGCGATAAGACTTTAGATCAACAAAGAGCTGTAATTATAATGTGGTCCAAAAGAAATAACGTAGAGATAGTAAAATTTTACTCGGAATCAGACTGTAATGGCAAGTCTCCTGTATTCAATTTTATGCTTAACGAAATTGACAAAAATATTGTAACTCCTGATGTTTTGGTAGTTTCTTCACTTGGAAAACTAATACATTGTGCCGATAACATTGAAGTTATTGAAAAAAAGTTAAGCGGCATCAAAGTTATCACTGCTTGTGATTCATTACAAAACATCCAAGGTATAGATTTACTTTTAAACACTTTCATAGGTTTGCTTAATGAAGACCAAATTACAAGGAATTCTAGCTGCATACAACAGAGTTTAAATGCCAATGCTAACAATGGTTTTTTTACAGGCGGCACACCACCGTTTGGCTACTATTCCAAAGTATTAAAAAACAATGAACTTCATAAAGTTCTTGTGATTAACCCCCTTGAGGCTGCAATTGTTAAGGATATTTTTAATTCTGCGACAACTAACACTAAAGGAAAAACACCATCATTAGGTGGGATTTCAAGGGATTTAAACCAACAAAATCTCTTACGTAGAGGGAAACAATGGAATTATAAATAATGTAGTGGTCAACTAATTTTGGCCACGGATTTGTATTCAAGCCAGTATCTTTTTTCTGACTCATTGGGTGTTAACCCACCGTTATAACTGTGTGGC
>SPKZ01005286.1_pt1 | contig 10526 bp, 8 predicted proteins | sample 2456571 | NCBI WGS metagenome assembly SPKZ01 (sample SAMN11192286, study PRJNA482655) | marine metagenome | biome: ENVO:00000447; feature: ENVO:00000244|ENVO:00000211|ENVO:00000569|ENVO:00002023; material: ENVO:00002151; isolation source: ocean water from marine abyssalpelagic zone ...
GGTGCTAGGTGAGAGAACGATAACAGAAACATACATTGCGGCAGTAATCGCAGCCGTTGACGAAGTGGCGGCAATGCAAGCGGCACAACCATATTTAGATTTATAGATGAGTAATAGAGTTGAAACGGTAGACGTAGTAAAGAGCTTGGTTAGCCTTTTAGAGTTCACTTATATTATTGATAATATTATTGATAATGGAGATGGAACGTACACGCTAGAAAGCTGTAATACTTATCACCTGCATGAGTTTTTAATCATAACTATTGATGCTTTAGAATACACCATACAATCAACGGTGTATAATGAAAGCATAACAATAACAGGGAACCCACTACCAACGGCAACAAGTTTTGATATTCCTGCTCCTTTCTATTTTCATGGAACGGTAATAAAAACAAATTTAGAATTAATTAATTTAGATCAATTCGATAAGATGCCAATGGTTTATTTATTGGAAGTACTTGAAGATGATTTTTTGCATAGGGATGAAATAATTGATAGGAATAGTGATTTAAGATTATTCTTTTTGACTTCTGCAAATTTTACCGAATGGAAAACGGGAGATCATTATAAAAATGCCATTGAGCCAATGAGAAGTTTGGCGTACAACTTTATTGATGCCGTAGATAGTAGTAAAATAATTGATACCTTTGCAATATACTCCATGATTAATAGAGCTAATTTTGGCGTTTACGTAACAGACAAAGGAAATGAATCCAGAATCTTTAATGATAACATGAGTGGAGTAGAATTGCGGATAACCTTACCGATTAAAAAGGATTTGACTTGTATAAATTTTTGTAAACAATAACTAAATTAAATATTATGGCTTGTAAATGTGGAGATGTATCATTAGGTAATACGGGGCTGCCGGGATGTCGGCCGATTGCCAATGTTGCTAGTAAAATATTTTATTTCCAAACATTCGCGGATGATGGAAGTAGAAACGGAATAGATACTACGGTTACTCTTAATCAAACGTATCTTGATGGAAAAATTAATGAGGCGGACGGATCGAAAAGATTTTATCCTTTGCCTTTAATGGAAAACGTAACCAATGTACGTTCGGAATCTGCTTTTGAAGAGGCACCAAGTGGCACAAAGGCTTTTATTAAGGAAGGCACAAAATCTTTCTTTGGTGAAATGTGGAAGCAATCGCCTGCTTTTGTTGGTCAGTTAAAAAGTGCTAGATGTACTGATATTTCTGTTTTAATCATAGATACTGATAATAATATTATTGGTTCTATTGATGACGCTGGAACTACTTTATATGGGATCAAAGTTGATAAGAATAGCTGGGAGCCTTTATTGGTAGAGTCAACTGATACGACTATCCAAAAAGTATCTTTAGGATTTAACTTTGCTCAGTCTGCAAAGGATGAAGATTTAAGAATGATCACAGAAGATGAATATACTGCTGATTTTTCTGCTGCAAATGGTTTGTTGGATATTTCTGTTACTTACACTAACATAACAACAACAACATTCACGGCAACATTATCAACTATTTACGGAAGTGTAATAACTCCGGTAAAAGATAGCGGCTTGCTCGTTGGTGATTTTGCATTAGCAGAGTTAACACCAACACCGGGCGCAATTGTAATCACTTCGGTTACAGAAAGTGCGGATGGTGTTTATGATTTTATTATACCAGCGGCAACTTCCGGTGATGTATTAGAGTTAACCCCTAGCAAGAACGGTAGAGATTATACTAACGTGATCGCGGCAACAATAGCTATTCCATAATGGTTTTAGTATTTGGGAAAACCCAATATAATACGGAAGCTAATTTGACCGAAGATGAATTTAAAAAAACCTTTGCAGGGATTTTTGATGTCAAGGAGGGCTGGAAGTTGGTTAAGAAGTACGCACCTAAACAGGAGCAGAAATCTAAATCAAAGAAGGATAAAAAAAAATAGTAACTATTAATTAGCTATAAAGCCTCTCTCTAATCGGGAGGGGCTTTTTTTTTAAATGAACGCACTTAAGAACATAGCAAAAAACATTCAATCACTAGATGAAAAAAAGATATTGTTTACTGTTTATAAGTCCAAAAGGGTTTCAAATTTCATTATTGACTTAAACAGAATAGGACAATTATTTAATCAAGGGATTGACACGAAAGGAAACGTAATAGGTAGGTATAGCATTGTTACTGAAACCGTTTATAATCAGAATAAAAAGGCTGGCACTCCTTACACGTTAAAGGATACGGGTGAATTTTACGCTACTTTTAAAATAAAAGTTAATAGCAATGCGGATTTTGTAATATCTGCAAACACAATAAAAGGAGAAGATGATCTACTCAATTATAGTAATGATCTTTTAGGACTAACAAAACCAAGTTTGAATGAACTTATTAAAGAAATATTACCATTCGTTATTAGAGAAACGAGAAAAACAATCTTTAAGTAGGTATTTTTTATCTATTAAAGAACTTCCAGTTTATAACTGGTGGCTACTGCATGAAGAAAACGATTTTAAGCACCTTTTAAGAAACCCTAAAGCAAAACTAAACAATAGATGCAAGAAAGTATCTTTAACACTTCAAAACGAGTTTATTGATACCTTTGGGCTGGATAATAATTACAAAGAATATTTAAACAAAAAAATAGATATTGAATTATTGAAAATAAAAATATCGTTAACCGGAGATAAGAGTCACCAGATATTTATTGACATAATGGAAATTGATTTGGCTAGGTTGTCGAGTCAAGAAAAAGAAAAAGACCTGAATCAGAATACCATTGCAATAGAAAAATACATGGGATTCAGTTTAGACACTAAAAAAATAACTGTTTTCCAGTATTATAGTTATATTAAATCAATAGAGAAAGCAAATAAAGCGGCATAGTATGGCAGATTCAAAACCAATTAAGAGTACTGATGTAATCCAGAAAGGATTATTTAACGACACGATTGAGGGTGCTAAATCTCTTGAAAAAGAATTGGGCAATATAGATGAAGGTCTACAGAAAATAATTAAAGATCAGGACAAGATTTTAAAACAAGGAAAAAAAGGGTTTGGAACTGCTGAAGAGGTTGATAAAATCACAAAAGCAATTGAGAAGAATAAAAAAGCGAGGGAAGGATTAACAACAGTACAAAAACAAAGATTAAAACTACAAAAGCAATTAAAAGAGGCTAATTCTGATAGCATCCAAGCAAATGAGGAGCTAAAGGTACAGCTAACCAAGCAAAAGAAAGCAAATAAAGATTTAGCAAAAGAAAAGCTAGGATTAATTAGCACTTATGATAAGGAGAGCAAGAGATTAAACGACCTTAGAAAGAAGTACAAAAACCTAGTATTAGAACAAGGTAGAAGCGCAAAGGGTACAAAGGAGTTAAGGGATGAGATTCAAGATTTAGACAAGGCTCTAAAGGATGTTGATGCAGATGCAGGACAATTTCAGAGGAGTGTTGGAGACTATCCAAAATCAACCGGAAAAGCAAAAGCCGGGTTTGCTAGTCTTAGTGGGTTCTTACTGGGAGCTGTTGTCGGAGCATTTACTAAATCAAGAAAAGAAGCCAGAACATTTAACATAACGTTAGAGAAAATAAAAAACTCAGTTGGAATTGTAGGGATTGCAATAGCTCAGTTTTTTACAAACATGGCTGTCCCTGCAGTTGCTAAGTTTGGTTTAACTATATCCAATGTTTTTAAATCTATATCTATACAATTTAAAGAGCTTCAAGCTACAGCAATAAGGGTAGATGAATTTTTCGGGCTAGAGGGTGCGGCTAAAAAAGCAAAGGAATTACAAAAAGAAATAAAAACACTAAAAGGAGATGTTGTCGATAACGAAAAATCCATAAAAGAGTATTCGGAAACGTTAAAGAACGCAAAAAACCCTTTTACTGGATTAATAGATAGAATATCACTAAGTAATGACACGCTAGGGGAGCAATTAGAGCTGGAGGACAGGTTAATAGATGCTACAGCAAGGCTAACAAATCAAATACAAAAATTAACAATAGAGGAGGAGTTGTTGCAGCAAATTGCTGATGATACAACCAAATCATTTAAAGATAGAGAGGAAGCTATAAACGGAGTTATAGATGTTCAAAAAAAGAGGTTTGATTTAGAGGTAACACTAGCAAAAAAGGAGTTTGAGGTTGCTAGATTAGCAGTTAAAAATGATTTTATAAGAAAAAATAGATTAGCAGAGTTTAAAAAATTAGAGGAGGCTGGACAGTTAAAGAATTTAGAATTTTTAAAGAGCAAGGAGGCAGCAGATACAATCGGCATTGAAACGCTTGGAAAATTAACATCAGCAACAGGAGAATTAATTAGAGCAGAGGGAGATTTAGAATTAGCAACAAAAGATGCAGAGAAAACCAGAAACGAATTAAAACAGGATAGACTAGAAAAAGATTTGGATATTTTATTAGATGGATTTGATAATCAAAAAACCATCAATGAGAGATTGATTGCCAATGAAAAAGATACTTTTGATAAAAGACAAGCATTACTTGATGAGACAATTAAACTAGGAGATGATTCCTTTGATAAGCAAATAGAAACAATACAAAAGTTTACGGATAAACAGATAGATGCAAATGATTTAATAGCTGAATCTGATGCCGTTGTATTGAATAAAAAAATTAGAGCATTAGGACTATCTGAAATAATAGAGGGGAGGTTATTGGAAGTTATCAGGGATAGAAAATCTGCAAATCAAGATTTAAAAGATTCTGAAATTGATTTGAATGATGCTAGGTTAGAATCTCTTAAAAACATACAAGCCTCAGAGCAAGCAACTGAGCAGGATGATTTGGCTTTAAAAGCTGAGTTATTAGAGAGAGAATTAGACCAAGAGAATTTGAAGCTGGAAAAGATAACTGAACTTACTGAGGATATTTTTGATGTTAAAAAATTAGCAATAGAAGATCAGGCAGAATTTGAAAAGAAGCAAGCGGAGCAGGATATTTTTGATGCAGAGGAATTAGCTGCAAAACTATTAGAGATTGAAAACAAAAAGGATAATGATATTATAAGGCTAGAGAAAGAGAAACTTGATGCGATTGCAGAGGCTAACAGGTTAGCGGCAGCGGAGAGAGTTGATTTCTTAAAAGACATTGCAAGCCAAACGCTATCTGAACTGAAATTAGAATTAGATAGGATAAACCAAGAAAAAAGGAACGCCTTAGATAAAGAAATAGAAGACAGGGCCGAAAGCGTAGAGAAACAGGAGAGGCTTGCAGAAAAGGGGTTGGAAAACCAATTGGCTTTTGAGAATAAGAAAGCAGCAGAAGCCGAACTTGCAAAGCGTGAACAATTAGAACGGGAGCAAAAACAAAAAGAAGCTATCCAGTTAGCGGAGGCTTTTTTAGAGGCGTACATTGCAGAACTTAATAAGCCTGGTGCTGATCCATTAGCGGCTGGCGCAAAGGCGTTAACGGCAACACTAGTAGCAAAAGGGATTGGCAAAACAATTGCCAGCTTTTATGATGGAACAGAAGACACCGGAAAGGCTGGTAATGCGTTAGACTCTAACGGTGGGCGGCTTGCAGTCCTTCACGATAATGAAAGGGTAATGACTAAAGATCAAAATTCAATGACGGGCGGTATGTCTAACAACGATCTAGCTCAACTTGCTTATGATTATAATACAGGTAATTTATTATCAAATAGCGCAATGGCTGGAAGTCAAAGCACAAATATCATTATCAATAACGATCAAGTAATAGTTGCGATAACTAGCTTGGAAAAAGCGATCAAGGATAAACCAGTATCACAGTTTGAGCTTGATAAGTATGGTAGCCTAATAGAAAGGGCTTATAAGAATGGAATTAAAGAAACAACAAGGTTTAAGAATAGCAAAGGAAGAAAAATCTTTGGTTAATTAATTTGTATTTTTGTGTAAATGCGTGTAATTGTTGAAATAGACGGTCAGGAAATAGAAGATCCAATTAACTTAAAGGAACTTTCTATTCAATTAAACTTTGATTCGGGAGATCCAACGGCCCAAGTTTCTTTGAATGAGTGGGAATTAGGGTTGGGATCAAGAACCAGCACAAGAGATGGAGCTAAAAAGGCAAATGAACATATTGCTCTTGGTGTTTTGGGAGGTGTTGGAATCTTTGAGGGGTTGCCATTTGTGATTAGGATAGAAGATAATAATACCAGCAGGGTTTTATTTGATGGGTATTTAGATTTACCTAATGGAACTTTTGAGTGCAACAAAGTAACAGCAACAGCGATAGAACAAGGGGGGGTTGATTGGCTTAATGAAGTAGCTGATGGGTTTAGTTTTGAGTACTTAGCAACAGAACCCATTTTTGGCGGTGCTGGGATAATAAAGCCGGATGACTATATTTTAGTTCCTTATATTATATCCACAATACCAGATGCCAGAGAGTCCGTAACAATGTTGGTTTCATTAATATTTATTGGGCTTCATATTAAAAACAGCATACAATCGTTAAGTGATTACATTGGTGGGTTAACTGGAAACCCTTTACAATTTGGAAACGTAATATCAATAATTTTTAGGGCTGCATACATTTTATCATTAATCATAATATGTATCAAGATGGTTAAAGATTTGTTTAACCTTATTATTCAACCGGTTAAGTATCACGCTGCAATGAATGTTTTATTGTCTTGTCAAAAGGCTGCATCTCATTTAGGAATGAATTTTAAAAGCTCTATTTTAGAGGGAGACTATAAAGACATGGTTATAATGCCGACTAAGTTTGCTCAGAATGTAAACACTAACAAAGACGGTATATTAGGTTTTCTTAAAAAAGTTAAAAATGATCATAACGGATTTTACAAGGGAACATTCGGTGATTTACTTAGGTTCTTAAAGACTCATTTTAACGCTAAAATAATAGTAGACGGAACAGACATAAGGCTAGAGCGAAGGGATTACAGCACCTCAACAGCACTATATCAATTGCCAGACGTTGACCAGCTAGAAGTTGGGTATAATGCTGAAGATTTTGATAGTAATTATACTATTGAATATTCCGTTGATCAGAACGACAAGAATACTATAAATGAATATGGGGGTACTGAGATACAAATACAAACGCTTCCAGTATTAGTAGTTAATAAAAGAATGGTTCTAGCTAAAGGACTGAACAGGAATCAAATGCCAGTTGCTTTAGGTAAAAGAAAGACAGAGTTAACAACTCCCGAAAAGATATTGCTTCCTTTCTTTAAGGTGTTAGACGTTTTAATTGGGGCGGTTAGTAAGGTTATTAATCCAGTAATAAAAGTCGTAAACAAAGTAATTAAGGCAACAAATAAACTGATAAAAGCAATAAACACTATTCCCGGCATAAACATAAAAGTAAAACTTAAACCACTTAAACCCTTTTTACCACCAGTATTAGCAAATTTAATAGGCAATAGAATAGGGATGTTAAAAATGGAAAACGATTTTGTCTCAGTTCCAAAGGTGTTAATGATTGGAAATAACGCGGATGCTATTAACAATAAGTTGTTGGCAACAAACGAAACGCTATTAAATGCTGCGTATCTATGGGATAATTATCATTCAATTAATTCCTTTGACGGTGTTAAATATGCTCACAATAATCAATACGTAAAACGGTCAATAGAAAACGTACCTTTGTGTTTTAGTGATTATGATAAATTAAGATTAAACAATAAGATAATAGATTCTAATGGCGTAGACATAGGTAATATTGACTCACTAGAATGGAATCCGATTACGGAAATAGCAACGAGAATAGATTTCAGGATTAATAAGGTTTATACTGCTAACTTAAAAACAATTAAATTAATACCAAATGGACAATAGTTTAGAGTTTATGGATGCAATACAAGACTTTGCCAGAGCTTCTTCGAGGATAGAAAAAGCAGCTAATGCGATAGCTAATGATGCAACGGGTAAATATAGCGAAGAAGAAAAAGAAATGATTGCAAAGGAGGTTAAAAAAATGGATGTACAAAAGACAATGAAAGATATGATCAAAGACATTGATTTAGACTCATTGAGAAACGTACAAAATAACATATAATGCCAGTAAGAGTAACAGACATACAAATATCGGGAATCTTTAATTCCTCAGAGTCAGAGCCTTTTTTGCAGGCCGTAATAGGTGAGGTATTAACGGCACAAGTAGATTTTGAGATTGAAGAATGTTTTTTCACATCAAACATTTTTGAAGTTGATCAAGTTATACTGAGGCCGAATGTTGTATTAACTCAAACAGCATTTAACAATAACATAATTTACTCAGATGATCAAACAGCTTTTGCTAACTTTAGTTTAGGTGATACAATAGCAATACAAGGGAGCGCGGTAGATGATAGGAATTACTTAGTTATTGAGTTGCTTGATGATAACATAATAAGAGTTAAAGAAACCGGAGGCGCGCCAACCACGTTTACCACAGCAGGCGAAACACTAGCACCAGTCGGAATAACTCCGGCTTATGTTTGTATCGTAACTCCTTTCGCTGGAATAACTTACTATTATAATCTGATTGAAAACCAAACAGCCACCAATTTTATTAGTTTAATAGATGGTGAAACTCAACGGCTAGTATGTCCTAATGCAGATGCAACAGACCTAGTAACTCCTAAAATTATGACCTATCAAGGGTCTAAGAGCTACAGGACTGACACCTTAGCGACTATTATAGGGATGGGTGTTGTTAGTGGAATACAAAAATATAGGATAACCCATAGCACTTATGTAACCCCTTTGTTTTTAGCTGATCAATACGATGATTTAGTATTAAGAATTGCACCCGATTACTTTTTGGCTAACAACTGTTTACGATATGTTACGAGTATAACAGCTGGTCGTAATTTAAGTGATCCTAATTCTGTTCAAACGGTTGAGTTTGGAGAGCAGTTAGGGAATACTGGTTGGTATAATGAAAACTTTAACGGTGGTCCAAACGAATATACAATATCAAACTATACACTTGAAAGGGTAAGCGATTCGGCGGCACTAACAGCACTTGAATTAACTGAAGAAGTTGAAGCTGTTATAACAATAAAGAATATAACCAATTCGCCTTTTGTTAATGGATTAACTAGAACGGTAACAAATTTTTCTTATTTACCATCAAATGAAGATCAATATCAGAACAACGGAAAAACAATAAGGGAAAATTTTTATTTCGATAGGTGTGTTAATACTTTAGGTGGTGCTTCTCAGGCTGGTGATAATTTCGGATCTACTACGCAAATAATAAAAGAATGTGAAACCACTTTTATTAGTTCAAGTGAAATAGAGGTTCGATTAGTTATAGATATAGCAACAGCAGCGCAGGCGGTTATTGCCGGGAGGGATTTGAAACGCTATAAAATATGGGTAACAACAGCAGATCCAAACCTAACAAAAGCAACAAGCGATAAAGTAGCCTTATTGGTTGATGTTAATGATTTCTTTTTTCAGCTAACAGATACTAATTTGATCACAAATACGCATACTTTTATACAACACCCGTTTACTAATGCGGTAGATGGTGTAACAGTACCGGCAACTTTTCCGGTAGATGACATAGTATCTTGGTCTGATTTTAGTATAGATTTTACTGGTAAAACTAATGACGGTATAAAAATAAACACGATACAGCATCAAGTGGTTTTGTGTAACGGTATAAATCCAGACATAATATTAGAAAATTTTACTTCTGATGTATCAACAAGCCCATTATTTAATGGGTTGGTTCCTATTATAAACGTGAATCGAGATCGTATTTTTAAGATACCAGCAGGAGAGATAAGAAGGGTTATTGATATACAAAGAAACCCAGCTTTAGATTCTGGAAATATTTACAACTGGTATATTAACTTTCCATTCATGCAGCGTTGGGAGTATTGGGAATCTCTAGGAACTCTCAGTTTTTTGCCTACTGGAATTTTTGACACCAATGAACCTAACAACGGTATAAATGAAGATTGGAACAGATATACAACTGTTGCCGGGTGGACTATAAAGAAGCGCGTAAAATTCACTATAGAACAAAATGGAGAGATATTTTCTCAGCAGTTTGATTATGCCTATACTTCAAATGATTTCCTTTCTAATGCTGAGTGGGGTAACGAGACTATTGATAGTTTTGATGTAGGAACAGGAAACCCAATAGTGAACGGGTCAACTAAATTAATTCAAGGGTACACCGATACAAAAATAGTTGCATCTTTTGAAAAATTATCGGGTGGCAGTCCAACGATAGGAGAGGTTGAAATTGTTATCTGGATTGAAACAAAAGAAAAGGGCGGCATAAATGATATTAGAAGAATAAGCTCAGTATATCCAACGGGTGCAAATACTTGGTTTAAATCAACCGATACAAGCAATAAGGTTGTAAAAAACAAGGTTGGTGCTGTTTATACTGGTGAATGTTTAATTGATTATACTAAACTACCGAGTGATAAAGACTACACCGTTTACGCTAGGCTTTACGACTTGACAAGCACACCACCAACTGGTGAAAAAATAACAGAGGCTAGTGTACCGAAAGAAACTGAAGCGTCAACACAAAAAATAATTGAATAAAATATTAACTTTGTAATATTATGGCAGATAAGA
>SPKZ01000775.1_pt1 | contig 10524 bp, 7 predicted proteins | sample 2456571 | NCBI WGS metagenome assembly SPKZ01 (sample SAMN11192286, study PRJNA482655) | marine metagenome | biome: ENVO:00000447; feature: ENVO:00000244|ENVO:00000211|ENVO:00000569|ENVO:00002023; material: ENVO:00002151; isolation source: ocean water from marine abyssalpelagic zone ...
ATATCTACAGTGGATTGATTCGCATAGGTGATGATAAAGTCTCTGTCAACCATCATCATCGCCGTGGCCGAACCATCTACCGCCGAGCTAACTCTGGCAGCCGAATCGGCATCAATCCTGGCCTGTGTCACATTGGACCACTCCAGCGTATTACCGATATATTTACCCGCGCCATCCATCATCGCCGACACATTCAGTGAAAATTTCAACTCACCCACTTCGATATCAGCCTGATAAGGCAGGTTGCTTGGATCATCCAATAACTTACGTTGATGAGCCGGATTTTTATGGAATACATCGATACAGGTGCCCAATAAGTTATCCAGGTCAAAACCTTTAAACTGTTTCTCAAACTGGCCAATATTAGCCTCAACCATGGCCACCGTGGCAGGATTGGCATAGGTGACGATAAAGTCTCTGTCGACCATCATCATCGCTGTGGCGGAACCTTCTACCGCCGATTTTAATTTTACCGCTTCTTCTTGTTCTGCTGAAGTTGTACCTGTTTCTTTGCTGGCCATCGTTGTATCCTCTATTTCATTATTTTTTGTACCAGCACCTAAAACATCACTGCGTACACTCTCCGCTATTGCTGCTACTTCTCCTATTAATGCATCTTCAACACCCAATTCCTGTAGCGACTGCGCAAGCAGCTCCACAACAGCATCAAAATGTGCATCGTTTAACCCCTGCTCTACTAATGTTGCATGAGCCTTTTTGAGGGTTTTACCCGAGAAGGACTTACGCCCTCCAAAGGCAAACTTCAAAAATTCGGTTTGTTTCTTCTCCAGGCGTTTTATATCCGCGCCATCAAAGAAATGTTTTATGCGTTTATCGGCTAACACTTTTGTATAAAAGAGCGGAACCGCAGCTGACAAAGCAGCATCACCACCGATACGTTTAAATAAACTATCCATAAGTTTTCCTGTTTGTTAGCAGTTATTGAAGTTCTAGGTTCATTGCAGCCCGATCATTGGTTTTTAAAATTTCTTCGACGTTTAAAATCGCAACCAGATCTTCTTCCAATTTATAAACACCGGAAAGATAAGCGGCATTGATTTCTTTGGAACTGCAGGCCAGGTGATCAAATTTATCCGTTTCTGATTCGATCACATCGTTGATGCCGTCCACCAACAAACCGACATTTTCATCGTTGTAACGAATAATGATGACACGCATATCTTGATTTAATGGAATCGGATCCTGGCCAAATTTATTACGCAAATCGATGATACTAACGATGCTGCCACGCAGATTTAACACGCCTCGCACAAAACTGGGTGCCCTGTGTACCGTGGTAAAATCCAGGGTTTTATTGATTTCCTGTACACATTCAATATCGATTCCACATAACATGCTATCAACATCAAATAGCACCAGTTCATTGATCTCTTCATGAGTATTCATACGGAGGCTCCAATATTGATATTGTGTAAATATTTACCTACCGTCTGAATCACCAGGTCTCTATCCATCTTGACCAGATATTCACTGACACTGTCGGTATGGCCCTTGGTTTTTTCATCATCGTTAGTGAGTGTACTCAGCGCGATAATCGGCAATTCGGCAAACCGCGGAATACGCCGAATTTCATCGGCCATCTCCAGGCCATTCATATTCGGCATTTCTATATCGGTGATCACCAGATCAATCGCATCGGCATTTTGCTGTAAAGCCTGCAGGCCCAGCACACCATCTTCGGCGAGTATCACATCGATATCATAATCGGCCATCAAGGCCCGCACCTGCTCTCTGAAGAATGACGAGTCATCCACCACCAGCGCGGTATAGCTACGTTCATGATCCAGCACCTCCAAGGCTTTTTCCGCATGATTTTCACCGGTGATGGAGCGTACCAAAGTAAATAAATCCAGTAATAAGGTGATGTTCTCCGAGATAATCGCCGAGCCAATAACCCCCGGCTCAACAAAGGTGCTTTTATCCACCTCAAAACGGCTTTCGATAATATCGATGATATTGCTGGCGACGATGGCTACTTCTACGCCATCCAGAGGGAAGATCACCAAAAATAGATGTTGCTGCTCTTGCATATCCCTGACCGTAAGAGCCTCATGCAAGAAGAATAAACGCAGCGTGTTACCGCGGTATTCGATCACGGTTTTATCACCTATTTGCTGAATTTGATCCTTATTAATACGTTCTATGCGATGAATATAAGACAGATCTATCGCAAACTGTTCATTCGGCGAATTTTCGATAATCAATAAACTTTGTTCATCACCCGTTGCTTCCTGGGCTTTTTTCAATAACAGGTCACGTTCCGATTGTTCGGTGGATAAATCCATCGCAGTAGCAATGCCTACCACATCAAGAATAAGTGCAGCCGCACCATCACCTAATATGGTGGCACCTGCATAACCGTCACAATCTCTAACATGTTGGCCAAGAGGTTTTACCACTATTTCTTCAGAATCCAGCAAATCATCCACGACGATGCCGTAGCGGAATTCACCGGCCGAGACCACCACAATATTTAATGAGGTCTCGACTCTTATTTCACCCGTCTCTGTCGTATTATCGATGCCAAGGAATTCTCTTAGGCGAATAATCGGCAATAAATTCCCCCTTAAACGCACCACCGTTGTATCACCAATTTTCTCCAGACGTTTTTTCACCTGCGCCGGAGGAATTCTGACCAACTCAACCAGGCTGACCTGCGGCAAGGCATATCGTTCGTTATTAACCGCGACCAATAAACACGGAATGATAGCCAGTGTCAGCGGTAACTTAACTTGAAAGGTACTGCCCTGGCCTACCGCGGTATCAATTTCTATGGTGCCGCCGAGTTGGGTTAAATTGGTGAAAACCACATCCATGCCTACTCCGCGGCCGGAAATATCCGTGACCTCGGCGGCGGTTGAAAATCCCGGCTCAAAAATAAACTTGATGATGTCTTTATCACTCATCTCATCCAATTTGGCCTTATCTGCCAAGCCTTTTTCAAGCGCCTTGGCCTTGATCACTTCGGCATCGATGCCATTGCCATCATCCTGAATTTTGATCAACACATAACCCGCCTCATGCTGCGCAATCAGTTTCAACAATCCGGATGGCGATTTACCGGCACGTTGTCTGACCTCAGGGGTTTCCAGGCCGTGATCAATCGCGTTCCTGACCAAATGCGTTAGAGGGTCACCGATATTTTCGATAATGGTTTTATCCAGCTCAACATCTTCGCCCTCTATTTCAAAACGAATCTGCTTACCCAGCTTATTCGACATATCCCGCACGACACGCTGGAATTTATTAAACACCACACCGATAGGCTGCATTCGGGTATCCATGATGGATGCCTGCAACTCCGACGTGACACTGTCTAAACGTTGAGCCGCGACACCTATCGCGTATTTATCCCAGGTACTGACATTTTGATTGAGCTGATTACGGGTTAACACTAACTCGCCCGCCAGGTTCATCAAACTATCGAGGATATCAACGCTGACGCGGATACTGTTTACAGCTGTACCCTTTGGATCAGAGCCTGAATCTTTAGACGATTTTTCGGTACTTACGGCTGGAGATTGTTCCATAGTTTGGGCCTTGGCTACCGCCGTTGTTTTTTCGGGCATGGAGGGCGTGACCGCAGCAAGATTAACTCTAGCTTGAGGCTCTTCTGCTACAGCAGACGGCTCAACTTGAGGCTGCGGGTTTTCTTGATCGGCCAAGGGTTGCAACGAATTATTTGATTGGCCGACTAATAACTGATCTTTTTCTTCTAATACACGCTCATGCATATGCTCCAGATTTTCATCTTCACTGAGGCAATGCACCTGGGAGTTATCCAGCTGTAGATAATTAATCATCAGGGATTTACTTAACACCGTCGCAAACAATACAAAAAAAGGACTTTTTTGATCATCATTATCGACATGTTCTTCTAGCTGATGAGGATTGATTTTTTTCTCTAAGGTATAACCGATGGCATTCAAATCATCGATGGTTTGATCCCTGGGAATATGCGCTCGCCTGGAATCATTTGAGTAATTAAAGCTGATCACGAATAATGAAAAACCTTTTTCCGTCCAGCCTTCCATTTGATCATTTTGTAACTGAAACATCTGCGGCCATTCTGGAACACCCATGCTGGCATTATCATCATAAACTGCTGAACTTTCCGTTTCATCTGAAGACACGATGGCTTCGTTATCGTTATCGAGTGATGTCATTACAACCTCAACATCATCAAATATTTCACCGGCTGAATTGTCAACATCATCCTGCTGTAAACTTCTCTCAATCAACATCGTTAGATTATGTAAATGCGCCGATATATCCACATCTTCTTTGGGTGCATCTAACATCTGCTTTAAACAGTCAACCGATTCAAGCAATTGATTAATATGGTCTTTTTCTATTTTTATTTCTGCATTTCTAACTTTATCTAATAAATCTTCCATAATATGAGACAAGTCACGTAACTTCGTTAGACCTAAGAATCCGGCCCCACCTTTTACCGTATGGATGTTTCTAAAGATCTTATTGATTAATTCCTGATCCAGCTCACCCTGCTGCTCTTCCATCTGCAGAATATCTGTTTCAACACCCTCTAACTGCTCTTTGGCTTCATCCAAATACATCTGCAGCTTTGCATCTTCTTGATCAGACATGAGTCGTCACCCTATTAATAAGACAGCCAATTAATGTTAACTTCAGGATAAACACGCTACCGTGCAGTGAATATTGCTTAAAAGGAGATAAGCTTCTTGCGAAAACAAGAGTGGGTGATAAATGCTGAATCCCTGTAGCCATAGTGCCTCCTTGAACGTTTTATCTGAGATTAATCACAATCATTTATTTCAACGACAAACGAGTAACAGGCTTCGTTTTGAAATGGATTCTTCTTTAAATTAAGCAGGAGAGGTTTATGTAATTTTTATCTACCAGTTCTCCCGTGTTTTTTTATTCTAGTCTCAAATATCAGCTTTGCTAATTTCTATGCCGATATTTCTTATACAAATAAATTATTAATAAATACCTTTTTTATAACAATTTAATAAAGCCCTATTAATCACGGGCCTAAGAAGATTTGATCTATTCGATTAAGTGAGGGCTAACACACAATTTATAAAATCTACGCTAAGATTAAGGGCAGATAAATAGTGAGAGAAAGTATGGACACTGAAAAAAAACTGCCTTTATTTAATAAAATCATCGTGATAATGGCGATAACGTTATTATCTCTTAGCCTGATCATCATGGTCCAAATGGGACAAATAGCCGATATCAGCTCCGATAAACAATGGCAGTCTCATCAACTTTCTTATTTTTACCTGCCCTTATTATCGACCTTAGTGATTATTACTGCGGCGTTACTCGGTATTGTAAAAGTCAAAAAAGGGTCAGAAGCCGCGATAGATAAAACCATTCAAGACAGCCTGATCGCCTGTGAAGAACTCGATAAAAATGACATCGTTTTATACGCGCATGATAAAATTCAGCAGCTGATGCAATTAGTGAAAACATTGACTCAACATGCAACATCAAGCCCACCCAGCCCCATCGCCGCCTTAAAAGACTGCGATATCGCGGCGGTTCTGCACGCTTGCCCAGCCAGCATCGTGGTGATGGATAATAGCCATAACATCTGTTTTACCAATACTGCCGCGCAGAATTTAATTAATGCCCATCAGTTAAATAATGCAGAGCTGGCAACAGACCTAACACAGTTAATACAATCGACTGCTGCAGAAAAAACCCTGGAGCTGGGCAATAAAACTTTTCAAATTCATAGCAAGACACTTTATGATGATCAACAGCAAGTCATTGCTTATATCATAGAATGGCAGGATAAAAGCGCTGAAAAACTTAAGGATCAAACGATAGAAAAAAACAGCTTATTTAATGCCCAGATTAAAAATACGCTGGATGATTGTCACAGTAATATTATGCTGGCCGATAAAGATAATAATATTATTTATTTGAATCATGCCGTCAAAACCATGATGAAAGAAGCCGAACAGGATATTGCCCAATCTTTACCCGGCTTTAAAAGCGCTGATATTCTTGGCAGTAATATCGATATCTTCCATAAGATGCCGAATCACCAGCAGAAAATATTGGCTGATTTAAAAGATGTGATTGAATCAGATATTGCAATCGCAGGGCATATATTTCACTTATCATCCACACCGCTATTTGATGAACATAAAACCCGCATTGGTACCGCGGTAGAATGGATTGATAAAACCCAGACAATCAAACACCAGCAAGAGCTGGATAGACAACTTCAGGAAAATCTGCAGCTGAGTAATGCGTTAAATAACGTGGTTGGCAACGTAATGTTATTGGATCAAGAACATAAGATCATCTTTATCAATAAGGTCTTACAAAATACCTTAAATAAGGGCCAGAGTGATTTAGCCAAAGAAATCCCAGGCTTTAATGCAAAAAACATGCTCGGCTATTCCGCCGATGATTTACATCAAAACCTCTGTGGCTTTGATGACATCATCAACGGATTAATAGAGCGTAAAGAAACTGCCGCGATGATTGGGGGACGTTATATGCGTTTATACCTGACCCCTATTTTCGACAATACCACCCGGGTAGGCACTGTTATCGAATGGAAAGATGATACGCTGCAAATACGTATGCAGGAGGAGATCGATAATATTGTTGCCGCGGCTGCCAATGGTGATTTAAGTAAACGTATAGACGAAAAAGGTAAAAATGCCTTTTATGAAAAACTCAGTGTTGGCATTAATCACTTCCTCAGTTTAACCGAAGAGTTTATCAGCGATATTGGTTGCACCATTGGTGCGATGTCAGAGGGTGATTTAACCCAACCTATCACCTCAGACTATATTGGTGAATTTGAACGCATCAAAGATATCACCAATCAAAACTTAACCACGCTAAGCACGGTATTAACCAAGATTTCGGAACTTTCCAGTACCGTATCCAGTGATACCCGCGAGATTTCAGCCGGTAATCTGGATTTAAGCCGCCGTACCGAACAGCAGGCCGCTAGCCTGGAAGAAACCGCGGCAAGCATGGAAGAAATGACATCAACCATTGTGCAGAATACCGAAAGCTCAAAAAATGCGGCGGATCTGGCGCAGAAAACATCCGCTATCGCCGCGGCAGGTGGCGATGTGGTTAATAAGGCTATCTCCGCCATGGGCACCATCTCTGAATCCAGCAATAAAATTGCGGATATTATCTCGGTGATTGATGAGATTGCGTTCCAGACCAATTTACTGGCGTTAAATGCATCGGTAGAAGCTGCCAGGGCCGGTGAGCAGGGCCGAGGATTTGCGGTGGTGGCCGGTGAGGTGCGTAACCTGGCTGGGCGTTCGGCTACCGCTGCAAAAGAGATCAAAGAGTTAATCGAAGACTCGGTACATAAGGTGGATGAAGGTAAGCAGCTGGTGAATAAATCCGGTGAATCGCTGACCAAGATTGTAGATTCGGTCAAAGAAGTCTCGAGTTTAGTCGCTGAAATCGCCACCGCCAGTGAAGAACAATCATTAGGCATCGCCGAAGTGAATAGAGCCATCACTAAAATGGATGAGATGACTCAACAAAATGCGGCGCTGGTAGAAGAGGTGGCCTCTACCTCGGATGTTTTAGGCGGTAAATCACGTGAACTAAATGAAATGATTTCGTTCTTTAAAACGATTTAAATATCGCAGACAAAACAGACCTGATAAGGAAATCTCCATGATTGAAAAAATCATCATTTTTTATTCACTGATGTTACTGCCATTTTTGTATAGCTGCTGGAGCGATCTTATCGCCGCCCTTTAATAATCAAATAGCTTTTTATCAAAATCAGGATCGGGCTGCTGCGGAAAATCACCGCCATAACGATTCCAGTGTTTCAACTGATACACCCAGGCTAACACCTGAGCCACAGCCTTATATAATCCACCGGGCACTTCCATATTGACCTCGGTGGTGGCATACAAGGCCCGGGCTAGCTGTGGCGATTGCATTAAAATAACATTATGTTCTTCGGCTATTTCGCGTATACGCAAGGCGATTTCATCGGCACCTTTAGCGATCACCACCGGCACCTCCATCTCTCCCTGCTTATATTGCAAGGCCACGGCATAATGGGTGGGGTTGGTGATAATCACATCGGCCTCGGGGACTTTTTCCATCATGCGCTGATTGGAAAAGCGCTGCTGCATTTCTCGAATTTTGGCTTTAACCTCAGGTTTACCTTCGGCATTTTTATGTTCGTCTTTCACTTCCTGCTTGGTCATCTTCAATTGCTTTTGTTGCTGATACAATTGAAAAGGCACATCGATGGCGGCAATCAAAACCAGGCCTCCACTCATTAAAATAAAACTCATAATGATTAAATAGCCACCATCCACCAACGCATCAAACAAGCTGCCCCGGCCCATATTAAGGATGGTTTCGAACTCATTATTTAAAACAGTGACAACAATACTGGCGACCAATATAAACTTTAAAAACGCCTTTAGCAGTTCAACCAGGCTGCGCATGCCAAATAGTTTTCCCAAGCCTTTTATAGGATTGAGCTTTTCAAGTTTGGGGCTCATCGCCTCAAACGAAAATGACCAACCACCTACCGCTAAATTGGCCACAAAAACGGCAACCAGGCAGGCAAACATAAACCATGAGATGGTCATAAAACCGGAATAAAGCTGGTTAACCAGATTGGAGATCATAAATCGTGTATCCATGACCTGCTCACGACTTAAACTTAATGCCGAGCTCATATCGTGAACAAATGCGCTTATCATGGTCTCGCCGGTGGATAAAAACATGACACCTGCAGTTAATGTGACCAGCATGGTAGAAAGTTCTTTAGAACGAGAAACCTGACCTTTTTTACGTGCATCCTCTAACTTTTTCTGTGTGGGTTCCTCACTTTTATCTGAGCCATCTTCACCTTCTGCCATCGTTAATCACTCCTATGGCCTGAACAAGTTATTCATTAAAATAAACATTTGCTGCGTAATCACGGTTAAGTTATACGACAGATTAGGTAACATTAAATAGATAATCACAAAACCAAACAAAATCGATACTGGGAAACCCACGGCAAATAAATTCATCGTCGGTGCGGCTCGACTCATCACGCCAAAACCAAACTGCACAATCAGCAACGCAATCATCGCCGGTAATGCAATTAATAAACCGTTGGAAAATAAACTGCTACCCAGAGACGCTAAAGCCCACCAGGTATTACTATCAAAATACCACTGGCCTATAGGCAAATAATGAAAACTGTCTAACACCGCAGAAAGGAACATCAGATGACCGTTAAAACTTAAAAATAACAGCGTTGCAATAATTACAAAAAATTGCGAAATAACCGGCATCGAGCCGCCACTTTGAGGATTTATCATCGTTGCAAAACCCAAGCCCATCAACATCGCCAAATGTTGTCCGGCAAAAATCACCGCCTCAAAAATCATCTGCACAACAAAGCCCATGCTCAGGCCGATCAGCAACTCACTGGCGATCAATAAAATAGAATGGATTGAAAAAATATCTTGATGCTGTACTTGCGGTAATACCGGCATGATAAACAACGTAAAAGAAATCGCAAAAAGAATACGTATAGGAGGAGGCACCAGGGATGAGCCAAAAATAGGTGCGGTTAAAACAAAACCACTGACCCGCATCAACGGCCATAAAAACTCTCCCAACCACTGACTGATCTGCGCTTCATTTAATAGCAGCATAACATTCAGCCAATCGCATCAGGGATAGACAGGAATATATTGAGCATAAATGTCATCGTTGTCTGCAACATCCAGGGCCCGGCGATAGAAATGGCAATAACCAAAACAATCAATTTGGGAATAAAGCTCAAGGTCATGTCCTGAATTTGCGTGGCAGCCTGAAACATGCCGACAATCAAACCCACAGCCAAGGCTGAAATTAACAGTGGCGCTGAGACTAAAGAAATTGTCAGCATGGCTTGCTGACCTACAGTAATAACCGATTCAGGAGTCATAGTTCACCGCTTAGCTAAGATAAAAACTGGATGCCAGGGTGCCCATTATCAGGGCCCAGCCATCCACCAAAACAAATAACATAATTTTAAAGGGAAGGGATACAATCATCGGCGATAACATCATCATACCCATAGACATCAACACCGAAGCCACCACCATATCGATAACCACAAAGGGGGTAAAAATAAGAAAGCCTATCTGAAAAGCGGTTTTTAATTCACTGGTTACAAAGGCTGGAATTAATAATGACAGCGGCACCGAGTCTTTATCCAATATCGGTTTGGCACCGGAGATATCCGCATACAGCTGTAAATCTGATTCTCGGGTTTGATTTAACATAAACACCTTTATCGGAAGAATACCTTTATCAAAGGCCTGCATAGCCGTTAGCTCTTCATTGGCATAAGGTAGATAACCGTCTTCATAAACCGTTTTAAACGTCGGTTCCATAATAAAAAAGGTCAGGAAAAGGGTTAAACCTAATAACACTTGATTGGAGGGGGTTTGTGCTAATCCCATCGCCTGGCGTAATATCGCCAAGACAATAATAATGCGGGTAAAG
>SPKZ01010316.1_pt1 | contig 10522 bp, 10 predicted proteins | sample 2456571 | NCBI WGS metagenome assembly SPKZ01 (sample SAMN11192286, study PRJNA482655) | marine metagenome | biome: ENVO:00000447; feature: ENVO:00000244|ENVO:00000211|ENVO:00000569|ENVO:00002023; material: ENVO:00002151; isolation source: ocean water from marine abyssalpelagic zone ...
ACATCAAAGAATTTTTTTCCATAATTTTTGTTTCTAGGATAAGCATTGTTTACAAGAGCATCAATTCTTTCATATTTGTTTTCTAAATAACTTATACAAGAGAGAAGTGATTCTTTAGATGTTATATCTAGTTTTACAAAGTCTATATTTTTAGTTTTAAGCTCTTTTGATAAATTATCTTTAACTTTTATTCCATTAATTTCATCAATATCTGCAATTATTGCAAAAGCATTTTCTTCAATTACAGCTTTTATAAATTCTTGACCAATTAAACCAGCCCCTCCTGTTATAACTACAACTTTATTTTTTAGCATCATTTTCCCTCATAATAAATTCTACAAATTTGTAATCTAATTCGCTATCAATATCAATAGATCTTTCTTCAGGCATTATATAAAGCCCTGTTTTTTTTTGAAAATAATGAATCTTGATTTAAAATACTTTCTCTTTTCCATATATAAATAGATGCATTCATATCATAACTTTTAGGAGTATCTTGCCTTCTTACAATTCTCTCATTTAGTGTTTTAGATAAAGAAACTTCACCATTTTTATTTACTTCTACTAAATTAAAATATGGGCTTCGTCTACTTGGCATGGCTGTAATTAAATTGTCATTATTATTATCTAAAAATTGATGAAATGATTTTATAATATCATTTATTTCTCTTAACGGAGCAGTTGCATCTAAATCAATTAAATAATCAAATTTTTTATTATAATATTCTTCACTTTTTACAAAAGCATCTTTAATTACTTCTAGTTTACCAGCCGTATCACTAGACATTAAATCATTTCTTTTAAAAAATACTTCAGCCCCATATTCTTTAGATATTTCTGCAATATCATCTGAATCGGTACTTATTACAATATGTTCAAATAATTTTGACTCTTTCGCTTGTTTAATTGTATAAGATATAAGAGGTTTTCCATTTAATATTTTAATATTTTTATTTTTAACACCCTTTGATCCTCCACGTGCACATATTGTACATAAAACTTTATACATTATTTTGCTCCTGAATTATTAATATTGTATTCATTACTTCTTGTGCTTCTTTGTATGTGCAGGCAATGCCTTTGTTTTTAATAATTGAATTATGCATAGATTTTATTATATTATTTCTCTCTAAACTTTTAGATGAATAATCTTGAGATATTCCATTTTTATTCTTTTTAATTAATGTATTATTAATAAAATCTAATTCATAAGTATTTTCAATTGTATGTATAAACATTCTTCTTTGAGTTATTTTACTTATATAATCAATAGTAAGATTTACATAAATATCTTTATTACTTTTAGCTATAAAAGTTGTTAAATCATCTGAATTTATATCTAAATCAGATATTTTAACTTGAAAACTTTTTATATCACTAAGTTTTCCAAATAAATGATGAATATAGTCTATTTCATGACTTAAATCTAAAAGCACTCCACCACCTAATTCTTTTTTTGCACTATACGAATTCTTATAATTTGTATTTACTCTCCATGTAGGTAAATATTGACCGCAAACAATATTAGAAAAAAGAATTCTTTCATTTTTTAATAATTCATTTAATTTAATTAATAAGGGATGAAATCTTAAATTGTAACCAACAAGAACTGTATTATTTTTAATAGTTAAATCTTTTTTAGAATTAAACAAAGGTTTTTCACAAAATATAATTTTATTTTCAAGCTTATTCTCTAAGAATAAGAGTTGATCATAGTGTTTACTAGTTTCAGAGGAAATTATATAATAATCATATGAACTTATATTTTTAACATCTTTTAAATTATTAAAAGTCTGTTTCTTTTCTAGTTTTTGTTTTGTTACAATATCAATTGAATTTATATAATCAATTTCTAGTAAAACCTTCTCATGTCTTTTTCCTATAGAACCATAGCCAATAATTAGTACTTTCATTTAAAATAACTTACTATATTCATTATTTGCTTTTTCAAACTCTTCTGGTCTACCTATGTCTAGCCAATACTCTCTTATCGGAAAAGATATATTTTTTTTATTCCTTTTAATTAATAAGTCGAATAAATTTGGCATATCATAAAATTCATCATTTGGAATATATTCTAATACTTCTTTTGCTAAGATATATACACCAGCACTTACAAAAAATTTATAAACTGGTTTTTCATCTATGCTTATAATATTTTCATTATCTAAATTAACTACACCATAAGGAACTTGAAAATCGTATTCTCTAACACCCATAGTTGCAAGAGATTTATTTGACAAATGATAATCCATCATATTTTCAAAATTTATAGTTGTTAATAAATCACCATTCATTACAAAAAAATCTTTATCTATTTTATCTTTTATTAAACTTAATGCTCCCGCTGTGCCCATTCTTTTGTTTTCATGAATATACTCAATATTTACACCAAATTTAGAACCATCTTGAAAATATTCTTTTATTATTTCAGCTTTATAACTTACACATAAAATAATATTTAAAAAACCAAATTTTTTAAAATTTAAAATAATTGTTTCAAGAATAGGTTTATTTCCTACTTTTAACATAGGTTTTGGGGTATGATCTGTTAAGGGTCTAAGTCTTGCACCTAATCCACCAACCATTAAAACAACTTTATTATCTTTTACACTTATTCTCAGAAGTTCATCTACTTCTTTAATTCCAATTAGTTTCATATCTTTATCTACAATTGGAATTTGATATATTTTATTTTTTAAAGCAATATCCAATATTTTTTCTTTTGTATCATGTAAATAACATACAGTTGGTGTTCTAAAAATAATACTTTCAATACTATCTTCTAAAGTAAGATTTCTAAGTAATCCTCTTCTAATATCACCATCAGACAAAGTGCCTATAAGTTTTTTTTCTTTATTTACAACTAAAGCAATTCTCATTGCTCCATCATCAATAATCTTTAATGATTCTTTGATTGTAGCATTTGAATCTAATATCAGTTTTTCATATCTTTTCATCTATTAATTCCTAAATCATAAAATTTCTTTTTAAAATATTGTCTAGATTAATTTTTTTAAGTTCACTAACAATAGTTTTACTTACACAAGTATCACCATATGGATTTTTTACATTTATTAATGAGTCTTTGAATGTTTTAGAATATAGTTTTTCGAATGATTTTTTAATATCATTTTCGCTTGACTTAGAATCAATTACACTAGCAGCTTTTATTCTTCCTTTTTGTCTATCTCCAATATTTATAGTTCCAATTTTAAAACTAGGTGCTTCTAATAATCCACTTGAACTATTTCCAACTACAGCGTCCACGTATTGCAAAGCACTTAAATATCTTATTTGACCAAGAGAAGTAAAACTTATAGTTTTATGATTATTTTTAGATACATATTCATCTATCATTTTATTAATAATTCTTCCATTTGAATCACTATTAGCTTTTGTAATAATAATGTTAGTATCACTTAAAGAATCAATAACACTAAGAATTTCTTTAAACTGTTCTTCTGCTGTACTTTTCTCTAATGTGACAGGATGAAAAGTTAATAAAATATTTTTCTTATTTAATTTAAATTTTATTGATTCTTCAAACTCACTTTTACTTAAAAGTTTTAATCTTTTTATATTTTCAATTCCCAGACCACCTACATTAAATACTTTATTAGGTTGTTCTCCAAGTTGTATAACTCTATTTTTATATTCTTGAGTTGCTGTAAAATGTAAGTGACTCATTTTTGTAATAGAATGTCTAATTGACTCATCAAAAGCGCCTTCAGTTATTTCTCCACCATGAATATGAGATATAGGTATTTGAGCAATCATAGCGGCACTTACAGCAGAGAATATTTCATATCTATCTCCTAAAACAAGAAGCATGTCTGGATTTAGTTCATTAAAACTTTCAGAAAATGATATTTGAGCTAGTCCCATTGATTTTGAAATACCGATACTAGTATCAGAAGACATCAGCATTTCTATTTTTTTATCTATTTTAAATTCTTTTTCAATTTCTTTATATGTTAATCCAAATTCAGGGCTTAAATGCATTCCTGTTACAATTAATTGTAGTTCCAAGTTTTCATCTGAATTTATTTCTTTCATTAGCCAATATAACAATCCATATTCTGCTCTAGTACCAGTAACAACACATATTTTTCTTTTCATTAAATTAACTCATCTTCATTATAATCTTTAAGAGATATAGATCCAATGATATCATCCCATTTCATTGGATTAATACCATTTCCTGGTCTTTTAATTGTAATATTGTTTTCAGAAAAAACATCGCCTTTTTTAATATTAGTATTTGCAATAATTGACTTTCTAGCTATTATCATATTTGGTTTTTCACTATTAGATGCTTTTTTAATACTACTACCTAGTGCAAGTTCTATGTTTCTTATAGATTTTACCATTTTAACTAATTCATGTGGTTCTAAACTTGCTTTATGATCAGGACCTTGCATGTTTTTGTCAAGTGTAAAATGTTTTTCTATACAAGAAGCACCCATAGCAACTGCTGCAATATCAACTTCAATACCTAAAGTATGATCGCTATATCCAAATGAAATATCAAAAGTAGAGCCAATAGTAATCATAGCTCTTAAGTTTACATCTTCCATAGGAGTTGGATACATTGTATTTGCATGCAATATAGTAATATCATCTTTTTTTGTACCATTTTCTATTAAAATATCTAAAGCATCTTCTATTTCACCAATATCAGACATACCTGTTGAAAGTATAATTCTTTTTCTTAATTTACCTATTTGTCTTAGATAAGGTAAGTTTGTGATTTCACCACTAGGTATTTTAAATATTTCTAGTCCTAATTCTGATAAAAGTTTTATACTATCATGATCAAAAGGAGTTGATAAAAACATAATATCTCTTGTTTTACAATATGAAATAAGTTCAATATGCATATCTAGATTAAGTTCTAGTTTTTTTATCATTTCAAAATGAGATTCATGTTTTGATGTTGTTTCTTTTTGATAATCTGCTTTCTCTGCATGTTTAGAAACAAGATTTTTTGCTTTAAATGTTTGAAATTTTACAGCATCTGCCCCTGCATTTGCTGCAACATCAATAAGTTCTTTTGCTAATTCCAATGATCCATTATGATTAACTCCTGCTTCTGCAATAATAAAAGTTTTCTTATCTAAGCTCAAATCTATCTCCTACTTTAAATTTTCCATTATATTCATATTCTCTTACTTTAATAAAAGAATCTTTTGTTTTTACTATGAAAGAATTTTTTGTTTTATTTAAGATTGCACCAATAATACATTTATAGATAGGAGCATCTTTAATATATTCTATTTTATTTATTTTCATTTCTTCATTATTAATAAAAGCTCTTGCTTGTGGTCCTGGAATAGATATAGATCTAACAAAATTAAATATATCTCTACTTGTTTGATTCCAGCTAAGAATTTCATCTCCAATTTTTCTTTGAGAACAATAAAAACCTATTGGATGAATACTGCTTTGATTCTTACCTTCTACTTTACCTTTTTTAAACATAATTATCGCATCATATAAAATATTTGCACATTCAATATAAGAAATTTTCAATAAACTAGCATAATCATCTTCATCAGAAATTTTATAAGATCTTTGCAGAATAATATCCCCTGTATCAATTCCTTCATCCATATAATGAACAGTAATACCAAAATCTTTTTCATCATTAATAAGTGCCCAGTTTAATATGTTTCTACCTCTATAAAAAGGAAGTTTACCAGCATGACAATTAATCGTTTTATATTTTGCTAAATTTATTATTTCCGATTTAAAAATTTGATTAAATGACATTGAAACAAAAAGGTCACAATTATATTTTGAAATTATTGATATAAATTCACTTGAATTAATGTTAATATTCTTTAAATAATCGATTTTATATTTATCACAATAACTTTTTAATGTTGTATCATTAGTATCTGATCTAACACAGATAAAACTTATTCTGATTTCATCATCATTTATTAATTTATTAAAAGCTTCATGACTCCAAGGTCCATCAGCAAAATATCCTATATTTAATTTCATTTTTCTATCCTTACACTACTTGTAATATTAATAACTCTCTCTTCTAAAAATTTAGAATTATCTAAATTGGAAGACATACAATCTTTAAATAAATCTAATTCATTCATTAATTTCCAAATAGGTCTTGTCATTATTCCATTTTTATTTGTAAACTCTAAAAAATGATCTCTTTCATCTAGGTTTTTAACAAGTACAGCTTGTAACCAATAATTTGATTTTGAATCTTTTGGTTCTTTTATAAAATCAATATTTTCATATTTTTTAAATAATTCTTCATATTTTAAAGCTAAATCTCTTTTACTCTTAATAAATGTATCTAATTGTTCTAATTGCGCAACTAAAAGTGCTGCATTAAGATTTGGCATTCTATAGTTAAAAGCTATTTCATCATGAACATATTCATACTTATGAGGAACTTTAGCAGTAGTTGTAAGATGTTTAGCTCTTTTAGCTAAGCTTTCATCATCTGTTACAATTACTCCACCACCACCTGCTGTAATGATTTTATTTCCATTAAAAGAAAAAGCTCCTAGTTTCCCAAAAGTACCTGTATGTTTATTTTTATAATATGTTCCTAAACTCTCAGCCGCATCTTCTACTAAAGATATATTCCATGCATCGCATATTTCTTTTATTTCACCAATTCTGCAAGAATGTCCAAAAGTGTGCATTGGAATACAAGCTTTTATAATATTGTTAGTTTTTTTATTAATACATAAATTATTTTTAATTTCACAATTTGATTCTAAAAATTCTTTTAAACTTTTAGGAGATAAACCCATAGTATCAAGATCAACATCTACAAATACAGGTTTAGCACCTATATATGAAATGGCATTACAAGTAGCTACAAAAGTCAATGATTGAGTAATTACTTCATCATCTTTTTTAACATCTGAAAGTATTAAAGATATATGTAAAGCAGATGTTCCATTTACTACGGCAATTGCATACTTGCTTCCTACTCTTTTAGCAAAGTTCTCTTCAAATAAATCTACATATTTACCAACTGATGAAACAAAAGTAGAATCAATACAATCATTTAAATATTTTTTTTCATTACCTATAAATCTTGGCTCATGCAAGGGAATAAACTTTTTTGTATTATATATATTTTGTATAAAATCAATTATTTTTTGCATTACATTTTCCCATCAAGATATTTACCAGTTTCTTTATGTGCAAAGTCTGGAATTATTTTAAAAAACTCTTTTACTATTTCTTCTTTTGACCAAGATAAATCTTTTTTAAATGTTTTCATTTTATTCTCAAAAGAATTTAATTTATTTTCATCAAAATTTACTTCATTTTTAATAATTCCTAAGTTTTCAAACTTATGCATATCTAATACTTCTTTATCAGTAAAGAACTCTTCAAAATCTTTTTCACCTGTAGTATCACTAGAAGTAAATAAACAAGGCCATTTACCTTGAGCTGGTAAAGTTTTAATTAATTCTCTAGCTTCATCTTCACTTTTACATAAATATGGCTCATAACCTAAATTAACAAGATATTTAACTGCAATATCTGCAAAAGAAATAAGGTGTAAACTTTCACTTAATTTAGGAAAAAAGATATCTCTATTCTCACCAAAAATACATGACATTAAACAAAGTTCACCTGATTCTTTTGGAGTTACGAAATATCTTTTAATATCATTTGGTGCAACTATAGGCTGGTTTTTTTGAATTCTTTGATTAAATCCGTGAAGTAATGATCCATCAGAGAATGCAACATTTGCAAACCTTGCCATTGAAACTTTCATATCTAATGATTTTCTCATTACAAACATTTCCATAATTCTTTTACTAGCACCCATCATATTAACTGGATTAGCTGCTTTATCTGTAGATACACAAAAGTATTTCTTTGATCCATTTTTTATTGATTGTGCAATTGTTTTATCTGTATTAAATATATTTGTATCAATCATTCTCATTAAAGTAAATGGATCTTTTTCACTTCTTACATGTTTTAAAGCTGATAAATTTAATACATAATCAAAATTTCCATCTGCTTTTATAAATGCATCATATTCACAAGATCCTATGTCTAAAGCAAATGTTTGAAAATCCCCATCTATATATCCAAATGAAGATCTAATATCTCGAAGTAATTCAACCATGTTATTCTCAGATATATCAACAACGTGAAGTTTAGTAGGGTTTCTTTTAAATATCTCTTTTGTAACTGCCTGTCCTATTGAACCTGCAGCACCTAATACTAAAAAAGAAGACTTTTGAATTATATTTGTTAGTTTTTCATTGTATTTATTAATATCATCTTGAAATAATTCTTTTTCTATTGATATTAGTTGTAATATTTTTTCCATTTTAATAAAAGATCCTCTTGTGCTTTAGTAATATAATGATATAATTATTTTTTAAAATTAAAGGTTAAACAGATGTCATTAGATGAAGCTCAAAATAATTTACAAAACGCATTAGTAACTACTTATTTAGCATATTTAGCATTTTTAAGTGAATATGATAATAGTTTATATCAGAGAGTTGAAATGTTATCAAAAGAGATAGATTTAAATAATTATTCTGAAAGATATTTTTTAGAATTTATTAAAGATATTGGTGAATTTGATATTTATGATGATAAACATGATAAATATTTATATAATAAAAAAGCTAATAAATACAATCATAATATAAGAAAAAAATATTTTTTTGATTCTGAAAGTCAGTTTACAACATTAGAACCTTTATTATTTATAAAGAATAATAAAATTAAGGATAAAATTTTTGAACCAGCTAATGAATTTTTAAATATTTTTAATGATGACTTATCTACTTCACAAAAAAGAAAAATAAAAAAGATAGATAAATTTGTATTTCTTGGAACATTACTTTCTAGGCACATTCCTATAATTATGAAAAAAACAAAAGCAAAACATGTTTTAATATGCGAGGATAATTTAGAAATTTTTAGATTGTCTTTATTTGTTTTTGACTATACCTTATTAGTCCAAAACAAGGGTACTGTTGTTTTTTCTATAATGGATGATGTCGAAGTATTTGATACAAAATTTGCATTATTTTATGATAATGAATATCCATTAGGTCATACTTTAAAATATTTTTCTACTAATTATAATGTAAGTAGTTATTTTGATAAAATTGTTACATCTATTGTTTCTCATAGCCCCTTAATTGTTAATTACAAAACTTTTTATAAAGAAGTTATATTTCCTTCATTTTCAAAAATTAATAAAAGAAATCTTCTTTGTATAAATAAAGAAAGTGATAATACTTTTTTAAAGAATAAAAAAGTTTTATTTGTAGGAGGTGGTCCCTCTTTTTCTAATAATATACAGTGGATAAAAAATAATCAAGATTTATTTATTATTGTTGCAATGGGAGCCACTTATAAAAAACTACTTGATCATGATATTAGAGTAGATATTATTTCTACTTTAGATACAGGCGAAAAATTATTTGAAATGCAATTTAAAGATGTAGATTTTAATAAATTTACGGATACTTTAATTATTGAATCTAGTGGTACTCATGAAATAGTAGATAAATTATTTATTAAAAATAATTTATTTGTTAATCCTATTTATAAATCGTTACATTTAAGTGGTGATATTCAATCTAGTTTTAGTATTGGTGAAAATACATCTACTTTGTTACTTCAACTTGGTGTAGATTCTTTATATTTAATTGGTTTAGATTTCTCAATTGATCAAAAGTCAGGGGCTTCTCATGGAAAAGATTCAAATAGTACAACAAGAGATTTTGATATAAAGAATATAACAAGTTCTATTGAAAAAGGAAATTTTTCATTACATGGTGAATTAATAGAAGTAAATGGAAATATGAATAAAAATGTTTTAACAAATAGAGCATTATATTTATCTTGTATAACTTTTGGAAAAAATTTAGACTACTTAAAAAATAAGAAAGTTTATAATTTTGCAAAAGACGGTGCATATATCAGAAATACAACATTTTTAGATTTTAATGAATTTGATAATGAAATTAATACAAAAATAGATAAAGAATCTGTGTTTGATGAATTAAAAGAAGCTTTACTTTCAAAATCTGAAAGTAAATTAAATAAAGATGAAATCAAATTATTAAATTTAGAAAAAGAAAATTTAGAAGAAATTATTAAAAAGTACTTTGAAAATGAAAAAGAGTTTAAATCTTTAGATGAATTTTATAAATTTTATAATAGTGTTTATAAAGAAATAAGATATGCAAAAGTAAAACTTTCATTATCTGCATTTTTATTATCTAATTATTTTAGAATATGGTTACCTTATATAAATTATTGTTTTAATGATTTAAAAATAAAAGATGAGAAAAGAAAAATAAAAGAAGTTAGTCTACTTTTAAATAAACAAGCAAAAGAACTTATTGAAGAATATTTAGAATGTCTAGAAATGGCTTTTAATTAAAAGTAAATATAAAAAAAGGCTAAGTCATAGACTTAACCTTTAAATAAAATACTATGTAACTTATTGTAATAATCTCATTACGTTTTGAGACATAGA
>SPKZ01022396.1_pt1 | contig 10503 bp, 12 predicted proteins | sample 2456571 | NCBI WGS metagenome assembly SPKZ01 (sample SAMN11192286, study PRJNA482655) | marine metagenome | biome: ENVO:00000447; feature: ENVO:00000244|ENVO:00000211|ENVO:00000569|ENVO:00002023; material: ENVO:00002151; isolation source: ocean water from marine abyssalpelagic zone ...
ACGTTCGCCAGACTCTCAAGCGTGTGACATCTCAAGACGTGACTCTGGTAGCTCACGACAGCTCGGTGATTTCATTCAAGACCGAGGCGGGACGCGATGGCTTGGTCGGAGAGGCTGGACTGAAATAACGCTTTCTTGCTCACTGTTCGTTGGCCATTCGCGCCGATAGTAGCCACCGCCCCGAAGGCGTTGTCGCTCTCAGCTACCACCGACCGGTAAAGACCAAGAACGGGGCTCTGCAACAACGCTGGTCCGCGCACATCGAGGATCCCACTTACGCGTGACTGCACCATCGAGAAAGCGTTGCTCGCCATCGCCGCACTCGGTGGTCATCTCAAACACAACGGTAGCCCTGGCTGGCTTGTATTACACCGCGGCTATCGCGAACTGGCAACATTGCTAATGGGCTGGCGACTGCGCGGTTCCATTGAGACGGCACAACGCGCAGAAGAATGCGACCACTAGTCAGGCTGGGGCCCCACGCTGCAAGAGACCGCAGCGCCAAAGGCGCGAGGACGCCGCAGGAGTGAAGCTCCGAGGACCTACAGAAAATATCCAACTAGAACCAAGTCCGCATGACTGAGCGAAGTATTTGCCCCCTCACCCAAGGGGGGCAAATGTGTAGCGTCAAGCGCGGCTCTAGAAATGCAGGGCCACGACTAATGAAGCCGTGGTGGCGATACCCAGGGTGGAGCCGTTCGCTTCGGCGAGTTGGTCCAAGCCCTGCTGCTCAAGGGCGGCGGGATCGGCGTTGGGATCCGTCGTATCTGGCGCAGCACGGTCCACATTCGGAACGGTGCCGGTCACGCTAAGCCCCAGTAGCTCCGCATTTCCCGTGAGACCGACAGAGAAGGTCTCCGTTATGTAGACGTCCATGCCGATCCCCAGCCGTACGTTGTAGCCCTGGGTCTCCGGTGCAGCATTCGGGTTCGACAGCTCGAAGGAGCCCATGGCAGCAAAACCAGCCGCTCCCGTCAGGTAGGGCTCAATCTTTCCCAATGGCATGCGCAAGCCACCTTCCAGATCAAAAGTCCACAGATCGTAGGAGTCAGTTTTGACCAAGCGAACTTGGGGACCGAGGGTGATAAAAATTAAGCGGAAGCCTAAGCCCGCCCCCATCATCGGTCCCGTCTGCGTCTCCGCAACGAAGCCGATATTCTCCACGGCCTCGGCCTTGAAAGTCTGGAGCGCCAGGTGAGACACGCCGCCCTCCACCTTGATGTAAAACCACTCGAGGCCGCGGCCCGAATCTTCTGCTTCAGCCTCTTGCAGATCGGCTTCCGTGCGGCCCTCTTCTGAGTTCGTTGCGGACGACGGCGGCGGCGCCAGGCCGCCCGATTGCATTTGCCCAGCTGACGACGGCTGCCCATAACCCCCAGCTGGCGGCGGCTGGTTCTGCTGATTCTGATTGCCCCAACTCTGGGCCAACACGGTCTGAGGAATAACGAGAAGTGCCAGCGGCAGCGCACACATCGAAACGAGCTTCATCGGCCTAGCCTAGCAGCTCTCAGCCCGACCAACCCCAATTCCCTTGGGACCCACAGCGACCCAGCTTGTGGACCGAATGTATAAGCGCACAGCTTGTCTCTGCGCGGTCGCCAAGGTGCGGTCCCGTGTTCCGACAGATGTTCCGTCAGGCGACCTGATCAGCTGGGGATCTGTTGGAGGAGCCGAGTGTCCCCGATCTCTTCGGCCAGTGCCGTCAAAGCGCTCCGATCGGGCCCGCTGTACTTCAGATCGTCCAGCGACTCCTGGAGGGGCACGTCCTCTCGCAACGTAGCCAAGCGCCGATAGAGCAACGCGTCTTCGCGAGCTTCTTCTAAGTTCTTCGCCAGGGTGGCGGCTCCCCGAAGCTTAAAGCCCCAGTCATCCGCCGACGCCGGAATCTCCTCAATCTTGGAAAATCGACTGAGCACCGCGGACGTGCCCTTGGCTCCCCAACGCGGGATCCCCGGAATGCCGTCGGCGCTGTCGCCCACCAAGGCCAAATAATCTGGAATCGACGCGGGCCCGACACCGAACTTCTCCCAAACCCCGTCCTCATCAATGATCTTGTCGCGCATACGATCACGACAGATAACTTTCTGACCGCGCACGCATTGGGACATGTCCTTGTCCGGCGAACAGATCACGACTTGACTGACCTCCGCCAAAAGCGAGTAGCGACCCGCGGCCGTGGCCAGTGCGTCGTCCGCTTCAAACTCGACCATGGGCCACACCACCACGCCCAGAGCCGACAAGGCGCGCTCGGCTAGCTCAAATTGAGCGAACAAGTCGGCGTCCATGCCCTCCCCCGTCTTGTATCCATCAAACATCTGGTTCCGAAAGCTCTCCACCGTGTGGTCGAAGGCGCATGCCACATGGCTGACGTCCTTTTCACGCAACAAGCTCAACACACTGCGCATCAGTGCCCGAGTGGCGCCGACTTCCATCCCGCTAGGGCTCTTAGCACCGGGCGGACCGTAAAAAGCCCGGAACAGTTCGTAGGTACCGTCAAGCAGATGCACTTTCATAGCGGCCGGACACTGGATCAATCGAGCGGCGACAGCGACACAAATCGCTTTTTTGGGTCTTGCGAGGAGCGCAGCTCCGAAGGAGCGAGGACGCCGCAGGCCCACCGGGGCGAGGACCTCCAGAAAACAACTCCGGTAGAGCCATAGCGCAGCGAACGAGCGAAGCAGTTCACCCCTCACCCCAGGGGAGGAAATGAGTAGTGGCGAGCTCAGCTCGTTCACCGGACTAGCCAAGCACCGTGCAATCCGAGTCCCGGGACGCAAGCATCCGCGCTAGCTTCGAGCAGCCCGCCCGAGCGTCTCGAGCTCATTCCCCGGAAAAGCCCCCTATGTTTCGCGTCATCAGCATCAATCTCAACGGCATTCGTGCCGCCGACCGCAAAGGTTTCTTTCCGTGGATGCGGCGTCAAAAAGCAGACGTGATCTGCATGCAAGAGGTCCGAGCTGAGCCCGATCAACTCGATCGTCGACTGAGCCATCCGCGAGGCTACCACGCGAAGTTTTTCTGCGCCGAAAAACGCGGCTATTCAGGAGTCGCGATTTACTCCAAACACGAACCTGACCGAATCATCGAGGGCTGGGGCATACCTGACTACGATCGCGAAGGTCGTTACCTGCAGTACGACTTCGGCAATTTGAGTGTCGCGTCAGTCTATCTACCCTCCGGCAGCAGCGGCGACGAGCGACAAGCGTTCAAAGAGCGCCTGATGAAACGACTCAAGCCGCGGCTGAAGCGGATGCGCGAGAGCGGCCGACAGTACATCTTATGCGGCGACTTCAACATCGCTCATACCCAAGCCGACATCGAGAACTGGCGCGGGAACCAAAAGAATTCCGGCTTCCTCCCCCAAGAGCGAGAGTGGGTCGGGGCATTGCTCAGGAGCGGGTGGGTCGATGCCTTTCGAGTCGCGCGCCCCGAACCCAAGCTGTACTCGTGGTGGTCCAACCGAGGTCGGGCCCGCGAAAACAATGTGGGGTGGCGCATCGACTACCAACTTTGCACCCCCGATCTCGGAGCCCGGGTGGTCGCCGCCGACATCTACAAGCGCCGCTTCTTCAGCGACCATGCGCCGGTACGCATCGACTACGACATTCCCCCCTAGGACATCCCTATCGCCTGCCCTATCGCGAGCCCCCGCCAGCACTTCGTTCACTGGAACGATCCGGCCAGAAGGCACAAAACAAGCCCTGGGGGCCTTGCTCGGAGGCTCCCCCGGACCGAACTCTCTGGGCGCGTTAAATCGGGCTTATTGTGCGCGTCGGAGCGCGAGATCACCAATTCCGCCTTGCGCCTCCCCACCCCTCAGACGATGATATGCGGCCATATTCGCTTGATCAGGAAACCAACATGAAGCTGCGCCAACTCGCCATCTGTGTCGTCACTATCTCCGCCGTCGGTGCTTGTACGTTGATCACTGACGTGGACAGAGATCGAATCGATGACATCAATGGGAGTGCTGGAGGAGCGGGCTCAGGCGAAGCGGGCTCAGGCGGCACGACTGGCAGCGACGATGCCAGTGTCGAAGCGGGCGACTCCGGAAGCGACACTGGCACCCCGGACAGCGGCACCGCCGATACCGGACCCGCCGATACCGGTTCTCCTGACACCGATGCGTCCGACGATCTCGAGGCTGGCGATAGCGGCGACGCCGATGCCAGCGACGCAGACGCCAACTAACCCCTACGATATCCCACCAATCGGCGCGACGCGCCGCTTAGGGGCAATGGATATCTGACATCTATTTCCAGATCCAAGCCCGGCAATGCCGGCGGGTCGGACTTGGCCAACATCAGCCAGACAAAGTCAGTGGCCAAACGTTTACCCTCCACGAGCCACTGAGGCGGAGGCAAGGTCGCCCGAGAGACCGACACTTCGAAACTGCCATCCCCCTGGGTGTCGCTCCTCGCACGAACCACACACAGTCCGGGAGCGTTGACGCTGCCGATCACGGTGCGGAGAAACGCCACACGTTTGACACGCGGCTCCACTAGGGTCACCTGCAAATCGGCCCGGAGAAGCGCCAGCGGCATACCGGGCGCCCCGGCCCCAGTCCCGACGTCGACCCAGCGTTGATCGGGCGCGGCCACCGTCGCTAGTACGTAGGCATCAGCGAGGGACAAGTCCACCAGCTCGTCAGCATCCCGCGCCGCCATCAAATCGTGATGGGCGCCCCACTCGACTAGTAGATCGAGGTACCGCTCCAAGTCGGGACTGCTCGGATCCAAGTCAGAGTGCCGAGAATTCACGCCCGCTAACTCTGAATCGAGACATTTTTTTAGCTTTTGGACGGCTTTTCGCCATCCGCCACGAGGACGTGCAACCGACATATCGCCGAAATCTACCCGATGTGAGCAGACCCGGGTAGTACCAGAGCTATGCCGACTCCTCCTCTGGACGCCCTCGAATCCCTCGTACATCGTGTCAGCCAAAGTAGCTGCGGGCTTCAAGCCACTGAAATGCCCGGAGGCGCCTCCACCCGTCGTTATTACCGCGTGGAAATGCCCAACGGATCTTCGGCCATCGCCATGTACGTCCCGGAAGTAGGGAAACCCGACGAATTCGTCAAGGTAGACGAGTCCGGCCGCCGCTGGCCGTTTCTTGAGGTCCGCGAGCTGATGGCATCCCGAGATATTTCCGTTCCAAGGGTCCTCGGCGAGGCCTGCGACCAAGGCTTTCTGCTGTTGGAGGATCTAGGGGACGACACCCTGGCCAACTACCTACTGCGACGTCCCGAGCGAAAAACCAACGTGTACCAAATCGCCGTTCGCGATCTGGCGCGCGCCCAACGCGTGCTCCAGGATCTGCCCGCCGAGAGCATTGTCCGCGAGCGGGCCTTCGATGAAGAACTACTAGCGTGGGAAGTCGACCATTTTCGCGAGTGGGCTCTGGAAGCTCGAGGCATCCAACTGACGGCCCCTCAACGCCAGGTATTCGATAGCGCCCGAGAATGGCTGGCGTCTACGGTGAGCGCTTGGCCCCGAGGCTTCGTTCACCGGGACTACCAAAGCCGCAACTTGATGGTCCGCCAGCACGACAACAATGAAGAAGAATTGGTGTGGATCGATTTCCAGGACGCGCTGCTCGGACCGCGAGTCTACGATCTCGTGGCCTTGCTCAACGACAGTTACCAGTCCTTCGATCGGGCCTTCGTCGAAGCCCGGCTCGACGAGTACGCCACCCACCTCGGATTGAGCGAGGCTGACTCCGCGCGGGTCGTGCGCGAGTTCGACATCGTCACCGTCCAACGGAAACTCAAAGACGCCGGGCGATTTGTCTTCATCGATCGAGAGAAAAATAATCCGAACTTTCTTCCCTTCGTCGAATCCACTATCGAAAAGGCGCGCCTCAGCTTGTCGCGGGTCACCGACGAAAAAGCGTTGCTCGACCTAGGCGAGTTGTTGGCGGAACTCTTCGACTGAGGGCGATGCGGGTGCGAACGCTGTCGCACCCCGGATGCATGCCGCTAGATTTCATCCCACCCGGGCGGCACGTCACTCGTTCCCAGACAGATGTACTCCTGCGCTAGGCTTGAGTCACAGAACAACAACCACGCTTGTTCTGGGAAACCAATTCGTTCCATGGCTTTGCGGATCAGTGCCACGCTGGAGTGAACCTCTTGCAGCGCGAGATCGATGTAGATGTAACGCAACCCCAGTCCGGTGCCCACAACGCAACCGAGCCGTCCGGGCACCAACAAACGATTCAGTTGCTCTTCCCACGCTTCTTTCTCGCCGAAGTGATCCGACGCGCTCCCCGGCCCCGGATCGATCTTGATGTAACAGAAGGTCTCGCCGTGCCGAGAGAATCGCTCGGACGCAAAAGGAGCCCCTTCTAGAAAGCATTTTTGTTTTTCGGGCAGCATGCTGGAACACAGCACGAGATCCGATTGTGCGCCCGCCATGGCCCCCATCTCCGGCTCGATTTCGAACAGGGTCCATTCGGCGTGCTCGCAGTCGCTGTGGCATGGGCTTGCCGGCAATCCGGCCATCGCTGACTCCACTCCGGAACTCACCCGCACCAGCAACTCATCGAGGCCGAAGCGATTCTCCGCCTTCTCGTCGTTGTTCACCACCCTCAGAGCGCCGGGACGCGGTCTTGTTTCCACAGCCACCGTACGCACCCATGCGTTGAATAGCTGCTCTCCCAGCAGATCGCGCACCAGCGCTGTCGCCGCCAATTCGGCATTGAGATCGTCCGCCCCCTGAAACTCGTGACAGAACAGAGTTACATCCAACAGGTGCCCACGCCCGAAACCGGCTCGCCCAGCGATTGCCTTCAACTTGTAGCCGAATCCCGAACGAGCGCTTTCCAGCGCCGAGTCGAGAGATTGCGGCTGAGCCCCGAGAACCAGAGTATCCCGAAGCGCTTTCGGAGCAGCGGCGATCAACGACTGACACAGGGGATATAGCGACGGATCGTCGGGCGCGCCTAAACTCATTCCTCCCGACGGCAAGCCGGCGACCAAGTCCGGGTGCAAGGCTTCAAGCGCCGCTTGAAACGACCCCAGGCTCCCGCGGTTAACGGGTCGTGGGTACTCGCGCCACAGCGCATCGACCCGCCGACTATGGGCGAGCTGTTCCGCAGTCTCGCGGTCTTGGTCCGGGGAAAAGTATCGGTGGCGCATCGGACCCGAGTGGCTCAGAGCCTCAAAATATCAGCCGACCGACGACCCGTGGCAAGGGCTTTTCTTCGAGACGGTTCTCCATAACGCACACGACCCCCAAGCGGCCGTCGCGCTCGAAAGCCCGGGCGCGAACTTGAAGCTCCATGCCCACCAGCCCGGGCCGCTGAAAGGCGAAATGCGCCTCTCGAACCAAGAGATCGGGAGTGGCACGGCCGAGCCCTGCGAGTCTCCGCAGCGCGGCTTCCTCGAAAAGTCGCGGGTAGACAAAGGAATTCACGTGATGGTTCGCGTCGGTGTGCGTAAGGCCTACACGGGTCACCGCGCTATCTGGGCTCAGTTCCGACTCCAGTGCCTGCTCATCGGCTGCGAGCTGCAGTAAGGATTCGGGAGCCGACCACTGCAAAGGCCCGCGCGGCACGCCTTCAAAGTCCGTCTCTGGCAGCGTGTGCACTCGGCGCTGGCCCGGCTCAGCAAACAGTTTCGTCCAAACGTACTCGGTCGTCAGTTGACCGATCTCGACGGCTTGCCCTTCGTCTTCAGGTTTGGCTCCGTGAGTGCGCCCCGATGTTCCGCGTACATCCGTGTGTATGCGCATCAGTTCCCGACGCCCCTGCCCCTTGTCGGGTGTGTAGCCCAGTTCGACATTGGACACGGAGCTCAGCGTTCCCCGAGCGCGGATGCTCGCGTCTGTCGACTTCGCGTGGATCTTAGCGAGGATCGGATACAAACCGTGCTTGCGGAGTCCTATCGGGAACTTCAAATGGCGCAACAAACCGCCCCAACCGGACTCTTCGATCGCCAGCAACAGTGCATCGATTTTGGGTCGGCCATCTTGGGCGACGTGTTCGAAACGCACGTTAGATTCCATCACCGCCGAGCGCGCAATGTCCGAGGGTTCCTGAGCCATGGCGGGCTTATAGCTCGGCTGTCCGAAACAGCGCTAGCGAGACTTCCCAGCCGCCGGCCACTGCACCACTTCGACCCGAACATCCACCACCCCGGCGCGAATCATGTCGATTTTACGAGCCGCTATCTTCGATAGATCGATAATGCGCTGGCGTCCTGCAAAGGGGCCACGATCTGTGATGCGCACATAGGTCACATGGGGCGTCCCCAAACGAATAACCCGGACCACTGTGCCGAAGGGAAGCTTTCGGTGGGCTGCCGTGAATTGCAGCGGGTCATACACTTCACCGCTCGCTGTCTTGTTGCCGGCTAGGGAGTCGCCGTAATAGGTCGCCTTGCCCGTCAACACCTCGAGTACCGCCGCCCCCGCGTAACGCCGCTCCAGTTCCCCCACTGGGCCAGCGGGATGAGCCTCGGGCGAACCGCCCGGCGCTCCGCCGCCGGCGCTGGGGGGCGAGCCCTGGGGGCTGCCTTGCCCCGGGTTCGGTGCCTGCCAGCTGGTGGGCGCAGCGCTGGGAGGCTGGGGACAAGCGGCGCAGGCCAGCGCCGTGAGGGGCACCACCAATAGGTGCCAAGCGGTCCGAGGACCTGTGGATAAACATCTCTTCATGATTCGTTCCTGGCGCCAGCTCGGCCTAATAAACTGGACGGTGCTGCGATTGCGTCGTGCTAAGTCGAGGCCCACGTGGGTATCGGATGAATTGGCAAGGACACTTTTACACAGTTTGGCCTCGATACTCCGAGCTTTTCCGACCCGTTTCCCTGGCGCCATCTGAACATTTTCGCTGTCTTGTTCCTACCGCCGGCGAGCCTGTCGCCCTGACTGGACGCTACACCCCCAGCCCCGGGGCGCGCTCCATGATTGTGATCGTGCACGGGCTCGGTGGATCCCACGAGAGCCCTTACTGTCAGCGGGCCGCCGCCGCCGCTACTGCTGCCAGCGCCTCTGTACTGCGGCTAAATCTTCGGGGCGCCGACCGAAGAGGCGATGACTACTATCACGGCGGGCTCACCGACGACATCCGAGCCACCATCGAGTCGAAGCTAGTTTCGGGCTACGAGAAGGTGCACCTGCTGGGCTACTCCCTCGGCGGCCATGTGAGCTTGCGCTACAGCACCGAGGCGCTGCCCACCAATCTGCGCAATCTATGCGCCATCTGCGCGCCACTCGATCTGTCCCTATCGGTGGACGCTATCGATCGACCCGCTGTCGCTATCTATCGACGACACTTGCTTGAGGGGCTCAGAGAGATCTACCAAGAAGTCGCCGCGCGCCGTCAGGTGCCCCTGTCCGTGGGCGCGGCCCGCCAAATCGATTCGATTCGGCAATGGGACGATGAGATCGTCGCCCCGCACCACGGCTTCCGCGACGCGAACGACTACTACGAACAAGTCAGCGTCGGCCCCCACCTAGACAAGATCCGGATCCCGACGCTGCTCATCGTCGCCAAACACGATCCGATGATTCCCGTCGAGACCGTGACCCCGTCCTTGGCGGGCGATTTGCCACAAATCGACGTCCGCCAGCTCGACCGAGGTGGGCATGCGGGATTCCCGAGTCGGATCGATATAGGGCGCAAAGCGGCGCTCGGAATGGCTTCCCAAGCCGTCGACTGGTTACTCGACGACACGAATCAATCGCCGGCTGTCCCGCCCCCTTCATAGTCCTGCATCCGGGCCGTCTCCAACAGCTGTGCCAAACAGAAGAATGCTGGAGATTCCAGCTTCTCCGTAGTACGGAGGCGCGAAATGCTGCTCGAAATACACAGCCACGGCCCGGAGCCGAGAAAGATCGCCAAGGCTGTACAAGCCCTCGAAAGAGGCGGAGTCATCGCCTACCCCACGGACACCGCCTACGGCTTGGGATGCGATCTAATGAACAAGAAGGCTGTCGACCGTCTGTACCAAATCAAGGGCATGCCCAAGTCGCAGCAACTCGCCTTCGTCTGTGCCGACTTAAGCGAAGTGGCTCGGTATGCCGTGGTCGGAGACTACGAATATCGGATCCTCAAGCAGTATCTGCCCGGTCCCTACTGCTTCATCCTGAACGCGACCCGCGAGGTGCCCAAGATCGTCCAGAAGACGCGCAAACAAGTGGGTGTGAGAATTCCGAATCATGAAGTCGCTCGAGCCATCGTTCGGGAACTCGGTCGGCCGATCATCTCCACCACCGCGGTCCGGCCCGACCAGCCTCCTCACGTCGATGCCCGGGAACTGGATGACGACTTTCGCGGACTCGATCTTGTGATCGACTGTGGCGCAGGCCACACTCAACCCACTAGCGTAATCGATCTCAGCGGCGACAACCCCACGATCATTCGCGAGGGAGCCGGCGATGTCACCCCATTCAGGGAGTGAGTGCACGGCGCCGTAGAACTAGACCCGTAGAACTAGACCCGTAGAACTAGACCCGTAGAACTAGACCCGTAGAACTAGACCCGTAGAACTGCCCGTAAGAG
>SPKZ01006516.1_pt1 | contig 10502 bp, 12 predicted proteins | sample 2456571 | NCBI WGS metagenome assembly SPKZ01 (sample SAMN11192286, study PRJNA482655) | marine metagenome | biome: ENVO:00000447; feature: ENVO:00000244|ENVO:00000211|ENVO:00000569|ENVO:00002023; material: ENVO:00002151; isolation source: ocean water from marine abyssalpelagic zone ...
ATTAAAAAAATGCACTTTAAATAATTATATTATGTACGGAATAGGAAACATATTTAAGTCTAACGAAGAAATTGAAGCACTGAAAGCCGAGTTAAGGGAACGCGAAAAGAACCGTAAAACCCAAAAACAACTAAGGGCCGAACTGATAAAACACTTAAAAGGAAAAACACAATAATAGAAATAGCATTTTATTATTAAATTTGGATCATGGAAATAGTAGAAAGGAAGATAAAAGACTTAATATCAGCAGAATACAATCCAAGAGAATTAACAAAAGACCAACACAGGCAGTTAAAAGATAGCCTGCAAAGATTCGGCATAGTTGATCCGGTTATTATTAATACCCATCCAGATAGAAAAAATATTATCATAGGAGGGCATCAACGTTCAAAAGTTTGGGAGGATTTAGGCAATAAGACTATTCCTACTGTTGAGCTGGAGTTAACGCTAGAAAAAGAGCGAGAGTTGAATGTTAGGCTTAACAAAAACACAGGGCAATTTGATATGGATTTGCTTGCTAATAACTTCGAGCAAGACCAATTAATCGATTGGGGATTTGTTGAAGGAGAGTTGTTGGGTTTTGAATTTGGAGATATTGACCCAGAGATGCCTGAAGTAGTCGAAACAAGTAAGATTACTTTGGAGTATACAGAAGAGGAACATAAAGCTATTACAGATAAACTATCTGAGCTAAAAGGATCCAAAGAGAAGATAATATTTGGTCTTGTCATGGCTTGTCGTTCGTAGATTATGGAGTGTTATTTAACTACAATTACTTATCGAGTTAGCCCTACGGAAGATTACATGATTTTGAATCAACTCGTTAAAGCAACAACAAAAGAATCAGCACGGCAAGAAGTGGAGCAAAACGCTATAGACTGCCTAGGATCAGGGATAGTGATATTAGAAATAAAAGTAAGCGAAACGTTAATAGGAAAATAAACAAACTTTACAAATGGCTTATAAAAAGGAAGATAAGGAGAAGTTTCTTGAGATTCTAGCAAGTAAAAGCTATCATATTGGAAGAGCTTGCAAGGCGTTCGATATAAGCAGAGGAACATATTATCTTTGGGAGAAAGAAGATTGGTTCAGAGAGAAAATAGAATGGCTTCAAGAGATAGATATTGATGATGCTGAAGATACGTTGAGAATACTACGAAAAGGAATACCTAACGTAAGCAAGGATGGTAAGTTTATTGACTGGAAAGTTCCACCCTGCAAGACGTCCGTTATATTTTTCCTAAAGACTAAAGGAAAGTCTAGAGGTTATATTGAAACAAAAGAAGTAATAACAAAGCCGCAAACGGATCTAAATGATGTTTCTCAGGAGACTTTGGACGATCTTTATGATCAACTTAAAGAAGATTGATTAAATATATGTTCCTGTAAGAAATTCAGTAAATAATGATAATAGGAGAAACTAATCTAGAATCAGAAGATAACATTGATGGCAGAATGCTATGGTTAATCAAGAAGCCTATTAGTAGAAAACAAAAAAGAGAAGCTAAAAGAGAGGGTGATAAAATAATTAAAAGGCTTGGTGATGTTGAATATAGGTTTTTAGGTCAGTCAAAAGATAGTAAATACCCATATCAAGAACTATATCAATTCTATTTAAAGCAATATCAAGAAAATTGCAAATACATAAATCTAGTAATGAAGCCTAAATACTTCACTATAAACCAGTTTTATTTCACAACGCTTAAAAATTCAGTGGAAAAACCTAAGTGAAAGTAACCAGATCAGAAATACTATCAGAAGTCTATAGGCGTTCGTTTTATAGATTCTCTTTACAAGCATTTAGGGTGTTACATAATGGAGAACATTTAATAGATAATTGGCATATAAAATTTTTGTGTGATAGATTACAAAAAGAAGCTGAAAGAGTAGTCTCAAATGAACCAAGAAATAAACATTTAATAATTAACGTACCACCGAGAACACTAAAAAGCGAGCTTCTAAACATATTTTTTACTGCTTGGTGCTGGGTTAAAGATCCGTCATTGTCTTTTATTAGTTCATCATATTCAGCTTCTTTAAGTCTACAAATGTCAGTACAAACCAGAAGACTTATACAGTCAGATTGGTTTAAACATCATTTTATAAATTTTGAATTAAGCAAAGATGAAAACACTAAAGGAAAATTCACAAACAACAAAGGAGGATTAAGATACTGCACTTCAACTGGTGGTACTGTAACTGGAATGGGTGCTGATATAATTGTGATTGATGATCCGCAAAACCCACAATTAGCACGATCAGACACCGAGAGAGAAAACGCAAATGTATTTTTTAACGAAACTATGCGGAGTAGGCTGAATAAACCTGATGTAGGAATGTTTATTATAATCATGCAAAGACTACATGAAAACGATCAAACAGGAATGTTGATAAAAACAGATCCAGATAACTTTGAATTAATATGTTTGCCAGCAGAACTGTCTGAGAGTGTAAAACCCAAAGCCTTAAAAGATAAATATGTGAAGGGGCTTCTATTTCCTCAAAGATTAACTGAAGATGTGTTAAATGGCTTTAAAATTGGATTAGGATCTTATGGGTACTCAGGCCAATACATGCAACTTCCAAGCCCAGCCGAAGGAGGATTATTAAAAAAGAAATGGTTTGATGTTATAAATAAAATGCCAGAAACAACACTTAATTTCTATTTAGATACAGCATACACAGCAAAACAACACAATGATGCCACAGCTATGATGTGTGCTGGATATGTTGATAATATGATATACATAAAAGAGGTTATAGCTGTTAGATTGGAATTTCCAGAATTAATAAAAGAGATTCAAAACTTTGTAAATAAACATGGATATAATCATTCATCAAGAATATACGTTGAACCAAAAGCAAGCGGACACAGTATTATTCAGCAACTAAAAAAGACTACAGGCCTAAATGTAATAGCAGATAAACCACCTACACAAGACAAGGTTAGCAGGGTTAGCGCAATATCCGCAATCGTAGAAGCTGGAAGGGTTAAATTGATGGATGGCAGATACATAGATGCTTTTTTAAATGAATGCTCTGCTTTTCCTAACGCTTCTAATGATGACATGGTAGATGTATTGGTTATGGCGATTGATATAAACACCACTAGAAAAAAATCAATAGTTGCTTTTGGTTAATTTATTATTTTTGTGATATGAGCAAAAGACTTCAAGAAAGGTATAACAGATTAAGAGTGTTGTATGTTAATCAAGTAGGAAAAACTAAAGCACTTGAAAACAAAATAAAACACCTGAAACAAACTGAAAACACAAAACAAACAACAACATGCGGATAATAGCTATAGAGGGCAAAGAATATGAAGTTTATGAAAGTTTTAAAGATGTCAAGCTAAAAGACTTTATTAGAATAACCGAGTGGGCATCTAAAAATATGCCTACTAAACTGAAAGACTTTATGTTTCCAAAAGAAAACGAACATGGAGAAGATTATAAGAAAAGAGTTTCAGAAATTACATTTGACGAGAAGGATGAAAAAGAAATAGATAATTTTAAAGTTGAGTATATTTCTGAGGTTGTTGGATGGACAAAAGAAAAGGTAATGACATTAAGATACGAAGATGATGCAGAAGATGACAGCTGGTCAGTAATGGGGATGTTTAATCATCTATGTTTTATATTATTTCTTCCAGAGCAAAAAGAAGGGTTTAATAAATTAACAATCAATGGAAAGGATTATTTTATGCAACCAAATATGGAGCAGAAAATAGGTCAAAAACCAAGTAAAAAGCTAAGAAAAAAAGGCTTAACTTTTGGCGAGCATATCGAATTAACTACAATGAATCAAGGGTTTAAGCCTTTCGGGTGGGGTAGTTATGAGTATTTAGATTTATTCTTAGCGGTTATGTATAGGCCAATGATTAGAAAAGAAGTGAAATGGTATAAAAGAGGATTTTCTAAAATGATCATAGAGCCTTATAACCAAGACGCTTGCACGAATAGACGTGAGATATTTCAGGAGATTAACATGGAGTTAGCGTTTGGAGCAACTTTTTTTTTGTTCAATTCACTAAATACTTACAAAAAACATATTCTGGAATCTTTCAACGAAGTGCAGACTCAATTCGATCTGAAAGACTTAGCAAAATTGGTTGGCATTTAAGTCAAAAAGACATTGCTAAATATCAAGTATTTAACCAACCAAACAAAACACCAATGCAATCAGTTTTTGATACTTGCGTTTATGATATATTTCATTTTCTTTTAATTGAATCAATTGAATCACAAGAAAAGAAAAAGCATGATAAACAAATGAGATCCAAAAAAAAGTAGAAAAATAATGTTATCAAAGTTTATTGGAGGTGAAAACGAGTATGTAACTTTAGATCAGATAAATGAATATTACAAAAAAGAATCATGCAAGCCTGTTGTTTATAGAATGGAGTCTTTGTTTTATGAAATAAGCAATAGGGTTTCTATTGTGGTGGGAAAGAAACATTTAGAACATTTATATCCGTACTTTATTTCTGAAACTCACGTGATTAATGAAAAAGAAAAGTTTTCAAAAACATACTCTGCCATTATAGATATAGAGAATAATTACAGAAAACAAGTGGTCGTGTTAGTTGAAAATGATAACGAGTTGTGTGATTTTCTTATTGAAAAGTTCAAAAATAAAATAAGCATTATTAACTTTGGAGAAGTTTTAAATGATTTTACTTATTAGCAATCAGTTGAAACATACGAAATTCTAAAACGTAAAATAAAACTAAACTATTGACAATTCATGGCTTCATTTAACGATTTAGAAAACGAGATTAAGTCAATCGCAAATGCTTTTACTTCAATTAATTATTATAATTATGGTGAAAGGTCTTCTATAAACTACGCTGACCGAACCAAAAACTATCCAGCTTTACTATTCGATTCTAAGAATGTTACATTTGAAGTAACAAGGCTAAGCAGAAATCATTTAGCTATAGAGACAGACTATTCATGTGTTTTATATATAATGGATGATTTTAATAAATCAGAACAATCCACTAAAACAGTATCGGAAAAAGAATCTGAAGTGAAAATAATCTCAGATCAGTTCTGGGCTGAGTTTATGAGTAGAACAGTATCAACACAAAGAGGGCTCATGTTAATAAGTTCTAGAGGTCAAAATGGAGTTATAAAAGATGATCAGCATAATAATAGAGTTATTGAAATTCAGTATAATTTTGTAGTTCGGGTTACCGACACTAGCTGTACTTTAGGAACTTTTAATTATTAATGTCTAATGGATCTTTTACCAGATAGAGACATAAAAAAAGTAGCACAAGATTTAATCGTTGCTTTATCGTTAGAATTAATTAGTCAAGGGCATAAGAATACAGGATCTTTAATTTCGAGCATGTCGAGCAAGATTATAAATCTAGGAAACGTTAAGGAGTTACAGATATTTATGAATGAATATGGCTTAATAGTTAATGACGGGGTGAAAGCTAATAAAGTACCATATTCTAGGGGAAGCAAAAGAGGAGGTAAAAGCAGATATATTCAGGGTCTTATTGATTTTGTTAAAAATAAAGGGCTTGCATCAGGAGACAAAGAGGCTCAAAGCATTGCCTTTGCTATTGCGGCGGTACATAAAAAAGAAGGAATAGGAACAAATAAGTCAAAACGATTTTCTAAAAACGGAAAACGAAAAGGATGGATAGACGACACATTAAAGGATAAATTCGACTCTATAGCAAACCAAGTACATAATGTGGCTTTTAAAAGTTTTTCAATAGAAGTAGATCAAATATTAAAATAACATGGCAATTATAAGTTTACAACAACCATCAGACACCGATACAACCCACGCATCTTATAATCCATTGATTTATATAGCAGAATCCAATACAATAGGAATAATAAAAGTAATAGGAGATGTTTTTATAAATGGCCTCTATGTTAATACAATTGAATCTGAGGTAGATTTTGGAACTACTGACCGATTCACTTTTAATATATCATCAGTATCAAGATCATTCTTAGTGCCTGATTTTATAACGGGAATCGGAAACCAAAACGTAAATCTAATAGACAGCGCCGAAACTGTAGAGTTTAAAGTGTATGAAGCGACTTTAATAGGTGGTTTAATCGTTACAAATTGGGTTAAAGACGGGTTAGGTGTCCCTGACTTCTCGTTTACACTTATAAACGCTATTAACGGGGCCTTCCAATATGCAGAAGATTATCAAGACTTCACTCAGGAAAACCCTTTTAAAAAATTTCTAACCACTAGACCGGATTTTACTAGGATTAAAAGGAGTGAGATACTTCAAATAGATTATTTAACCATGCAGGGCGTTGAAATGTTTGCTATTCAGAGAGATTCATCAGGGTCAACCATAGCGCCCACCGGAGGAATAACACCTCTAATAGCGCCAACGATAGGGAAGGGAGGGATGAGTATTGATTTTTCTTTATTTGATCCTTTGGCTGTTACTGTTGAAATGAATTTATCTACTGGGTTTTTTAATACAGACAGCGAAATAAGAAACTTTTTCATAGAAGATTCTTGCAATACAGAGTTTAAAATCAGATGGCAAAACCCGTTAGGGGGTCACGATCAATTTATATTTGACGGCAATGGGGTTGAAAAGATTAAAAGAAAATCAGATGCTTACATTAAGAAGTTATCTACTAATTATGTGATAGGTGACAGAGGTGAAGAAGTTCTTGATGTTAAATCTAACCAAGAGTTCTCACTATACACAACCACACAACGTCCAGAGGTTATAAGATGGTTAGGCGAAATAGGAAAAAGTCAATCAGTATTTTTAGAAACTACAGACGGATTAATCCCTGTTAGGGTGATTGGCCAGTCTAGTAATATTCTAAATGAATTTAACCCTATAATACAATTCAACATAAGAATAAAACTGAACAAAGATATTAACCAAAATGGGTGATGTAACAATAGAAATAAGAGATGCTGATATTTCTGGAGTTTTAGAAATAAAATCTTCTGATACATTTCCTTTATCTTTAAATAAAAATTACTCTGATCTCATTGATTTAACTAAAAGAGGGGGTTCTTTTAGCACTACCTTTAAAACCCCAGCAACAAAAAACAATAATATACTATTAGATCATATCTACAACACAAACGGGGCCAATCCCTATGATGTGGATAAAGATTTATCTTGTTCGATATTAGTTGATGGCAACGTAATTGAAAAAGGGTTTCTGAGATTAAAAAACGTTACTACAAAAGGATCTAAAAGAGAATACAGCTTTTCATTTTTAGGTGATAACATGATCTGGGTTAACGATCTTAAAAGCAAATACCTAAAAGACCTTCCTTTCACAAATAATATAATCACCTACGATCCGTTAACAGTTAAAGGCTCTTGGACTAATAGCGTTTTGTCTGGTGATGAATGGGTTTTTAGTCTTATAAATAGAGGTAAAAGATATATCCCAAACAATGTGGCTGTTCAGGATTTTTTGCCAGATTTATTTCTAAAACCTTTGATTGATAAAATGTTGGCGCTAAGTGGATATGCTTTAGATAGCGTGTTCATGGATCAAAATAAATTTAAGCATCTTATACTCACATTTTTTGGAAGATTATTTACCTTATCTGAAGATGTTGTTAATTCAAATTTTGTTAGAGCGTTTATCCCCGTTTCGCACTTAAAGGATGACAATATACCTTTGTTTGATGCTCTAGGAAATTCTTTATACGTTCCAATAGATAATATATTTAATGAGACTAATGGAGTGCCTAACCCTTTTGTAACTACTCCAGCACCAAATATAGATTCAAACAATAATTTATTTGTAGATACTTACACGGCTCCAGTTAACGCTTTTTATCATGTGAATTTTTTTGCAGTCGTTCAGATATTAAATAATATAGTCCCTAACTATCTCCCCGTTAATATAAACGGAGGCGGCACATTTAATCAGGGTTGTAATTTTAGCAATATGAGTGGCATCTTTTATATAGAGATAAATGGCACTACTAGACATGATTTTACAATATACACCTCTGTGCCTTCAACATCTAACGTGTCTGCTACTGGCTCTTTTTTACTTCCTAGTGGTAATAGTGATTATATCTATATGGATCAGGGTGATACTTTAACGATAAAATATGAAGTAGGGGTTAATGATCTTACTCAGATAGTGCCGTCAGCTTTAACTGCAAATCCAGCGTCTGACATGCCTGTTGATATGAGGGTTGAAGCTGGAGGTGAATTGGTTGTAGAAGTATTAAAAAAAATACCAGTAGGGCATACCTTTGATTTAATAAAAGTGTTAGATGATGAGGTTAAACTTATAGACTTAATGAATGATATCTTTAGAATGTTTAATCTTCATTCTGAGGTTAATAATTTTAATAAGACGGTAAGAATAGAACCTAGAGATCAATTTTATGATTCAATAACTGAGGCTGTAGATTGGAGCGAAAAACTAGATATTGGTAGTGATTATACTATTGGATTTAACTCTAATCAATATACAGAGATATTAGATTTTGAGTACGTTGATGATGGTGGTGATGGATATTTAAAAGGATGGGAGCAAGATTATAATATTAACTGGGCTTCTTATACTCATAATTTTCCTGATAAATTTAAGAATGGAACGTCTAAAGTTTCAACAAGCGTTTTAGCCGCTTCTTCACACATAGAAGATAAAGATGCTGTATTAGATGATTTGAAAGCGCCTTTCACTACTAGAATATGGAGCGAATATGGAGCTTCAGCACCTGATTTTAGTAATAATCACGCACCTAGAATACTTAACTATTTATATGCCGGTCAATCTGGAAAGGAATTTACTTTTGGGGGTGCTACTGAGACAATTATACCAATGGCATTAATGTCTAAAATATTTGTAGACAACTTACAAATTGCTGCGGTGCTGGATAATCTACATTTTGAAGACTACGCGTCAGATGATGGATTAGTTACTGAGCATTATGGCAACGCCATTAAGACTATTGAAGAGGGAATGTTTCTTAAGGCTAAAATCAGATTAAATACTTCTGATTGGTTAGCAATTAAACCCTCTATGCTGATTTATTTTGATGAACGATTTGAAGACTTAAAAGGATATTGGACTATAGAAAAGGTTAACGGATATAAACCAAACAAAGAAGGGCTGGTTTCTGTACAGTTAAGACAATTTAAAGTGTTTGAAACGCTAACAGCTGGAACTGGTGGTGGTGAGGGTGGTACTTCAGGAGCTACAGCAAACAGCATGCAAGCTCAAAACCCTACTGCTAGTAGCTTGTTTACTACAGGATCAACTAACAATAACGCTAATTTATCAGAATTAACCCCAAGCACTCCAAGCGTAGTGTTACAGAACGGTAGCGGAAACTCAGCCTTACAGGGGTCTTCTAGTTTTGTTGCTGGGAACTTTTTAAAAAGTACTGGTAGATTTCAAACTATATTAGGTAATTACAATGAACCGAGCAACGGCAATATATTTGAATTAGGTGCAGGGACAGAAGATGATAACAGGGTAAACGCTATCTCTATAAACGATCAAGGAGAAATGAAGTTCTATGGTGGTGAGGTTTATACAGAAGATGATACAGTAAATGGAACTAACTTTTTTTCAGTATTGACTGAAGTAGATGGAGAACTCAAACAAGTATATTTATAATGGCAACAGCGGACAAAGTATTAGGAATAAAGATTGAGATTAAAGGCACTACCGAGCAGAATACACAATTAGCCAAACTGCAAACTACTATTAAAAAAATAAAGACCGAGCAGAGAGATCTTAATAAGGCTTATGGTAAAGGAGAAATAAGTGCAGATAAGTACGGCAAAGAAATGTCTCAGCTTAATCTACAACTTAAGAGTGCAAATAATAGATCAAGGGATTTAGAGCAATCTATATTAAAACAAAATAAAGCACTAAGGAAAAATAGTGGGTTTGTATCTGGAATCAAAAAGGGTGTTGGTCAATTAGCGTTATCCTACATAGGTATAGCCGCTGCAATAGGGATAGTTACAAAGGGAATATCAAGCGCTATAAAAATTACTAAAGACTTTGAAGAAGCTAACAGTGAGTTATCAGCTGTGTTGGGCGCTAGTTCTGGGGAAATGGAATCTTTATCTAGACAAGCAAGAAATTTAGGTAGCGTTACATCCAAGACAGCGACAGAAGTAACTAGACTACAAATAGAGTTCGCAAGACTAGGTTTTCCTACTGAAGACATTCTATTAATGACTAAGTCAACAATTGCTGCTTCAGAAGCTCTCAAATCTGATTTAGGAGCTCAGGCTGCTTTAACTGGGGCTGTTTTAAAGTCCTTTGGTTTTGATGCTGCGGAGGCTGCTAGGGTAAATGATGTAATGGCATTAGCTACATCTAAGAGCGCACTTGATTTTAATAAATTAGCTACAGCTTTACCAATAGTATCAGCAACAGCGAAAACAGCTGGTGTTAGTTTCGAGAGGACTACAGCTTTATTGGGTACTTTATCTGATCGAGGTATAGATGCTAGTAGTTCGTCTACAGCATTGAGAAATATATTCTTAG
>SPKZ01020606.1_pt1 | contig 10500 bp, 7 predicted proteins | sample 2456571 | NCBI WGS metagenome assembly SPKZ01 (sample SAMN11192286, study PRJNA482655) | marine metagenome | biome: ENVO:00000447; feature: ENVO:00000244|ENVO:00000211|ENVO:00000569|ENVO:00002023; material: ENVO:00002151; isolation source: ocean water from marine abyssalpelagic zone ...
CTCAGACAGGCGTATTGTTAACCGACAGTGTTGCAGAATTGACTCTGGCAAACGAACCACAGGTAGAAGGCCAGCAGGATGGCTTTGTGTACTCGTGGGACTCAGCAGGTCTAGAAGACATCGCTACTTGCTTGGCAGCTGTTCGCGCAGATGATGACGCGTGGTACGCAATTGCATACACAAATCATACGACTACTGAACAGGAAGACTTGGCAGCTCAGATTGAAACACTAGATAAACTCTATTTCGTTTCTTCTCAGACAGCAAGCTCTCTTGACCTAGTGAACGATTCTAACCCAGCTGCAGCTGATGACATCATGGGCCTTATTGAAGAAGGTAATTATGATCGCACAGCAGGCGTCTATGGTGCAACAGCAGATACCGACTATCGTGAGATGGCAGTACTTGGTGCCAAGATGACAGCAGAGCCGGGACAGACAAACTGGATGTGGACTAATCTAAATGGTCAGACCTCAGACAATTTGACATCAACTAACTCTGACAATGTTCTAGACAAGAACGGCAACACCTACGAGACTTATGCTGGTGTGGACATTCTCCGCGCAGGTACAGTTGGTTCTGGTGAGTTCATCGACATCATCCGTGGTGCTGATTATCTTAGATCAAATATCTGGTCAGAAGTATTGCGTCTAAATGTCGTGATTTCTAATCAGGGTTCTAAGATCCCACTCACAGACTCTGGTGTTCAGCAGATTGTCGCAGTCGTAGACGCACAGCTTAAGAAAGCACAGCGTGAAGGTTTCATTAAACCATTCCTCCTAGAGGACGACGGTACAGGCAACTACAACACTATCGACGCATACGAAATCAAAGTAGACAAAGTAGACACTCTTTCAGCAAGTGACAGAGCTAAACGTATTGCTCCTACTATCTATTTCATTGCGGCCCTTTCTGGAGCAGTTAACAAAGTCGTCATTCGTGGCGTACTAAACATCTAAGGAGAAATATATGGGACAGAAATTATCTACATACGCTCCTATTGAGTTACTGGTTCTAGTAAACGGAGTAAGAATTACAGGCTTCAGCTCGACTGATATCTTGACTATTGATCGAGACACACCGCGCTGGACAAAAGATACTGGTGTAATGGATGAAACAGCGAGAGCTCATTCGGCGTCTACGGGTGCCAAAGTGACTCTCACTATCATGCAGACATCTTATGCGAACGACTTGCTGACCCAGTTCCATAAGAATGACACAGAGAATCCAGAGGATGGTAACATCCTGTCTCTTGTGATCACAGATCAAACGGGTACTACAAACTTTGTCACTACAGAGGCGTGGATCATTGATCTACCTCAAGTACAATTGACGAACGGTCTTGAAACAAGAGCGTGGGAATTCGACTGTGCAAACTGTAAAGAACATGTTGGTGGTAACGCAGTTAGTGCTGGCCTAGTTGGAGCCTTCGGTTCTGGCATCGAAGCCGTCACTGGTTACAATATACCCGGCGTATAAATTACAGCCCCCTCTATCTCAGGAGGGGGTATTTTTAAGGAGATAATATGATCGTTTTCGACATCAAGCCATCCCCCATCACATCTTTCGAAGCAGAGATTGACGGAAGCACATATGCTATAAAATTAGTATGGTCATATAGATACTCAGATTGGCACATGACTATATCGGCATCGGATGGCACCGTGCTACTTTCAGGGATCAAATTAGTACAAGATTCCAACCTCACACAATACTCAAATGCTGGCCTATTTTCAGGACGACTACAAGTATTAAAACTAGGAACAGAGGAAGTCATAGGCTTTAACTCTTTCCAGAACAAACAATTTCAATTAATATATCTCGCAGACGATGAAGACTTCACACCTTACTTAGTTTTGACAGGCAGCACAAAAGTTGTCCAACTCGGTGAAGACGTCAATGAGATATCAGAACTACCAATTTACGATCCAGACTATGTTTCTCCAATACCGGCTGAAGCTAAGGATGGAGGCGCTGCAACAGAAACTGAAGAATGTCTACCTATGGGTATTTACACCACTGGTAGCTGCGAACCTTTTGAATAGGAAAAAATTATGTCCACAGATTTAAAAACATCAAATAACTATTTGACTACCTTGTCAGCTACTATCACATCCACAGACACGACTATTGTGGTAGAGGACGCAAGTGGTCTTCCGGATCTACCAGACGCAAGTTCATTTACATATGTAACTTTAATAAGCAAGACAGACAGCTCTCAGGAGATCTTAAAGATCACTGACATAACTGACAACACATTGACCGTCGAAAGGGGACAGGACGACACTACAGCCATTCCATTCGACGCAGGGGATGAAGTCAGGAACTTCTTCAACTCGGCAATGTTCCAGTATCTGGCTTCATTGACAAACGGCTCTAACCCGGGAGCAACTAAGTATCTGACAATAACAGTTGTCGCTGGTACAGCACACACGGTCACAGACGACGAATCATCCAGTCTATTGTATTTCACATCTAATTCAGATATCACAGTTACATATACGACAGGATATACAGCTGGACACCAATTGGCATTCATGCAAGGTGGTACAGGCCAGATCACTATGTTGGCTGACTCTGGAGTAACATTCAGTGACACAGGAAGTGTAGCGACTATTGAACAAGGAAGTCTTCTTTCCAGTGTTATGTATGACACAGACTCATTTAATTTTGTCGGTGAACAAGTTGGTAGTCCTGTAATTGGTTCAGTAGAAATTTCTGACAGAACTATTACTATCGAGTCTTCTGATCAGGTAGACGGAGACACAGACACTACTTGGGAGAATATTCAAGACAAGCTAGATGGCGTTGGAAGTTTCATCGAACAAGGTGTCATGCTCACTATCGATTGGGAAGATGGAACCTATGACATCGGTGACAACCTTCTGAGAATGCCAGACTTTGCCGGTGGAGGGTTCATACTTTGTAAAGCAGAAAATGCTACAGGACCAAACACTTCAACAAAGCTTGTCAATATAGTCGGCACTGGATCTAATGTTTACAGCAATTTCCCTCCTTACAATACGACTGCAGAAGACGAGAATTTCTTAGTCTCTTGTGTTGGATCAAATTTGATCATATTTGGTGACCTTGGAATCACACTTCAGGACTCTACAAACACAGGCCGTAATGGTGCTGTATTTGGTGGCTTCTGTCAATTAAGTTTCGAAGATTGCTGGCTTAACAATGAAGTAAGCACAGGATCATATTCTGCTGGAGTAGCTATACACAACACAGCCACAGTAAACGGTAACGGAAATCAGATCGATGTTGTAGTTGGACACTCTGAAGGTTTCGCCGCAGGAATTATAGCAGGAGGAGGTGGTACAGCAGGTATCATTAATTCTCACACAGGTTCAGGAGACTACACTTTCTGGGCAACTAATACTGGAACAATATCATATAACAATAATACTGCGACAGCCGCTATAGCAACAGAGTTACCTTCAACAGGTGGATGGTACTTACCAACAGACAAGAACGCAATTTACGCATAAATCAGGAGATCAATTATGAGAGTACCTTTTAATGGTATTTGGGCAAGAAGCCGCGAGTACTATAACAGAGTTGAAGACGTAGTCGACGACTTTGTAGCATACACAGACAGTGCTCTCGTACTTGAAGACACGTACCTGAACTATGGTTCGTCAGGATACTCAGAGTGGACCCAGATCTACACTGACTCATATGTAGAAGGTATTAACGACCTCACATACGTAGATACCGACATATTATTCTCTGCTACTAGTGACTCAAGTCGAAGTGATGTATATAAGTCAACAGACAACGGACTCACATGGGAAAATAGCACTAATTTATTTCTCTCTACTAGTATGTACAGGGTAGAGTACTTAGGTAATGATACTATCATCGCAGGTACGGCAGAGAATGGCAACATTTATAGAACAACTGATCTAGGAGATAACTGGGTTAACCTTGGAGTATTCCACGGTATGGATCGATGCTATTCCTTATTTGATTATGACGGTGCAGGCATATGTTTCTACGGAGGTAGTGACGGAGCTGCTGCAGACAATAGAATACTGAGATCTACTGACTATGGATTAACTTGGGATCTAGTTTACTCTACTGGCAGCTTTAGTCAAGTTATTTGCTTCGTCGACTTAGGTAACGGTGTATTATTGGCAGGAGGTGAAGCCGGTGGTGCATCTAGTGCTTACATTATTAAATCAATAGACGCTGGGCTAACTTGGGCCATAGAATACAGATTCCTAAATCTACCTTCATCTGGTGAGTCATTCGAAGGTGTAGAAAGTCTTATATACATCGACGGCATTGTATATGCTGGAATGGGTACTGGTAATACTCATGACCAAGTATGGAAAAGCTCCGACGATGGCACTTCATGGGAAGCAATACTTGTAGACACTCTTAACGGTACTGCAATTACACCCAGAGCATCAATAAACAACGTTACTTCAAAAGCTGTGACTACGATGTCATATGACTCTGAAAATGGCATACTCTATGCAGGAATTGGATTCAGTCAAAACAATGCAGGGTATCTCTGTAAATCATCTACACTGGGTACTTCATGGGATACTGCTTCTATAGGTGGAACTACAAAAAAAATCGGCAAGATATTAGTCACTAATGGTGAGGAATACAGAGCATGTACTTCCGGTGGATCTTCGGGTACTCCTCAGATATGGGCCATTACATCTGGCACATCTGCAGGACAGTTCGACATAGAAGACTCAGCAGCCACTCTAGAAGTTTGGGTAAAATTTACGCAGTCAGATATCGACAGTAATGATCGACCTATCATCGGCAAGACTGATGGCTCTACAGGGTACGCTATTTCTATTACAGACAATGGTACAGGCACTACAAATGAAGTGAATATGTGGTGGGATGGATCTTCTGGAAATAGCATAACTAATGATCTATCTCCTGATGTATGGCATCAAATAGTCGTCACTACTGATGATGGTTCTGGCCATGATTATTATATAGATGGAGTTGCGACAAATGGCGGAACATCAACTAATCCAACTATCTATAATGGTGATTTCCAGATAGGGGCTTGGGATACAGATGCCTTTACATTCTTAGGTGAAGTAGGTTTCTGTGCTATCTACAAAAGAGAACTTAAAGAAGAAGAAGTAACTCATATCTATAACAATGGAGAGCCAATTCAGTATGGTAGTCTTCCTTGTTATTATAAAGACTACTGTAGTTTCTCTACGGAACTTGATTCAACTAACTCAGACTGTGTAGACAAAGTAACTGGGTTACTCCCGACGCTGGTCAATGATCCTGAGTTTACTGGAAGTGATGTGACTTATGATGTCGACCCTTCATACGGTGTAGGGAACCATTCTCCAATGCATTGGGATGGCGAAGTCGGTACAAGTGTTGTCTGGGACGATGACGCAGATTTCAATGGGACAGATAATGGAATAAGTATCTCAGGTTGGTTCAGAATTGATCCAAATCCAGATGATGACATATCTACAGATTATCTAATTTGGTCATATGAGGATACGACAGCTGATGCTAGAAATCCTCGAGTATACGCACAATCTACAGGTAATCTCAGAGTAGCAATAAACTCTACAACATGTACGGCTAGTGATCAAGATTACAGAATTGGATTACATAGTTTTACTCTGACATTTGACTCTGGTGATACAGATACATATTCGTTGTATACCGATAGTGTTTTAAGAGACACAGGTGGAGGATTCTCACTCACAGCAGCTACTACCCCATCTCCAATGATTGGTTGTAGTGGAACGGATGATGATACTCAAGCCAGTTACATCACAACAATGGTCTATCACACAAGAGTTCTATCTGCATTAGAGGTAACGCATTTCCATAACTCAGGAACTATTCCTTATTATGCTTCAATGGATACTTCTTGGAAAACAGATGTCCAATGGGCAATAGCTCTGTCATCTCAAGACTCGAGTTTCAATGACATATCTGGTAACTCTAGAACAAAGACAGTCAATGGGACTATCTCAGTTCCTGCAGAATCAGACAACTGTAATGAGTTATACGGCGACGCTGAAAACGTATTGCCTACATCAGAACTATTATTTGTCGGTGATTCGGGCTTTGTTGATCTGTCTAGTAATGCATATGATATATCTAATGCAAGTGCTACTATTAACGTAGCAGATCTAAATGGACACGATACCTTTGATTTCGGTGGATCGAGCTATTTCCATACTACCAACACGATACCTAAACCAGCTGACTACACAGTAGCAACAGTATTATTTGTAGCACTCAATAACAGCTATGCAATATGTGGAGGAGGAACTGGGGGCACTTCAGCTACTTGGTGGGGGTCTATTAGAACTGGATTCGCTATACAAGGTGATCTATTTACCACGTTCGGTGATGATGTTAATTATAAAGCGACCAAAACTACTGGCGATGTCAATATAGAAGCCGCATGGCATGTGATAATGGTTACTTATTCTAGTGGAGACGCTCTCTCTAAGATTTATATCGATGACGTATTACAGACGGTTGCCGATGGAGGAGGAACAGCAACTAGTTGTTCAGGATCTGACACCCAGTACTTTGTAGGCAGAGCAGCCGATGGATCATTTGGAGTATTAGGTAAGGTAGCCGAACATCAGGTATACGACTCAGTTCTTTCAGACACAGATAGAACAGATAGGTATAACGAATTGAAGACTACATATAATCTATAAAAAATATACAATCCTTGGGACTACCGTTCTCCAGTCCCTTGGATTTTTTCAACGGAGAACAAACAACAAGCTTGGAGAACAACATGCTTACAAGAACACTATACAGAAAAATTGAAGACGAAGATCGAACAGTAGAACTCAAGATCACAGAGTTTTCATGGTGGACAACAGTAAACATACTTAGAACATATTTCGTCGATAAGATGTTGCCTTTAATTAAGAACATGGGCGACGACGAAGACACACAAGTACTAGATCTAATACAGAAATTTTTGACATCGGCAGACCAAGATCTAGTTGATCGATTTACAAAAGAATTTTTGGCAAGAGTATTCTATAGAATCGCAGGCGACGTTGAATGGCTACCACTAGCAGAAGACGAAGAGCCTGACATAGAAACAATGCTTGTCGCATTTAAAGAAGTCGGGGAGATCAATCTCAAGGCTTTTTCCAGAGCCATCGCCGTAATGGGTTACGGAAAGACGATGGCGGCGCTATTGGCGAAGCTGGACGACATGAAGGACACGATTCTGGAGACACCGGAAGTCATCCCCTCACAGGAGGAGTCGGACTAGACTCACCTGACACTCTGAAGGCAGTTCGTAGAGAGATGGAAATGGCCGGTATTGAGATCCCTGAGAATTGGGAACCAGAAGGTCAAGGAGATATCTCCCAAGAAGATCCCATCGAACTAGCACTCAAGAGTGTTCCCTTTTATATGTTCGACCTATATAGACTGGCTAGTGCCGGTCTTGGGTCCATAGCAGAGATATGTGAAAAGTGGAGTATGAATATGGTTGTCGATGCACTACAGGTTCTAGATATTAAAGATGAAATAGAAAGACGACAGGCGAAAGAAGCCGACAGAGGGTAGATCATGGCAGACAAAACTATTGCTTCACTTAAAGCTACAGTAAAAGTAGAGTACAAAGACCTAAGTCTAAAGAAGTTAAAACAAGACTTAACTACGATAGACAAAAGGTTAAAGAATGTTATTACCACAGCCAAGCAGTTTGGCAATGTATTAAACTCGACATTCACAAAACCGAGAACAGCTGTTAAGCTCCTGACAAAAGAAGTCAGGAGTTTCAACTCAGCGATGACAGCAGGGGCAAAAGCCCAAGACAACTTCACGAAAGACCGAGCTAATATAAAGTTCAACAGAGCGAACATCCTGAAAGTCAAGAAAGACTTGGATGACCTCGATAAAAAATTAAGAACTATAGTCACACTTTCAAAACAAGCTTTTATTACTACATCAAGACTAAAGGAAGTGTCTCAGCAAGCTGCTAACGGCGTCAACATAACAAATAACAAACTGCGTAAGCAGATAGGATTGTTAAGGACAGCCACAGTACAAGTAGAAAAATATGAGAGAGCTAGTAGTGGATCAAGAAGGGGATCTAGAAAGAGAGGAGGTAAGTCAGACACAGTCAACATAGATCCAAGACGACCTCTGGGTGTTACAGCTAGAGTAGAGAACGGATTCCTTAGAAGTCTAGGAGCATTCAGAACAGCCAAAGGTTTAATGTTCGAACTTGGTGGAATGATCGCTTCGATGACACTAGCTATACCGGCGTTGTCTGCAACATTCTTATTCCTTACATCAAAGATCAACGGAGCCACGACAGAGATGTCCAAGCTGTCAAAAGCGACAGGTGTTTCCATGGGCTGGATGCAAGGCATGACAGCCATTGCCAAAGAGCTCGGATTTAATTTTGAGAATATAAACTCATTAGTCGAGGAACTGAATAACAAAGTCGGTGGTCAGTTAAAAGGTTTTGACGAAATAAACCTTATTGAAGGACTGAGTCATTTAGAACTTACATTCCAAGACATCAAAGATTTAAAACCTGAAGAACAGTTCAACCTCATTGCTAAGAGGACTCAGGAACTAGCTCGATCAGGTGTAGGCATTCAGGAACTTGGATCAGCTTGGGACAAGATCTTCGGCGGTGAAGGTAACAGAATTGGTGCAAATATAGCATTGATGAAAGAAGACTTCACAGTGATCCAGAAACGAATGGAAGCAATTACAAAACTTTCTGACACAGCAGTCGAAGGCGCAGAAAGATATACAAGAAGGTTCAATGAACTCACAGCAATAATGGCTCGGTTCGCTCAAGAGTTCTTCGGTAAGTTCGGTAGTCAGATGGCTCCAATACTGAAAGACCTTGTTGACTTCCTGTTAAGAAACTCAAAAGAGATCGTATCATTCCTTTCTGAAGCAAGTGTCGGCATTGCGAATATCTTAGGCGAAGCTATAGAATATATGAGAGACGTCCTTATGTGGGGACTCAAGAACAGAGAAATGTTCATGGGACTCATTGGAGACGCTAGACAGTGGTTATGGGTATTGACTCGTATTACTACAGCTATGATCTATTTATTCGAATTAGCTGTAAAACTCAAGCTCACTAATCCTTGGACATGGTTAGCAATCGGAGCTCTTAAGTACTCTGGTATCCTAACAGTTATAACGACTATCTTGAAAGGTCTTCCTTTACTTCTTGGAGCCATAACTGGAACAGCTACTGGCTTAGGTGTTGGTGCGTCCATCATGGGATTCCTTGGAACAATAGCGACTGGAGTAACAGCTGCCATCGGTGCAATAGCTGCTTCGATCCCGGCGTTAATAGCTCTAGTCATAGCTGGACTATATTTAGTTCTAGACACATTCTTTCCAGAGTTCACAGCCAGACTAAGAAAGGCTCTTGTGGAAATGTGGTTCGGATTTGTCAAACTACTACAGGCAACCTTCATGCATATTCCTTCTTTATTCTGGAATGGTATGGTTGATGGTATTGCTAGTTTTGTCACTATGTTGGCAGACGGAGTTTACTCGGCATTAGCAGACAACAGTATTATGAATTCATTAGCAGACGCAGGTGACTGGATCAAAGACAAGTACAAACAAGGCTTTGGATCAGAAGGATCATCTGGTGATACGAACAACACCACTAGCACAGTGAATAATATCAATAACTCATTTAGTCTAAGTGGTCAGGATTCTGTTACTACTATGAGAAGAATGGCATCTGGAGGAATTCAATAATGGCAGGAAGAACTAACGACCGGATTTATTTGATTACTCAAGGCACGTCAAAATGGGGAGGTAAGATTCTCCTCTTCGACGTGGTCAAGTCCTACAATACGACAATGAATGCTACGACGACTTCTCACTCAATCGAGGCAGAGAACAGATCGATCTCAGATCACACATATAATAGAAACGTAAATATCCAATTAACAGGATATATATCTGACTCATGGGACTCAGAGTTCAAATCGAACATCGACAAGAAGTGGAACAACTATGCAGACAATCTGCAGGATCAATTGTTCTCCACAGCTCTTGACAATGAGTCGGCAGAGAACTCAGCGATCCCCGGTTGGCCAAGTATTACTCAAGCCGTCGAAGAGATCATGGAAACTGGTGAAGGCCCAAAGGCTCTTGACTACTATGGAATCCCGACAACTGCAGACGCAAGTCTACAGCAGGAACTAATACTTCAGGCATATAAAATATTTGAGTCAAAGAAGGCTGTCTATACTCAGGCAAGTAACAAGTCAATTTTGTCAGAGAATATCACCAACGACGACAGTAACAATGGCGCTATCAATACGACAGAGCAGGCCGAGGAATTACTGCAGGCAATCAGGGGAGGAAGACTTCTTTGTACATTGGCCGGAAAGTGGCGTACATTGGAAAACATGGTGATGTCTAACTTCACTAATCCGTTGAAGGCAGGTCCCGGCTCACAGGCTTACTATGTGACTTTGTCCTTTGAACAACAGAGATCAG
>SPKZ01022914.1_pt1 | contig 10495 bp, 5 predicted proteins | sample 2456571 | NCBI WGS metagenome assembly SPKZ01 (sample SAMN11192286, study PRJNA482655) | marine metagenome | biome: ENVO:00000447; feature: ENVO:00000244|ENVO:00000211|ENVO:00000569|ENVO:00002023; material: ENVO:00002151; isolation source: ocean water from marine abyssalpelagic zone ...
CCCCACTCAAGTCGACCCCCGAAAGAATTGTCGGGACGCTGGATTCAGTGGCCGTTGAGTTGGCCCGTCCCCGGAACATCGGGAAGTACCCCTCGGCCCGGCGTTGCGGGAGCTGCGACTGAAACGGCGCCCACGTTTTGGCGTCGATATTGCGCGCCAGATCTACTTGGGGAAACACGGCATCCGCGCTCAATGACTCGCCAAGCAGCAAGAGCACATTGGGGCGGCGCTCGGTCGACTGGGCCTGCATCGGAGGCCGGATCGGGGACACCAAATGCCGTTCGGTAGTGATCTTCGCGAGGCCAAACTGCGCCGCGGCCGCCCAGGTATTCGCTTCCACCGGCAAGGGGGACTGCATGCCCGGGACCAAGGCCACCAGAGAAGTAACAATCAGCAAGCCTGTGCAATCGAGCCCGCGTCGCCAACCAGGGCGCGACTGGGGCGGACCGCTCAAGGCGCGTTTCCACAATACAAATCCGACAAAACTAGCGACCGCGGTGAGAGCCAGCAGCTGCGGAAGGCCGCCAAACGCTTTGGCCAGCTCCACGGTGTGGCGAGGCTCGCGAACTAAAAACTGGATAGCTTGCCAGCTCGGGGACTGCCCCATGAAACCGCGGTAGATCCAGCTGGTCGTGATGAGCGTCGAGAAGAACAAAGTCGTCAGCCCGACGACCACTTTTAGCCGAATCCGGTCTGGCTGACGCAACCGATACAACTGGAGCCACCGACCCACGCGCAACCAGCTCCAACCCGCCCACAAGACACCAACGCTGTAGACCAGCCACTCTTTGCCGAACCACGCCCGTGGATGCTCCGTGGTGGTGGTCAGAAGCCGCAGCAACACATCCACTGCCACCATGACGGCAATGGGGATCCAACTCCAAACAACGCCACGTTTCATCCGGCACTGCATAGCCGGGTGCGGCTCGATTCGCTACTTGAACAGGTTTTTTTCCCTATCCGAGAAGGCTGGGAGGCCACTAGGTCAGCATGACCTTAGACTGCCTTCTTTTTAACGCCGGAATAGTATTGGGCGTGGGCGTCCACGACAACCATCAGCTGTTCCCGTTCCGCCACTGGCGGCATCTGCTGATTCGCTTCGAGCACGATGGCCGTCAGCTTGCCGCCATAGACACAGCCGGTGTCGATGCCCGTAGCGTTCTCGTGCAATTGCAAGCGACGTCGAGAATCGTGTCCGAATACGATATGTGGCCCCTCTTGATAGCTCGCGGCCCACGTTTCTTCGCCCAGCTTGTCCGAGGGCGAACCGTCGTCATTGATGGAGCGGATGTGCATGAGTGTCCACGATGACTGACGCTCGAAGGGCAGACCGGGCAAGACGCCCCCATGCACCAAACGAATGTTGTGGTCGGGGAGCTCATAGCTGAGCGGTAGACCCGCCATGTATTCAAACTCCACCTCACCCAACTCTCGTAGGAGGCGGTGATGCGCGGGACCCAATCGCGGTCCCCGCTTTCCTTGGGCCTTGGCGCGGTGGGCCGCTAGAAGCCGCTCCTCGTGATTGCCCCGAACGACGATGCCGTCCAACTCTCGAACTCGATCGAGCACCCCCTGGGTGTCCGGGCCTCGAGCGACGAGATCTCCTACGAAGCAAAGTCGGTCGTCCGCGCCGTAGGCCGTCCGCTCCAGCAGCTCGTCCAGCTCGTCCACACAGCCGTGTACGTCGCCTATGAAGATGGTGCGCTTCACTGAGAATTTACCGTAGTGTCCGGTGAGCCAGAGTCAAAGAACCGAGGATGAACATATGCAGCCGGGCAGGCCAATGGGCCGAACATCCTTACAACCATATGATACACAACGACTAATCAGGCAACCGGCCTGAGCGCCGAATCCAATCGCACTGGAAACTCTGCTTGAGTGCCGCAGGCCCGCATGGTAGCCGTGTTTGCGTACCCTGAGGGAGGCCACCATGCCGCGTTCCGCACTGATTTCGCATCTCACTATCGTCTGCGCCACTGCGCTGTTTGCCAGCACTGGCTGCAAGGACGAATTGCCCAAATACGAGCCCAAGGGCGCGTACAGCGGCCAGGCCGCATCCATGCCGCCAGTCCCCAACGTTACGCAAAAGCCCGTAAAGGCCGGCGACGCATACACCGTTTGGGGCGCCAGCTACTATCTCCGCAGCCGGGTCCACCACAAAGAAGTAGCAGGCAAAGAGCTGAAAATTACCGGTTATATCGTCAAGACCAACCTCGAGGATGCCCCCGAGTGCGCGGTTCACGAGACTGGCAAAGACGACGGCGACGACTGCAAGCCGCCCATTCCGACCTTTTGGATTGCTGATTCCGCGGATGCGGACATCAAAGATTCCATCCGCGTCATGGGTTGGGCCTCCAACTTCGCTCAGCTCTACGATGCCATCAAGGAGTACAAGAAGAAGAAGAAGGATCCGGATCCCATCACGGACGGCTTCTGGGGCGTAAAAATCCCCCGTCCGCTGCCCGTGAAGGGCGCCAAGGTCACGGTCATGGGCCAGTATTCCAACACCTTCACCAAAGCGACCTCGGGTGCTGTGGCAGATCCCATCATGGGCCTGCTCACCTACGAGGAGCTAGAGTACGACGAGGCCCCGACCGAGCTAGCCTCCTTGCCAGGCATGCGCTGAATCCCTCCGGGCCCTCTACGGGGCGCTGCAATAACGCTGGAACCTGACGGGACCGGCGTTTTTTGCGTTTGTTGAGCTTCCTGACCCGCAGAGTGGTCGGACTCTGAGCCATGCATGAGATACTGCCCGCCATGCGGAAGCTCTGGCTAGCCTCGCTTCTGTGCGTTGCATGTTCTCGCGCCGCGCCCGCCACCCCCATCGTATCCAGCGTGGAGTTCTCCGGAGTCGAGTCCGTCGACGAGCGCGTGCTCCGAGACGGCATCGCCACCGCCGAGTCTCCGAAATTTCTCGGGATTTGGGACGGCGTCGCCTTCGAATACGAACTCTACGACGAAGAGTTGTTGCGCAAAGACCTGGAGCGCATCGAACGGGCCTATCGAGCTGCCGGTTACTACGAAGCGAAGGTCAGCGCCGCGCGGATCGTACGAACCGGACATCGAGTGCGCGTGGAAATCGACGTCCAGGAGGGCGCGCCGGTCAAGCTCCGTTCACTCAACTTTCAGGGGCTCGATCGCGTCCCCCTCGAAGTGTCCGCGGACATCCTCCGCCAAGCCGAGCTTCGTGTCGGCCGTGTGCTCAGCGAAAAAGACTACGACCAAACCAAGGGCACCATCCTCACCGTGCTCGGCGATCACGGTTATGCCTTCGCGCAGGTCCGCGGCACAGCGGAAGTGGACATTGCCCGTCACTCCGCGGCGGTGAAATTCGAGGTCGTGCCGGGCAAGGTAGCTCGATTTGGCAAGGTTCGCATCGTCGGGCTCTCCCAGATACCCGCTGACCCGGTTCTCGACACCTTAGCGATTCGTGAGGGAGAAACCTACTCCCAATCAGATCTCGAAGACGCCCGCACCGCCTTGGTGAACCTCGGGGTATTTCGCAGCGTCGAACTCCAGCAGGACACCTCGGGCCCGGCCTCCCGAGCAGTTCCGATCACTGTCCGCGTCGAAGAAAGCGCGCTGCGGACCCTACGGCTAGGTGGAGGCGCGCGTCTCGACGTTCTCGAGCTCTCGGGGGGACTCAAGACAGGCTGGGAGCACCGGAACCTATTCGGCGGGCTGCGCTACTTCACAGCGGAGATGAGCCCTCGGGCAGTCTTGTACCCGACACGCATCGCGGATGAGTTCAACTCGCCGTCTCGAATTCTGCTTCAGAATAAGATCCGCGCCGAACTCCACCAACCCTCCTTTCTCGAAGGGCGGACCACCGGCAATATTTCCGGAACCGTCAACGTATTCCCGTTGTTGTACCCCAACAGCACCGCCGACGACCCGGTGGTTGGTTTCGTCGAAGTCGCAGGCTCCGCCGGCCTGGTGCGACCCTTCTATCATCACCACATTCAACTGGGTGCTAGCTACCACCAGAGTACTAACTACCCCTTCGACTACGCAGCGCTCACTCTCGGCGATAGCCCGGACTCCCAAAGCGAAGAGCTCAACCCCCTGCGCATTTCCTATCCGCGCGTAAATGCCTCCCTCGATTTTCGAGATGACGCCCTCGATCCGAAAAGCGGAGTGCTGGCAAGGGCCAGCGTCGAACGCGCCACCCACCTCTTGGGGGATCTTCGAGACTGGCGGATCCAGCCCGAGATCCGTACCTACGTAAAAATCTCAAAGACAGTCACTTTCGCAACACGCACTACCCTCGGGCTACTCTTTCCTAGCGACTACGGGCACACCCTCGTCAACTCGGGGACTCTGTCCGACGGAGCGATTGCCCAGGACCAACAGAAGCTGGTGTTCCGCGCCTTCTACTCCGGCGGACCCAACTCCAATCGTGGCTACCCGTTCCGGAGCGTCGGGCCCCACGGCGTGCTCACCTTCCTCTCGCCCTCCTCGGGGTCCTGCCAAAGAGCCGAGTGTCTGCAACCATTGGGAGGCCTGACGCTCTGGGAGGCAAGCCTCGAAGTCCGCCACCCGGTCTATGGGCAAATCCGTGGCGTGACTTTTTTGGACGCCAGCGACGTCACACGCTCCGAATTTCACTTCCGAGACAACGCCTTGCATCTCTCCTTCGGCGGTGGACTCCGTTATCCAACCCCCGTAGGCCCCCTCCGACTGGACGTCGGCTACCGGCTACCTTGGCTCAATGAGCTGCAAGCCACTGATCCGCGAGAAGGCGATCCTGGCGATATCTTCGGTCTTCCCGTCGCGTTGCATTTCGGTTTGGGGCAAGCGTTCTGATGGCCGTCAAGAAGGGGCTCGCCATCGTCGCGCGTTCGCTCGCGGTGCTCGTGCTGTGGCTGGCCACTGCCATGCTCGGCCTGGCGCTGCATGCAAATACGCCAGCGGCACGAAACGCCGTGCGTCAGCTTCTGAACGACGCTCTGGCCGGGGTGTTTCAGGGCACCATCGAAGTCGGGCCCTTGACACAACTGAGTACCGGCGACATCAACGCAGAGTACGTTCGTCTGCGTGTTCCCGACACAGTCGCTCTCATCGTGCTCGAAGAAGTACACGCCGAGGCCCGAGTGATCGATCTCGCCTGGCAGCTGATCACAGCAGAGCGACCGCTCAACATCGTCATAGACAGGCTACATGTTGCCCGCGCGACCACTCACTGGCGGGTGCAAGTCGACAACAAGATCAGCGTCATTGAAGCCTTTCGTTGGCGACGCCCCGCCGGTGGAGAAACCCCCGTCCGCGTCTGGCTCCCTCAAATATCCGTCGACCGCTGGCTACACACTCTAGAAAAGCCCGGCCTGCCCCCCGCGCGAGTCGAGCTAGAAAATGCCCACGGCACCGTCCTGTCTGAAGAGCACGGAACGGTAGTCGAGCTGACGCACTTGAATTTGCACGGCACGCTCGGCGCCCATCGCACCGCCGGAGAGCTCAATGCGACCCTCCGCTTTCCTGGTGAGAGCGATGGAACCTTCAATGGCCAATTCGCCGGAATACCGATCCGCGCGCATTTGCACAAATACGCGACCGAAATCGAACTCGAGGCCGTCACCCAAAGCGCGTCTGCCGCCCGACTTCGGGCATTGTGGGACGGCTACCCCCTGGTCGTGCCTCTGGCGGCCCGTGTCAGCCTGCGCGGTAGATGGCCGAAGCTCAACGCCGAAGCTGAATTTCGTGCGGCACACAGCTCGCTGGAAGCCGACGGCCAACTGGATTTCACAGCGACACCGAAGGGTCGCCTCAATTTCTCAGGCAGCGAATTCGATCTCGCGATTTTCTCGGAGTCTATCTCACCCACCGCGCTGCAGTTCGACGGCAGCCTCGACTTCGATCGAGACAGTGGCCAGTGGGCATTCGACTACCGCCTCGATGTTGAGCCGACCACCCTGGGGGAGCTCAGCATCCCGCAGCTCAATGTGCAGGGCAGCTTGGCGGATGGCGAGTTGAACGGGGAGGCCAGCCTGCTCGAACCCGGCCTTCCGCTGACTCTCAAATATCAACGGGACCGCAGTGGCGAACTCTCCCTGAATTTTACTGCGAAAAACTTCGCCTGGAGCGAACAGCAAAGACTGCCGCAGACCCTCGGCGGCCAAGCTAGTTTCCACGTTCACGCGAGTGTGATTGGCGAGCGATTTTCGGCAAAGGGGAAACTGTCCTTGGACCAAATCACGCTCTCCGGACTCACCTTGGGGCACGCCTATATCAGCGGCAGTGCTTCAGGATCCATACGGCAGCTGGAGGACGCCACCGCCAATCTCAAACTCAGCTCCCAATCCGCCACGTGGCACGGCTCCCCTCTGGGCCCGTTGACGGTGACGGCCGTGGGCCCGCTGCTGCATCCCCAGCTGACGCTGCGCTCGGGCAACGAGCGCACAGGACGAGCTGAAGCTTCGGGCCAGGGACACTTCGCGCCCCACTTTTCTATACAGAATGCTCAAATCCATTTGCGTCACGGGCCCTATCAGATCACAGGAAGGGTGTCGCACTTCGATCCTGAGCTCGGAACACTCGACGTGAACTCCCTGAAACTGACGGACGGAAAAGGAAGCCTCAACGGCAGCCTACGGCTCCGTCCGGGTCAGGTGCACGCCAAGATAGACGCCGACGACCTAGAACTCAGCGATTTGGCGCGAACTGTCGGCTGGCCCGGGCGCTGGCGCGGCAAACTCCGGCTGCGCGCCGACATCGAAGTGAACGGTCATCACGAACGCGCCGACATCGATCTGGGTCTGCGCCGTGCCTCCTACAACGACACCGGCGATCTCACAGCTCAGCTGCGCGTCTCGCTGAGCGATCACAAGATCGCTACCCAGCTCTCCGGGCTCGAACCTTGGATGGGCAACTTCGCCGGTCAAGCTTCTCTCGATCTTCCCGGCACAGCGTTAAAATTGAGCAGCTGGAAAAACGCAACGGGCAGCGGCGAGCTGAGAGCTCAGGGCATTCCCCTCGACACCCTGGCGCCTGCCCTTTCGAAGACTCCCCTGCGCGAACTCAGCGGGGACGGCTACCTAGCCCTGCGCCTGCATCGGGAGTCTGCCAATGCCCTTCCCAATCTATTTTTTGAAGTGGGGACCAGCGAGCTGCACTTCGCTTTCGAACGGGACGGCAGACAGTTCCCCCACGACGATATTCGTGCCCATTTTAGCGGAGGCATCGACGGCAGCAGTGGAGCCGCCAGCGGAGCCGGGCAGCTCTCGGACTTCCGTGGAGCCCTGGCCAGTTTCACGGGCAACGCCACCTTGCCCCTTTCAAAAATCCTCGACCGCAGCGTTGCCCCGAATTGGCTCTCGGAGCTGCCGTTTACCCTGCGGGCGATGATCGCACCCCGGCCAGTCGAACATTTGCCCGATTTTATGCAACTACCGGGAGTCAGCAACGGACAACTGAGCGGGCAGCTCACCTGGAGTGGCTCCGCCTCCCGACCGGTAACAGACGGCCAATTCCGATTGGCCGCGGCCCGTCTAGCCAATTCTCATGTCAACGAGGCCGTGGATGTTGACGCCCGCTTCCGCTACTCCCCTACGGATCTCACACTGCGGCTCACCACAGAAGTGACCAGTTCCCGGGGGCGCATCCTGGCGGGCTCCGCCGATGTGAAGCTGCTCGGGGCCACACCGGCCGAAGGCGCGTTGCCCTATGAACAAGCCCACAGCAGCTGGGTGCTCAATGATTTTCCGTTGCTGTTTCTGCCAGGTTTTGCCACCTACCAAAGTCGCGGTTCCGCCAGCGGCAAGTTCGCGATCACTCACTCTCGTGACGGTTTCGGTACCGAGTCCCATCTCCGAATCGACGGACTGATGATTCACGGGGCCGACTTCGGAAGCGCCCAGTTCGATTTGAGCGGACAGAACTCGGAACTCCGCGGATCGCTACAGCTCGACGGTCCCCGCGGAGCGCTCGACGTCGAACTCCGCACGAACGCCGACGACGGACAAATCAGTCACTGGACTGCCACTGCGTTTGCTCACAAACTGGGCGCGCAAATTTTCGCTCCCCTGGTGTCGCCGACCCTCACCCGACTGCACGGGCAATTGGACGGAAAGCTCACCGGCGAATATCGCCCTGACGGTTCCGAAGGTAGCGCCGACTTGGAGGGCAGTCTCAAGCTAACGAATGGCGCATTCCGGGTCAGCTCACTCGCCATCGAACCCCAGGGGGTCAGCTTGTCCCTGATCGCGACCCGACATGATGGGCGCACGCTGTTGCGAATCACCGGCGCCCAAGCGCGAATCAAGAGTCGCCGACCCAACGCCTGGCTCAGCCCCTTCTTGTTACAATTCGACGGCACCGAACTGCAATCGGGCAGCACTTTGATGCGACTCGACGAGCTGCCGCTGTTGGTCGACGGCGTCTCCCGAGGACGGGCGACAGGCAAGGTCGCTCTCGCTATCTCCCGCTCCCCAAAGAACCGGATACTTCGCCTGACGCCTCAACACGTCGAGGTCAGGTTGCCCAAAGCCACCAGTCGGGATTTGGTGGATCTGAGCCCCCACCGCGCCTTTCGGGTCGTCCAGCTCGCCGCTCCGCCCCCGAGGGACAGCTACGGTCTGCCCTGGCTGATCATTTTGGACCTGCGTGAAGGGACCCAGCTCAAACGTCAACACTTGGAGCTAGAGCTGGGGGGCGAGGCCCGGTTGAATCTCGACCCGCCCGCCACCACTACAGGCGTCATTGAACTTCGTCCCGGCGGTCGTCTAGTGATGCCCCCGTTCAACCACGAGTTCAGCATCGGCCGCGGCAAAATCCGTCTCGATCCCGAGCAGCCCGAAAATCCCCACATCGAGATCGCCTGTTCCTGGCAAACCGGCAGCGGCACAACGGTATTCATCGACGTCAGCGGCCGACTCAACAATCCGCTCATCAATGCGCGCAGCGATCCCCCACGTTCGGAACAAGAGATCTTCGCCATGCTCTTCGGAGCCACCGATTCTGGCGATGGCAACGGGTCCGGAAACGGGGCCGGACTATCCGCCGCCATCGGAGCCAGCGCAGAGGCCATGGGGCTCAACCAACTGCTCGGAAACAATATCGCCCTCCAGGTCGATCCGTCCAAAGAACGCCCTGTCTACACAGCGGCCTTCCGACTGGACGACAACCTGTGGTTCAAAGGCAACTATGCCTCGGCTGATGAGGAAGACTCCGCCAGCGGAGCGAGCGCCAACGAGTTCACCGGAACCATCGACTACCGCTTCCGAAAAAACTGGTCTCTATCCACAGAACTCGGCGCCAGTGGCGGCACGGTCGATCTAATGTATCAGTATCGCTACTGACGCCGGCCGCGACAGAATGCTTGGCTAGAACTTGCGCGCGCTGGCGCAACCCACATTGACGCTCAACTCGAAATCCGAGCTAGCCCAATATTTGTCAATCGCCTCTCGCACATAGGCCACGGCATCATCGATGTCTTCCATCTGCAGCATCGATCGGAAATCTGGAAGAATCATCAAGCGGGTCATCGGATCGTCCACGAATTCACGACCCGTATCGAAGTTCAGCGAGACTCGCCGGATCTCCACATCCACATCGTCGAAACCGGCAGACTCCAGCTCGTCAGACACCATCTCTAGGTTCGGCCGGGCTTGCATCGCATGGTCGATGGCTCCGGATAGGTTCTTGTCTTCGCTCTTCAACGCGAACTCCCGGCATAGATCCGCGAGTTCTTGAAACGAGCCGCGTAGAGGCAGAGCGATCAAGGCTTGTCCGCCCGGGCACAGAAGTCTGTGGGCTTCACCAAACAGCGCGAGGCGGTCGCTCTCTCCCGCCATGGGATGAAGGCTGACGACGTGCGAAAAGCATCCGCCCTCCAACTGAGTGGGATAGTCCTTGGCGATCAGATATTCCGAGTTCGTTCCAACGCCCGTGCCCGCCTTGTTCCGCGCGAGCTCGATAGCCGGCAAAGAGCCGTCGAGGCCAGTCAAAGCGCAGTCGTCCAAGCGTTGCACCAGCTGCCGATCCAAGTAGCCGGTACGGCAACCCAAATGCACAACGCTCGCCGGGGCGCTTTCGCTCAACAACTCGAGAGCGAGGTCCCCATAGTGATGCAAATATCGTGGAACCACAAAGGTTTCCAGGATCGCGATATCCCCAGCAGTCAGGCGCGCCATCACTCTTGGCGTATCAATCACCCCCGGGGGAAGCAACCGCGACCCGAAACCCCTACGATTCACGGGCGGAGCGATTCACGGTCTGGGCGATTCAAGAGCCGGGTCCCGGGAATAGCCCGTCGAGCACCCGCGTTGATAGTTGCAGCGGGCTGGATGGCTACCGCCCGCTGCAGCCATCCAGCCCATTTCTCCGGGGCAGCCCAGGGCGTTTCGGTACTACAGTCTGCTGAGCCATGGCCCCCCTCACCCGCATCGCTTCCCTGCTCGCTGTCTTAGCCGCTGCTGGTTGGTGGGTGCGTCCTCAGCACGGCCCCATGGCGGACGTGGGTGCTCCGGGCGTCTCGTCAGCTGACCCGGTGGCGAAGGCG
>SPKZ01013270.1_pt1 | contig 10487 bp, 8 predicted proteins | sample 2456571 | NCBI WGS metagenome assembly SPKZ01 (sample SAMN11192286, study PRJNA482655) | marine metagenome | biome: ENVO:00000447; feature: ENVO:00000244|ENVO:00000211|ENVO:00000569|ENVO:00002023; material: ENVO:00002151; isolation source: ocean water from marine abyssalpelagic zone ...
AGTGCCACTTCCAAACTCCTTGGTCCAGACCTTCAATTCCGAGTCCCCGGAACTCCCTGCCAGCTTCGCCCACTCACTACCCACCGCCCCGAAAGAAACGGCCGACCGCCCCAACAGCACCGCAGGCTTGCCGCGAGTGTGCGGATACAACACTCTCTCGAGATAAGGGCCATCCGTGACTTCGGCGAAATCGTGACAATGAATCGCCACATCGAACCCGTCCGCCCAACCGGCGTTGGGAAAGACTTCCTTCATTCCGGAGTTATTTCCTGACGAAGCTGTCTTTACCTTCCATTCAACCGGCCTCGACAAACGCTCGCTGATCCCGTCGCGGATCGACAAATTCACATCGACATCACTGTGCCCGGGTCCGCCTGCGACGAATATGATCTTGATCGGACGCTGGCTGTCCTGAGCAGGTGCACTGACAGAAACGGTCAATGCCAGCCACAAACTAACCAGAAATATCCACGACCGCTGCATTGATGAGAACCCCTCCACTCAACGCAATACGAGCTTCCTCCGCAAGGAAGAATACCGTTTCGGGCTGGAAATCGGGCGTCTTTTAACCCGCCACGCTGACGGCTTCGTTGGACTTCACCCGGTGACCGTAGTCGAGCTCGTCGGGCAAATCACAGATTTCCCTGACAGCGTCAAAAAGCTCATCGAACTTGTCGACGAAGATATCCCCGATCAGCAGATCGGTCAGCGTCGAACGCAGTTCGGGGTTCATTTTCACCAGCTTTCCGAAGTTGAACTCGGGTCGGTAGAATGCATAAACGATCTTCCGCATCCGCTCGATAGCGAGACAAACGTCTTCCCCATACTTCTGGAAGCTCTGAGCCGTCACATCGCCACCCGTGAGCGCTTCATTGACGGCGTCAGCGGCCATTTCCCCGGATTTAAGGGCCAGGAAAACTCCGGACGAAAACACCGGATCAAGGAAAGCAAAAGCATCACCAATGAGCACAAGACCATCCGTGGCGCAGTAGTCGGAGCGATAACTATATTCCCCGGTGACCCAGTATTCGCCGGTCGACTTTCCGGTGGCAAGGTGTTCCTTGATCCACACGTTTTCCTCGATCTCCCGATCCATGATCTCTGCCGGCTCCCGGGAATCACGGAAAAGGTAGTCCCGTTCAGCCACCACGCCGACGCTGACGAGATCATTGCGCATCGGTATATACCAGAACCACCCCTTGTCGGGCAGGTAGGCTACCGTGGTGGAACCCGCATCGAGACCGGGATCTCGTATCGCCCCCTCGTAATAGGTCCAGATTGCAATCTTGTTCAGTTTAGGGTCGCGCTTTCTCCACTGGCTCTTGCTCGCGTAAAAACAATCGCGACCGGAGGCATCAACGACAACCTTGGCTCCCAGCTCAAAACGCTGCCCGCCATTCTCGGCTATCACGCCAACGACTGCGCCGGCATCGTCATGAATCGGCTCAAGGACCTTGGTCTCGTCGCGAAACCTGGCACCGTTCTCGATGGCCTTGTCCAATATCATCTGGTCAAACTCTTCCCTTTCGACCTGCCAAGTCGTCGCTGAAGGGTGGTCGTAATGCTGAAAGAAATAGAAGGGACGAGACATTTTTCCCTCCGTCGAGGCGAATTGAACGCTGAATTTCTGCTGAAATCCGATTTCATCCATTCTGTCGACGAGACCCAGTCGATCCAAAGTATACCAACAAAACGGCATCATCGATTCCCCGATGTGATACCGAGGAAACTTTTCTTTCTCAAGAATAAGCACGGAGTGTCCCTGCTCAGCGAGCAGCGAAGCGGAGGTGGTTCCGGCAGGCCCGGCGCCAACGACAATTACATCCCATTCAGTCTGAGTCATATCGGGGGGGGATTAACTAAGCTACGATTGAGATACGTTCTCAACCCATTTTTCGGATTCATTAGACCGGGGAAGAATCTCCACAATATCGGCGAAAACCGCGCCATCCCGGTCGAGGAGCTGATTGCAGCGCCCGTAGAGGACTTCGCCCGTGACTTGTCCCAGGGCGTCGGCGATGAGCCCGTCCGCTGGGACCGAGAAATAGGCGCCGGGGCTGCCGCGGTGCTCTACTGCATATTCTCCAAGAATTCCACCAAGCGGTTTTTCGCCGGCGATCACCTCCTGGCGGACATCTTCCGGAAGACCGCCCAGCTGGATCGCGATCGCCCCGTATTCCACCGGCTTGTCGGAGGAGGCCGCATGGAGACTCACCAGGCGCATCACGAATTCGTCGTTCGACTCGTGCTTGTGCACCTCCAGGTAGAGTTTGGAGTGATGAAAGGCCGCCAGCGTCGGCGTCATATCGTTGGTGTGAACCAGCAATGAGCGATAGGGATACGGCATCTCACCGCCCTCGAGAAAGGTGAAATCAGGGAGCTCCAACCCCGCCTTCTCGTAGAAGAAGTGAAAAGGCAACAGGCGATGCAAGGCTTCGGCGTAGGCCTGACCTGCTTCAGACTGATCAGGTGTAACGTGCATCGAGGTGTTCTTCGAGGAAAAAGCCGTGGAGGAGTCGGTCGATCTGCAGCATGCCGTCTCGGCTCACCACGATGTCGTCACCGTCTTTGGAGAAGTAACCGTCGTCTTCGAGCTTACCCAGCTCAGCCGCATAACGGGTCGAAACATCGACGCCGTATTTGTCCTGGAAATATTGCATCGAAGTTCGTCCCAGCTTCAGCTGCAAAACAAACTCCCTGACAAAACGCTCTTCGGGTGATGTCGCGTAGGCTCGGAAAATGGGAAGTTCACCGGAGTTCACCAATTCGTTGTAGGGATCCACGTCAGCCTGGTTCTGGTAATGCACTCCACCGAAATGACCAAAGCTGGCCACCCCTGCGGAAAGTAGGTCCGCTCCTTCCCAGAGGCTGTCGCGGTAGACAAATTTGGTCGTCTCGGGATTCTTCACAACCGTGTAAGCGCTGCTGACAGTGTAACCGGCCTCTTCGAAACGATTAAAGGCCCAGTCGACCCAGGCCCGCTTGGTTGGCCAGGTCGCAACCGGAGCGGAAATGCGACCGCTCTCCTTCATCTCGCGATAGATCGTAGTGTTGTACGGGATCTCCATCTGGTAGATGGTGACACAGTCAGGATCCTGTTCGATGGCGGTGTCGACACACTTCTTCCAGTTGTCCTCGGTCTCATCCATCATTCCGGCAATGAGATCGATATTCACCTGATCAAATCCTAACGTTTTGGCAAAACCGAGAGCACGATAGGCTTCCTTGGAGCGGTGCGCGCGACCATTCACCTCAAGCAAATGATCGTCAAACGCTTCAATCCCAAGACTGAGCCGGGTCACTCCGATTTCCTTGAGCGCTTCTAGCTTCTTCTCAGTCAGGGTTCCCGGTTCGCACTCGAAGGCGACCTCTTCAGTCTCATCCCACGGGAAAAGATCCTTCATGCGATCAGTGAGGCTTTGCAGTTGCTTCACTGAAAGATAACTCGGGGTGCCTCCCCCAAAGTAAACGAACTGCGGCTTGCGACCAGCGAGATACGGCTTCTTTGCATAGGCCTCGAACTCGCGGATCCCCGCCTCGAGATAATCATTGATCTCAGAAGCGTTCTTATCCGTGTAGACCCGGAAATAGCAGAAGTGACAACGCTTTCGGCAAAATGGGATATGGAAATAGACACCCAGATTCGTGTCGGTCGGAGCCGGCCCGTCGAGCACATCCATCACTGCACTCTTGTATTCCGGAGTCCAGAATGAAAAAGGTGGGTAGTTGGCAACGAAGTAGTTACCGACTTCGGTTTGCTCGGCACTGTCCCCGTCGAGCGGGAGACTGAGCTTGTCGATCACACCTACGGGAGAGGTGCGGTTGGAGGAGTCAGACATAAATTTGGGAAATTCGGAGGTTTAGGAGGGACTCAGCGGAAAGCATACACCACCCCGTCTTGCCCGCAAACCACGAGCGTGCCACGCGATACCGCCGGGGAAGCCTTGATCTGGCTCCCGATTTCAAAGTTCCACAGTTCTTTGCCGTCCTCGCGACTGACGGCATAGAGGCGACCGTCCATCCCTCCCTGCCAGATGGTGTCGCCGGCAATCACCGGCGAAGCATCGAGTGAACGCGGTGCCCGAAAAGCCCAGGCTTCTTCGCCCATGACGCGGTCATAAGCCACCAGCCGCTTGTCCGGTCCGGCCACATAGAGATGGGTTTCGTCAACTGCCGGAGAGGCCGTGTATTCCGCGCCGGTAACAATCTTCCAGACTTCCTCACCGGTGGCGACGTCAATCGCGATCACTTCCCCACCATTATGAGCGAGGTAGGCAATGCCGTCTCGCACGGCGGCCGAGTTAGCAATGTAAGAGCCTACCTCAACTTCACGCCCAGGCCCCTGGCCGTTGGCCGGGAGGATGTAGAGCAATCCATCACAGCCACCGAAGGATATCGCCTCGGTGCCTCCCGAGTTCACGATCGAAGGCGTCGAAACGATGTAGTTCCCGGTTTCCTCTTTCCAGAGCACCTCGCCAGACTTGGCGTCGAAGCAGTAAAGGAAGTAGTCATGGCTTCCGATGAAGACCCGCGAAGCCTCTTCAGAAATCAGGATGTTCACTCCACCCTCGATTTTGCCGTCGGTCTCGTGTTGCCAGACTTGCTCTCCGGTCTTGGCATCAAGCGCATAAACAAACCCGTAGGTGTCTCCAAAGTAGACGATGCCGTCATAAACCGCCGCCGGAGCCGAAGTGGGCCCCTCCGTTTCCACCTTCCAGACCTCGGAACCGTCCTCGAGGTTGAGTGCGAGGAACTCACTTCCGAGCGTTCCCACGTAAATGATCCCGTCCTGAATGACCGGAGAGGCTTCGATGGGAGGACGCCGCTTTCCATCATCCTCTCCGCTTTCGTAGCTCCAGGCCAGCTCAAGGGGCCCGGAAAGGTTTTCGGGACTCACGCCCTGCATTTCGGCATCTCCGCGGAACAGCGGCCAATCCGAGAACGTCCCGGATTTTTTTTCCTCAGATTCCCCTGTTTCTCCCCCGTTTTCCGGGCCTCCACACCCGACCAGCATGACCCCGAGCCCCATAATTGCCATAAAAAGGTTAAGTTTTCCCAAATATTTACAATTCTTTGGTTTTCTTATGGCCTTCATGAGGGTATGATTGATTCGAAATTCGCTAAGATCAACGCCCCCATTACGTATCGTGATTGAGGCTATTAGCTAATTCCGACCGCCCCTCAACGATGAACCCCGGATTTCTAACTGTTCTGGCCGTCCTGAGCACAGGCGTCGCGAGCGTGCTTGCTCAGAACGATGAAGCCCCCTCCTGGATGGAGGATGTCACCCGGATGCCCCCCGGCGGACACGCCAACCTTCGCCCGGTCAAATTGGGATACACCCTTAGTTGGAACAATCGCGTCAACGCCGGGAAGTTTCAGATTTCAGTCGTCGAACCCGAAGATGGGTCCGACCAGTTCATTGGAGATGCGTCCGGTCAAAGTTCCGGCTTCGCTCGCGTTCTCTGGCCCTACGATTTCAGGGCCCGTTCGGTCATCACCCAGGAGTCGCTCCGCCCGATCGTTTTCCAGCTCAGCGAAAAGGACCGGAACGCGACCAACTCCTACGACATCATTTTTGAATCGGACCGCCAGGTCTACACCACCACGGCCCAGAAGAAGAACGAGAAGGCAATAACAGCGACCTCCGGTTTCGATTTTGACTTCGGTCAGGATGTGCTCTCCTCCGCCTTTTACCTGCGCAGTCACTCTCTTGAGAACGGTGAAAAGATTTCCATGGTGGTGACTCCCTTCAACCGCCCCTATCTCACGGAACTGAAGGTCATGGGTCGCGAGACCCGCAAGATCAAGGGCAAGACCTACAGCACGATTCGCCTCGATGTCCGTGTCGGAAAGATCAATCCCGATCTTTCCATCAAGACCTACGACAAGATCAAACAGACCAGCCTCTGGGTGAGCGATGATGAGTATCGCATCCCCCTGGAACTTCAGTCTCAGATCTCGGTCGGATTCGTCTCCGCCCGACTCATTGACCTGAAGTGGCTGGAATAGCCGCTTCTTTTCACCAGGAGTGCGTTTCCCTTCTTGATTTCCACGGTCCCACCGTTAAAGTCTCCGCCTGCGCGAGACGAGGTCGTTGGCCTCGCTTCCCATCACATGCCGGTGTGGCGGAATTGGTAGACGCGCGCGATTCAAAATCGCGTTTCTTCGGAAGTGCGGGTTCGATTCCCGCCGCCGGTATTTTCTAAGCCTTGTGACTGGGATTCTCTAGACAACCGGGAACCTCCCACTGGTGCGCGATCGAAACACCCCTCTGGCGCCAACCTCCGTCTGGGTAGCCCGATCAGAACTTGTCTCACCTACTCACCCACGCTGGCGCTGGCGAATATCGATGAGGTCTTTCATCACATGCCCCAGCGAACCGGACCACTCCGCTGTTCCGAAGGCATCATGGAGGGTCTTGTAGATCTGATAGAGCTCCGCATAGACCTCCTGGTTTTCGGGGATGGGCTGGTATTCCACATCGCGCATCTTACAGCAGTTTGCCTGCACTTCAGCCACAGTGACCTCACCGCCGCAGGCAGCGCCAAAGATGGCAGCACCAAGGGCACAAGTTTGATCACTCGCGGCTACTCGTAGCGGACGACCCAGGATATCGGCGTAGATCTGCATCAAGGTCGCATTCTTCACCGCGAGGCCACCCGTATTGACGACCTCATCGATCTTGATGCCATATTCCTCCATCCGGTTGATGATGGTCAACGCACCGAAGGCGGTGGCTTCAATCAAAGCCCGATAGATTTCATGGGCTTCAGTGTGGAGAGTCTGGCCGAGAATCATGCCACTGAGACGAACATCGGTCAGGATAGTGCGGTTGCCGTTGTTCCAGTCGAGCGCCATGAGACCGGTTTCACCGGGCTTCTGGCCACTCATACGCTTCTCCATTTCGATGAACTTTTCATCCTGCGATGCCCCGTAGGAATCCGGAACGAGGTGATTCACATACCAGAGGAAGATATCACCCACTGCTGACTGCCCGGCCTCGATGCCGTAGTGCTCAGGAAGCACCGAACCATCGACCACGCCGCAAACGCCGGGTACATCGCCCAATTCAGCACTGTTTGGCAGCACCGTGATATCGCAGGTGCTGGTTCCGAGAATTTTTACCAGCGTTCCAGCTTTGCCGCCGGAACCTACCGCGCCATGGTGCGCGTCAAATGCGCCAACGGCGACCGGAATCCCCTCGGAGAGTCCGAGTTTTCCGGCCCATTCGCCGGTCAGTTTTCCGGCTTGTGCGAGCGATGTGTCGGCCTTGTCATAAAGACGGTCACGCAGGTCGGCCAGCGCAGGATCTAGCGTGGCGAGGAATTCCTTGTCCGGTAGGCCGCCCCATTCTTCGCAATACATTGCCTTGTGACCGGCTGCGCACACACTGCGCTTCACATCTGAAGGCTTGTCGTTGCCGGTGAGAACGGCCGGGAGCCAGTCACAGTGCTCTACCCAGGAGTAGGCTGCATCAAAGACGCCACGGTCGATGTTGAGACAGCGCCAAATCTTGCTCCACCACCATTCGCTGGAATAGGTGCCGCCACACTTGGCAAGATACTGGGGACGATCAGCAGAAGCTTTCTCCGTGATGTCCGCCGCCTCCTGGTGCGCCGTGTGATCTTTCCAGAGCCAGACATAAGCATTGAGGTTGTCCTTGAACTCGTCTTTCAGCGCCAGCGGCGTGCCGGATTCATCAACGGGAATCACGGTGCTACCGGTGGTATCGATACCAATGCCGATCACTTCGGACGCCTCAAAATCCGGATTCGACTCCCTGGCCTGAGCAAGCGCTCCGGTGATGATCGTCACCATGCCGTCAAGATAATCCTGCGGATTCTGGCGGGCTACATTCGGATCGGCCGGATCGGTCAGAATTCCCAGGGTGCCTGAGGGATAGGGAAATACGACGGAACCCAGTTCTTCTCCGGTATCGATGTCCACCAGCAGTGAACGACAGGAGTTGGTTCCGTAATCAAGACCAATTGCGTATCGACTCATGGTCATGGATATAGGTGATTCGCCTCTTTGGCGCAAACGCCGAATGCCAATTATTGTTTAAAAAAGTTCGTGAGATTTCGCGTAGTGTTTGCATCCGGATGGATCCGGCAGTCACTTAGAAAGAGACCATGGAAATCTTCATTTCAGAGATCCCGGAAGAAGGCCTCCACCGCGATGGCACCCTTGCCCCGACCATCTTCGACCTCTCACCCGAGGACAGCATTCGCCCTGCCGGCGACATCACCTACGATGCTATGATGTATCACTTCGATGGCGTGGTGACTTTCGAAGGGAACCTCAAGGGCAAATTCCAGCTCCAGTGCAATACCTGCCTAGAGTATTTCGATTACGAGGCCGACTTTCCCAAGTGGCGTTCTGATCTGGAACTCGATGAAGACCAGCAGAGCTTTGATCTTGCCGAAATCATTCGGGAAGACTTCCTGCTCGATCTCCCCTCTTACCCTCGTTGCGACGAACTTGTCCCCGGGATGGTCTGCCCCAAAGCTCACTACGTGGTGGAAATCCAAAAGCCGCTCGAAGAAGAGGCGAAGCCCGAAGGCGGTGATGACGCCTGGGGAGCCCTCGATCAGCTGAAAGACTGACCGGAATTAACTCTTCCAGGCGACCTTGTCCGGCTTGCCTCGCCAGGCGACGCGGCCCCGATCTCCGACTTTGAGCTGCTCGCCTTCCTTGAAGAAGCAGAGCCATCGCTCGTCGGGATCGTCATCCGGAACAACCGAGACTTCATAAACAGTCCCCATCGGCCTGACGTCAGCGACGGTCGCCATGGATCCCTCTTCTGCAACCTCGCAGGAAATCCAGCGGGCATCCTCCGGACGGGTCCAGGTCACCTCTCCCGTCTCAGCGTTGCGCACCTTGTTGGCAGGGCCAAAGCGCTCGGCGCAGTATTGATCCGCAGGAGCCTGGTAAACTTCGGAAGGACTCCCGACCTGGATCACCTTGCCTCGATCGAGGATCGCAACTCGCGAGGCGATCGCCAGGGCATCTTCAGGATCGTGGGTCACCAACAAAGCCGTCTGCCCAAGATCGACGAGAATCCTACGAATCTCCTCCCTCAATTTGCGTCTCAAAGACGGATCAAGGTGACTGAAAGGCTCATCCAACAGAAGCAGTTGCGGCTCGGGTGCCAAAGCACGAGCAAGAGCGAGTCGCTGACGCTCACCTCCGGACAATTCGTGAGGGAAACGTGACTCTTTTCCCTCGAGATCAACCATCCTGAGGCACTCGGAAACTCGTGCACGAATACGGTCCGGTTCCCATCCTCGCAGGCCGTAGGCCACATTCTTCTCGGCCTTCAAGTGTGGAAACAGGGCTCCGTCCTGAAACATCAATCCGAGACGGCGTTTCTCGGGCGGGACTTCTCTTCCGTTTCCGCCGGCCACCACTTCTCCCCCCAAAAGCACCTCACCTCCATCGGGTGACTCCAATCCGGCAGCAAGCCGAAGCAGTGTCGTTTTCCCGCTTCCACTCTCACCAATCAACGCGAGAATTTCCCCGTCGTTCACATCCAGCGAGACTCCGTTCACCGCAGGATTGTTCTGCTGTGAAAATCTCCGGGTCACCTCCCGGTAGGACAAAAGCGGTGCCGATTCAATCATTTGAAGTAGGTGATGCCAGCCAGCGATTCATCACCAGCAATCCAATCGCACCAGCTACCACAATCATCAAGGACGGAACAGCGCAGGCCTGCAGACGCGACTCCTTGGCCAGACTGAAGGCCGTTGTCGCCAGTGTCTCAAAATTGGCAGGCCGCAGGATCAGGGTAAGCGGCAGTTCTTTGAGAATATCGACGAAGAGAAGCATCCCGGCTGCGATCAAGGGCCCCTTCAACAATGGCAGGTCGATCTTCAGGAATGTGGCCATGGGCGAGTGCCCAAGTAGACGCGAAGCCTCCTCCAGTGGCCGACCTAGGCGGTCCATCCCGGCCCGCGCAAATTGCAACGGAATGGCAAAGAATCGGACAATGTAGGCAAACCCGATCGCAAACAGCGTTCCGCTGACGAGAGGCATCCAACCGATCTCCCAACGGTCCATCGTTCCGAAGACCACAAGAACACCGACGGCAATCACAGCCCCTGGAGTCGCATATCCGAGGCCGGCGACACGATTCAAGAACCGACGGCTGCGGTTTTCCCGCAAACGGACAGCATAGGCGAACAGAGCCGCCATCAGCGGCATCACCATGGCAGTAACAGCGGCCAGTCCGGTTCCCCGCGCGATTGCCTGCCCTGCCACAAACGAGCCTCCGGCCTCAGAGGTCAGGTTGAGCCAGGCCCATCTTGAAAGTTGCCCCACGGGGTAGATAAAACCAATCAGGAGAGGCAGCAGGCATACCAGCATGGCACACCAACCCCGCCATCCTGACAAGCGCACCCGTGACAGCGGAATCTGGCTGGCCTCCGCCTCAACAAACCTGGCACGCCCTCGAAGCAACTGCTCCGCAGCCAGCAAAAATCCAA
>SPKZ01004566.1_pt1 | contig 10486 bp, 7 predicted proteins | sample 2456571 | NCBI WGS metagenome assembly SPKZ01 (sample SAMN11192286, study PRJNA482655) | marine metagenome | biome: ENVO:00000447; feature: ENVO:00000244|ENVO:00000211|ENVO:00000569|ENVO:00002023; material: ENVO:00002151; isolation source: ocean water from marine abyssalpelagic zone ...
CATTAATTAATCGATTATATATAACCTGCTATTTTTTATGTTGGTAAAGATAATAAATTTAGACTCACCCTGCTATTTGTTGGTGATCAATAGATGCTAATTGAATCTATATGTAATAAGAATAATCTTGATATGTTTGGGTGGTTAAATTACCACTTCAGCAAAGGGTATGATGAATACTTACTAGTATATTAGTCGTATTTATTGATGTTTATCGTAAAGATAACCCTAGATTCTTGCCTAATAATTAAATTAATGTATTTATAAGCCAAATAAATATCAAGGATGTATAAAATAAGATGTCGTATAATGTATCGACCTGCTTAATGCAAGGTCTTAGCCAATTGGGAATTAGTCATGCTTTTGGTGTCAGTGGTGGAGGAATAGCGTCTCTCTATGACGGTATATTACAAAGTCAGTTGCATATGTCTCATTTTAAGCATGAATCGGGTGCTGTTTTTGCCGCCACTGAAGCTTATTTTTCCAATGAGAAACCAGTGCTGGTATTTGTGACAACAGGCCCGGGGATCTTGAATTCAATCAATGCACTCATGGCGGCAAAAACGGAAGGGGCTAAACTCATTTTCGTGTCCGGCTGTACCGGTGCTTCCCAACGTGGTCGAGGTGCAACACAAGAGACCAGTCACCTCACTACCCCCCAGAGTGCTATTTTTTCTTCCTCAGAATTGTTTGATCTCGCGCTTAGATTGGAATCAGCGAGTGAATTGCCAACGGTACTTCAACAAATATCTGTGGGGTTATCGCGGCCCCAAGGTTTTATCGCCCATATGTCATTACCTATGGACTTGCAAGGCAGCTTCTGTGAGCCGATGGATTTTAAATTATCAAGCTGCCACGGCGCTGTAGGTGCTGCCGATGAGGCGATTGAACAATGCGCAAGCATATTTAAACAAGACCGAGTCGCCCTCTGGCTAGGGTTTGGTGCACGCCATGCATCCAAGGACATCAAGACATTGGTCGAACGCACCCAGACTAATGTGTTCAGTACCCCACGTGGTAAAGGGATTTTTCCTGAGACACATGAACAATACGTCGGTGTGACAGGTATGGGAGGGCACGATGAAGTGTATTCCTTTAATCGTGATAATCGACCCGATTGGATCTTGGTATTAGGCACCAGGTTGGGTGAAGGCTCTTGTTACTGGCAAAAAGACATGGAACCCAAAAAAGGCTTTATTCACGTCGATCTTGATACTCGGGTTTTTGGGGTCGGATTTAATCAGTGTTACACACTCGGGGTGCAAGCGGATGTGAAAACGTTTGTACAGCAATTGTTGCACAAACTCCCGCCAGAGTCACTGGCGTGTAAACCTAATCTAGTGCCCGATAGCCCACGCGCATTTACCACCCCTGTTAAGTGGCAGCCACTAGCTTTCGACGCTAAGGCTATCCCTGAAGTGTCTTTATTGATGGCGGCATTGCAAAATTTTGTCGTCGATAAAACCGATGCCATCATCATGGGGGAATGCGGTAACGCATTTGTGTGGACGACCCATTATTTACGCTTCGACTCCCCTAATCGTTACCGTGCGAGTACGTATTATGGCTCTATGGGCCACTTTGGTGCCGGCGTTGTCGGCGCCGCAAGAGTCCATAGGGATAAAGTCTTTGCTGTCGTGGGAGACGGTGCCATGCTGATGCAAAATGAAATTCATACCGCAGTGACTTATCAGCTCCCAGCCGTGTGGATCGTGCTCAATGATGCGGGATATCGCATCTGTGAAATGGGACTAGAAGCACTCAACCTTAGATCCGATGAAACGGCTTTCACCGAAGTCGATTTTGTTCGCTATGCCGAATCCTTAGGTGCAAAAGCGTGTGTCATAGCGTCAAATGAAGATATTGAACCGGCAATATTAGCGGCCCTAGCAGCAAAGGGTCCCTTCATTATCGATATGAAAATTAACGGCTCCAAGGAGAAGTCTCCCTTTATGAGACGGGTCGAAAGCCTCAAGCAACAAGCTGCAAACGGTAAGCAGACTAACATTCCTGCGTGGGGATTAAACCAAGATAAGACGGATGAAGGATAAGGACATGTCAGTTAATTGCATAGACAACACCCAAGACAAGCCTGCTCAATTACACTCGATGAAGCCAAACGAACAGCATCAACAAGGTATCTACCTTGATGGTGAGTCATTGACCATAGAGCATCTAGTGGGGGTCGCCGTCGACAACCTCCCCGTGTACTTATCGAACTGTAGCTCAGTGACAGAGAAAATTGATAAGGCACATCAATGTTTACAACACTTTGTTAAGAGTGGTGTGCCTATTTATGGGGTTACCACCAATTTTGGTGGGCTAGCGAATCAGAGTATCGATCCTAAGGACTGCCAGCAATTACAAAAAAACTTAATCAAGGCGTTGAAAACCGGTGCCGGCCAGCGAATGAGAGTCGCCGATGTCAGGGCCGCAATGGTGGTTCGTGCTAATGCATTGATGAAAGGGGCGTCGGGGATCCGATTAGAAGTCATTAATCGATTGATGATTTTTTTAAATGCTGGCATGACACCCCTAGTGTATGAATTAGGCTCTATCGGTGCCAGTGGTGACTTGGTGCCATTGAGCTACATTGCCGGCGCGATTATCGGTTTAGATGATTCTTATGAGGTTGAATATAAAGGGAAAACAATAGATGCGTTGACAGCACTGAACATCTTGAATTTAGCGCCACTCATCTTAGAGCCTAAAGAAGCCCTCTCCTTAATCAATGGCACTTCGGTGATGGCAGGCATTGCGAGTAATTGTATTTATGAAGGTGAATTACTCACTCGCTTAGCACTGTACAGTCACGCTTTTTATATTCAGGCGTTGTCAGCTTCTATGGACCCCTTTAATGAGTTCACCAACACATTAAAACCCCATAGAGGCCAGAGATTGGCGGCTCAGCATATGAGGGAGCTATTGGCGGGTTCTGCATTGATAAAAAAGGGCAATATCAATGTAAATAAAATAGCGGGTCAGCAAGTATTTGATGATCTAGTCCAAGATCGTTATTCGATCCGTTGTCTGCCACAATATTTAAGTCCTTGCATTGAAACCGTGCAGAATATTGTATCAAGCCTAACCATAGAAATTAACTCGGCGACCGATAATCCTTTGATTGATGTCGATAATAATACCTTCCACTATACAGGGAATTTTCTGGGTTTAGATATCGCGGTAAATATGGATAGATTGCGTCACACCATAGGCCTAATAGCAAAACATCTAGATGTACAAATTGCGCTGCTGGTGAGTCCCGAGTTTAATCGCGGCTTACCGGCTTCATTAGTGGGCAATCAAGATAATTTAAACTTGGGTTTGAAAGGATTACAACTGTGTGCAAATTCTATTATGCCCATGTTGACCTATTATGGTAACTCTATCAGCGATAGATTTCCCACCCATGCTGAGCAATACAATCAAAATATAAATAGTCAAGGTATGGCCGCCGCAATATTCACCACCAAGTCGTTAGAATTATTTAAACAATATTCTGCGATTTGCTTGTTGTTCGGTATACAGGCAGTGGAACAGAGATGCAAGCTGGAGTATGGCAGTTATGACGCCAGAATAAGACTGTCGAAACCAACATGTGATCTATATGAATTACTTTACCAAGAACTAGGCTTGACCATTAGCGCCGAGCGTCCCTTGATCGAAAATGATATGGATCAGGCACTAGATAGCTATATTGCTAAACTTGTCTCTGCACTAGAAAGTGGGGGTAACTTGATGTTGTATCTTAAGAATCATGGCCCAAGTTTAATTCCTACATTTTAGATGACGGATTAACCATGAAGGCAAAGAGCATGAATTCAAATATTTCAATTGAGCAAAAAGTAAAGTATTTTGCAAAAACTCAGCCCGATACAGTAGCGATAAGGCACATCAATGAATCGGGTAGTGAGTATGACTCAATCACTTATAAAAAACTGTATCAGCGTGCTCTTGCTGTTGCCTATCATTTATTTGATTGTCATCCAGAGCAGGCCAATAGCTCCCTAGTGGTTATGCTGCAACCGGGAATTGATTTTAGTGTCACTTATCTTGCTTGTTTATTGAGTGGATTACATGCGGTCCCTGTTAAGGCCCCTGACTTTATGAATGTCAGTAAAAGTTGTGACTTTATTCGTTATGTCATCGAGCACAGCCAGACAGAGATGATAATGCTCGATGATGAAACCTTGTCTTTGATTAAAAGTGATGCACTATTATCGGCACGACTCGAGACCTGTGTGGTGATTAATGTGGATCGCATCCAAGCGTTCGATGAAGATAAATTAAATTCAATCGTGTTACCCGAATTTGATCATCATCGGATTAATCACCTGCAATATACATCAGGCTCCACCTCGAAGGCCAAAGCTGTCATCGTCCGCCATAAGCAACTGGACGCGAGTCTGCAATATAGTGCCAAGGCTTGGTGCTATTCCCCTCTGAGTATCACAGTCACTTGGGCGCCGCATTCCCATGTTTATGGTTTGGTCTGTGGGGTATTACTGCCGCTTTATTCGGGGGGGAGTCTTATCCTACTCGCCACCAATGATGTGGTGATGAACCCAGAGCTTTGGATACAGACACTGGCTCACTATCGGGCGACACACAGTGGCTGTCCGAATTTTGGCTATGAGTTGTGCAACAAGCGACTCAAGCAGACAAACTTGAGCCGATATGATCTGTCACAGTGGCTATATGCAGTCAATGGTGGTGAAACGGTGCAGTCAAGGACGATGAATAATTTTGCGCAATTATTGGGCGAAACCGGCTTCGAACGAGAGACTTGTTGTCCAGCATATGGCATGTCTGAGATGGCGGGTTTAATCAGCACCAAAACATCAGCACGAGAATCACTGTGTTTTTATGCTGATCAGCGTGGATTGATTGACAATCATGTGATTGCGATTTCGGCTGACGATCTAAACGCCAGGGAGATCGTCAGTTGTGGAACGCCAATCGGAGATCTAAGGGTGGTGATTGTCGATCCGAGTACACAAGATAATTGTGCTGAAGGACAAATCGGTGAGATTTGGCTTCATTCAATCAGTTATTGTTATGAGTATCTTCATGTCGATGCCAATCAAAACCAAGGCCGAAAGATAATAGATAATAGTTTGTATTTTGCTACCGGCGATCTGGGATTTATTCATCAAGAACAGTTATTCCTGACCGGACGCCTAAAAGAACTGATTATTATCAATGGCAAAAATTATCACCCCCATGACATTGAGGCGGGGGTTCAACATTGTCATAAAGAAACAGAGCAAGGTGTCTGCGTTACATTTTTGATTGACATGGCTGAGCACCAAGGTCTCTGTATTATACAGGAAACTCATGATCCACTAGCCAATAGTTTACCCGAACGTGAAAAACGTATTCGGTCATCAATATATGAGTTATTTAATTTAAATGTGTTAGACATAGTGTTTGTTGGGATTGGACACATACCCACGACCAGCAGTGGCAAAGTTCAACGTAGTCTGGCAGCTGAAATGTATATGCAGAATAAGTTTATTAACAGTAAGCAGTATAACATTCAATAATAGGGAAGATATATGAGTGGAATAAATGTAGATATATTAAGTATTGGTACGTATTTTCCTGATGAAATTCGCAGCAATGATTGGTGGTCGGATGATATCGTCGAGGTGTGGAAGAAAAATCAAGCGGTCACGATTGATCACGTAGATACTGCCCTGCACAGTGGTGGCTTAAGTGAGATTGAACATTTAATATTTTCATCGATTAAGCGCTATGGTGATGACCCATTCAATGGTGCGAGAAAACGTTATATCGCGTCCGAGTCACAAAAATCTTCAGATATGGAGACCTTAGCAGTCCAAGAGGCATTGAAAAATGCGGGAATAAAAGCGGGGCAACTTGATTTTATCTTGGTGCAAACCACCACACCGGACGCGTTATTTTCCACTAATGCAGCATTAGTGCAACACAGGTTAGGGGCATCAAACACCTGTTTTGTGCAATCGACAGAAGGCATGTGCAATGCATTTTTGACACAATTGCAGCTGGCACAGGGCATGATCGAAAGCGGCCAAGCACAATATGGCGTCATCGTACAATCGTCGATGATGTCTCGCTACCTCGTCGCCCAAGATTATATGTCGTCACAGTTTAGTGATGGTGCAGTTGCAGTCGTCATAGGCAAGAGTGAGATAAAAAATCTATTGTCCATGTGCCATTTTTCCGATGGTTCCATCGGCAACTATGCCAATCTGGGGATCCTAGATAAGCATTGGTATGACGAGGGAAAAGTTGAGCTGTATATGAATGAAACCAATACATCGCAAATTGTACAAGGGGTGCAATTGGCGAAAGATATGGTAGAAAAATCACTTAAAATGGCGAAGAGAGACAAAGATGAGATTAACTTTTTTGCCGGCCATCAAGGTATAGCTTGGTTTAGAGAAGTGACCCAAGAATATGCTGGTTTAGCCAAGGCGAAAAGTTTCGATACCTATCCTCTGTGCACTAGCATCATAGGCGGTAACATACCCTTATCGATCCATGAAGCAATGACAGCCGGCGTACTGAAAAAAGACGATCTTATCTGTTGCTTTACCCCCGCGGTTGGGACGATCGCCTCGGCGGCGGTATTGAGATGGAAACTGTAAATTTAAGCGGGTGAATAATGCTAAATACAAATCTTGAAAATGAAGTGGTACATACTATCGTGGCGGAGGTGTTAAATAAGTCGGTCGATGATATTGACCTAAACACCAAGATAATAAATTATGGAATTGATTCTATTCAAGTCTTAGATATTATTGGTCGCATTAGACGTTACTATGAACTCAATGATTTTCGCGTCGACCTGGCCAATATGACTATTGCCGAACTCGATGAAAAAATTATCAACATCCTAAGCCTATAACAAAAATAGCCTCTCCATGAGAGGCTATTTGACAGATTAAACACGTACATTAAACGCAATAGCTATCATGCCATTGGTGGGGGGGATGTGATCTCATCGGATGTGCTCCCGATCGACAAGACCCTGCAAGGCATCGCAGCAGGTGATAAATAACCATGAAGGGGCGACCTTCAAACACACTAGCCAATACCGAAACAGCCAGATGAACCCACGCAGAAAATGTGTCCAGGCTTCATTTAGGTTTGCTAAACGCTCACATGGCGCCGAGCATGAAACTAAACAGTTGTTGCTGCTATTAGTAGTATCGCCGTTAAAGCTGTTTGTTAAATTCTAACATGGAGCCGGACATGGGGCTAAACAAGTGTTGGTGTAGTCTGGCTGCAAACTCATCGGTCATGCCAGAGATATAATCTGCGATGACTCTGTGACTGTTCAGTCCCTTATCGCGGCTATCACGCCATCTTTCTTGAGTATTTGTCGGTAATAACCGCTGTGGATCAGACTCGAATGCCTCGAATAACTCCATGACAATCTGTTGCCCCTTGTATTCGAGCATCTGTATTTCGGGTTTTCTGATCACAAATTTAAACACAAATTGCTTCAATATCTCTAATGCTGCAGAAAAATTCTTGTCCAAGCCTGCATTATAGCGCAATAAGTTTTCTTCAAAATCGGTATTGAGTTTAATATCTATGGCGGTAACGAAACCATTGACTAAGGTGCCGATGGCATCTTTTCTCAGGTGATGCTTACTTGAAAATAGCTTATCACCTATTGAGCCAAATTCAGTACAGATCCAGCTGTCTTCGCTGCACGCGAGCCGGCTGCCGACATCGAGTCGCCATTGCTCCGGGGTGACGATTCCCATGACAATCGCATCTTCTAGATCGTGCACCGCATAGGCGATATCATCGGCTAATTCCATGATAGAGCAGTCTAATGATTTATAGCGCGTCCGTCTGTGTTGTTGGCCATCGAGTGTCTGATGGAAAAGAAACTTGTTTCTGTCATTCTCAGATAGGGGAGACAAGACCCAATCTAGTATCTCAATATCGTCGTCGAATATGCCTTTAACCGGCGGCCACTCAGAGGGTTTGAGTTGGCGAATATTGGTGACGGCTTGGCTGGATGAAGCTCGATGCAGACTCGAGTATGAGGCCGGATACTTTAAGATCCCCAATAAGGTTCTGCGACACAGGTTCATGCCATAAAATTCTGTGTATGGCTCCAGTCCAGTGAGGATCCTGAACGTTTGGCCATTACCCTCGAACCCGCCATGATCGCGCATCATATAATTGAGTGCGACTTCTCCGCCATGCCCATAAGGCGGGTGACCTATGTCATGGGCTAGGCACAAGGATTCGATTAAACTCATAGAATCAAACAAGTGGTCCAATTGAGGCTGCTTCTGTTTGAGTTGGGCTCGTATGCCGGTGCCTATCTGTGACACTTCCAGAGAATGGGTCAGGCGGGTGCGATAGAAATCATTCATACCGACCCCCAGAACCTGGGTCTTAGCTTGCAGCCGTCTAAACGCCGCCGAATGTAAGATCCTGGCTCTATCTCTTTGATAGGGACTGCGGTGATCATTTCTACGTTTCTTATCTTCTATTAGACGTCTGGCGTGCCATACTGACTCTGTCATCGGGATCCTTAATCTGAGTTAATCTTTGGTGCGATCAACTTGAGTAATTAGAGTAACTGGTTGATATCATCCAAATTTAATTTAAAGCTTGGAACAAAACAATCGATAAAATATTGCACTGCAGGATCTGGGTTATTACTCAGAGATTGCTCGAGCCGTTTTCTGGCGGTATTAAATTCACTATTACCGGCTCTATCTTCTTCTAAACACTTAAGATAAGCACAGATAGTATCGGCTGATTTTACTAGCAGCTTATATTCGACATCGGCGCACTCACTGGTGAGCAAGCTGGCATATTCAGATTTAAACTCTTCCGGCACCATTTCCAGTAATCTATTTTCGGCGATGGCTTCAATTTTTTTGTACTCAGCTTCTATCTCTTTATTGAAGTACTTGACCGGGGTAGGGAGGTCGCCGGTGATGATTTCGCTGGCATCATGAAAAATAGCCACAGTCGCCGCTCTGTCTGGGGATAGCGACTTGCCAAATTTGTGATTAGCTATGATGGCGAGACTGTGCGCAACCATGGCGACTTGAAGCGAGTGTTCCTGTACATTTTCACTTCTAACGTTATACATCAAGGGCCAGCGTTGAATTAATTTCATGCGAGCGAGGTGAGCAAATAGGTGACTCATAAGGTAATTGATAACTTATTTCAATGACTACATGAGCTTACATTAGCATAAGCAGGAATTTAGACCAGAAAAAGCCAGGCTATACTGGCTTTTTCATACTGAGGTGATGGCATAGCTTACTGACGATATCCGTCCATAAACTCACCAAAGTCCATCAGCGCCTTGGTTAAATCTTCTTTATGGGGTAGGAACACTATTCTGAGATGATCTGGCTCCGGCCAGTTGAACGCGGTGCCATGTACCAATAAAATTTTCTTCTCTTTCAACAGATCCAGCACTAGACGCTCATCATCGCGGATATTGAACTTCTTGGCGTCTAGCTTAGGAAAAGCATACATAGCGCCTTTGGGGCATTTGACACTGATGCCGGGGATCTGATTGAGTAGGTCGACGCAGAGATCACGCTGCACCTTCAATCGGCCGTTATCGGTCACCAATTCATTGATGCTCTGATAGCCTCCCAGTGCGGTCTGGATGGCATGCTGATTGGGCACATTGGCACAAAGGCGCATGGATGCCAACATTTCCAGGCCTTCGATATAACTTTTAGCCGCCTTGAGGTTCCCCGATAGCATCATCCAGCCGACGCGAAAGCCGGCCGCTCGGTATGATTTAGACAGACCATTGAAGGTGACGGTCAAGATATCATCGGATAGACTCGCGGCAGGAATATGCACCGCCTCGTCGTAGAGTATCTTGTCGTAGATCTCATCGGCAAACAGGATAAGAGAGTGTCGTCTACACAGCTCGACAGCCTCTAATAGTAAGGCTCTGGAATACACTGCACCGGTAGGGTTATTGGGGTTAATCAATACCAGGGCACGGGTCCTCGGGGTGATCTTCGACTCGATATCTTGCAGATCGGGAAACCAGTCAGACTCTTCATCGCAGCGATAGTGGCGGGCATGGCCGCCAGAGAGGTGAACGGCCGCAGTCCAAAGGGGGTAATCAGGGGAGGGGATCAGTACCTCATCTCCTGAATTTAACAGGCCCTGCATCGCCATTACAATCAATTCAGATACGCCGTTACCAATATAGATATCTTCGATATCGACACCGAAAATCCCTTGCGACTGATAATGCTGCACTATTGCCTTTCTGGCAGAGAAAAGTCCTTTAGACTCACAATAGCCTTGGGCACTGGGCAGATTTAAGATGACATCGCGAACAATCTCTTCCGGGGCTTCAAAACCGAAAGGAGCGGGATTACCAATATTGAGTTTTAAAATTCTGTGGCCTTCATCTTCGAGTCGCCTGGCTTCCTTGTGTACCGGGCCTCTGATGTCATAACAGACGGTATCTAGCTTGTTC
>SPKZ01013353.1_pt1 | contig 10483 bp, 9 predicted proteins | sample 2456571 | NCBI WGS metagenome assembly SPKZ01 (sample SAMN11192286, study PRJNA482655) | marine metagenome | biome: ENVO:00000447; feature: ENVO:00000244|ENVO:00000211|ENVO:00000569|ENVO:00002023; material: ENVO:00002151; isolation source: ocean water from marine abyssalpelagic zone ...
CAGAACGGCATTGGCCACGACGTAGGCGACTCCGGAAAGCCAGATCACGGGATCTGCCCCTCCGACGGCTGACCCACCCGATAATGCGATAATGGCGAGCAATCGTGCACCCTCCCACGGCAGCGTTCGAACGGCGGAGCCTCCGTCGAGCCAAAACGCCGTAGTCACCGTGGTCGTCAGCAAGACTGCCCACAGGGCGACACCCCACCAGTACGAGAGCTCGACGGCGGCCATGCGATCTGACAGCACAATCACTGCCAACAGCTGAAAGATTGCATAAATCCCCACCCAGGTCGTAATCGCGGGATCGTATTTGGTGAAATTCGAGAGGTCCGTTTTCTCTCTGGGGTAGCGCTCGGCCACATCGGCGGGCCGCCAGCCGGTGCGCGCGACCCAGACACGCAACTTGTCCTGCCAGCGCGCGGTGTGCCAGCTGTCTTTGATCATGTCGACATAGATGTGTGTGAGGGCCCTGAATGGGTTGAAGGTTCGAAGCGGCCCCCGGATACCATACACAGGCGGATCAGATGCCTGCTCTTCCTGAAACGTCCCGAAGAGCCGGTCCCAGATAATAAAGACACCACCATAGTTCCTGTCCATGTACTGGTCGTTCTGGGCGTGATGAACGCGGTGGTTAGAAGGGGTTACGAACACCCATTCATACCAGCCAAGTTTGGGCACGTGCTCTGTGTGTACCCAGTACTGGTAGAGCAAATTTAACGAGCCCACACTGATGACAACCTCGGCGGGCACTCCAGCCAGATACATGGGAATGTAAAACACCCACCCCAGAAGAAAGCCGGTACTAGTTTGGCGTAGCGCCGTGGAGAGGTTGTAGTCCTCGCTCTGGTGGTGAGCCACGTGTGCGGCCCAGAGAATCATGCGCTCATGACCTAGGCGATGTAGCCAGTAATAGCAAAAGTCATACAACACAAAGGCGAAGACCCAGGTCCACCAGTGGCTGGTGTCCATCAGCGGAAGTGCCATGTACTGGGTAATGAGGTAATACACGTAGCCGCCGACGCCCAGTGTCACGAATCGGCGAACCTGGCTCAGTGTTCCCAGGAACAGACTACCCACGGCATCATTGAGCCGGTAGGTATTTCTCCCCTTGTAGATACCGTACGCCAACTCAAACAGCATACTGGCGATAAAAAATGGGACAGCATAAGCGACGAAATTCACTGGCTCTACACTCACAGGGTTAGTGGCGGATGGTCGAGGCCCGTATCCTGACGGAACGGGCGACGGCGAGCAAGAGAGTCTATACAGGGCCGATTTTGGCTAGTGAGCGATGTTCTGTGCGGCTATAGTCTTGTCATGACTTCGCTCCGCACAGACGAACCAGATCTAGACCCAGCAGTATGCCAACAGGCAAGGCTAGCGCGAGATCCCCGCTTTGACGGCGAGTTTTACCTGGGCGTCCTGACAACCGGCATTTACTGTCGCCCCGTGTGCCCCGCTCGACTCCCCTCGGAACAGAACGTGCGTTACTTCCGGCTTGCGGCACAGGCTGCAGAGGCGGGATTTAGACCCTGCCTGCGTTGCCGCCCGGAGACCGCCCCGGGCAGCCCGGCCCGAGCAGGCAGCCTGACCACCACGGAACGGGCACTCACACTGATTCGAGGCGGTGCACTTAATCACGGTAGCAAATTAGAGGATCTCGCCACTCGCCTTGGTGTGGGCGAACGTTATCTGCGCAAACTGTTCCAGCGAGATCTGGGCCTGTCACCACACGCTGTGGCAGGTCATCAGCGCCTACTACTCGCCAGGCAGTTAATTGTGGAATCCCAACTTCCGCTCACGGCAGTCGCGGAGGCAGCAGGCTTTGGCAGCCTCCGGCGATTCAACAGTGCGATCAAGACCGCCTATGGCATGCCTCCCAGCGCCATGCGGAGGAACAGCGATAGCGATGCCGGGAGATCCAGCGTGACGCTACAGTTGCGCTATCGCCCGCCCTACAATTGGCCAGCTGTGCTTGCCTACCTTGAAAGACATTTGGTCGACGAGATTGAATGGATCGATGCCGGGCGTTATGTGCGCCGTGCCGCTGTCGGCAGTGACGTGGCCATCGTCACCATCGCCCATCAGGAAAGTGGGCACTGTCTGCAGCTCTCAGTCACCAGCGACGGAAATGTGCCTGACCTGATGCCGCTGGTGGCGAACTGTCGCCGCATGTTTGACCTCGATGCCAACCCTGCCGTTATCGAGCCAGAGCTATCAAAGGACCCCCTGCTGGCGTCACTGCTGGAATCCCAAAGGGGCATACGCAGCCCTGGTGCCTGGACGCCAGCGGAGAGCGCCGTGCGCGCCATCGTAGGCCAGCAGGTGAGTATTGCTGCTGCGAGGCGCGTCTGTGCTCAGCTGGCGGCTGCCTGTGAGCCAGATGAGAACGTGCGCACTTTCCCAACCCCGGGCGCCATTGCTGCACTGGGTAATAAGTACTTTGCCATGCCGGGCCGGCGCAGAGACACCCTGCGCGCCTTGCACCTCGCTGTAGGGACAGCGGGTGAACAAATGGATTTAGAACGGCTTGGGGCCCTGAAAGGTGTGGGCCCGTGGACCACAGCGGTGGTGAGTATGCGTGGTATGGGCGATCCCGACGCCTTTCCTGATGCAGATCTCGGTTTATTGAAAGCGCTTGGCGTGAAATCCAACTCCGCGGCACTGAAGACACGTATCGCCAGCTGGCGCCCCTGGCGGTCATACGCCGCTAATCTGCTCTGGAGGAGCCTGGAATCATGAAACGTATTCTCTGTTCGTCGCCGCTGGGTGACCTGACGCTCGTCAGTAATGGCCACGCACTCACTCATATTCTGTTTCCAGACCAACCATTAGGCTCTTTAGCGACACAAGCGGAGTCCGGTGAAGATGAGGTTTTACTCACCGCGCAACGCGAACTCGCAGAGTACTTTGGCGGAAAACGTCAAAGGTTCTCGGTGCCGACATCGGCAGCGGGTACCGCATTCCAGACGCAGGTATGGGATGCGTTGGCGGAGATCCCCTTTGGGGAGCTACGTAGCTATCGGGACATCGCGGTATCGATTCAAAAACCAAAGGCCGTTAGGGCCGTAGGAGCGGCAAATGGGCGGAACCCACTGCCCATTATCGTGCCCTGCCACCGGGTCATTGGCAGCGACGGCTCACTCACTGGTTTTGCCGGCGGCATGGCTGCAAAACGGTTGCTGCTGGAACTGGAGAACAGCGCCCCGCCCGAGAGCCAAGCACTGTTCTGAGGAGTATAAAGATTGGGCACCCCACAGGGGGCGCTCGACAAGCGGTTGTTAATCAGCCCCCTGTTGCGACAATGCGCCGTTTTGGTCAGAGAGATCCGACAAGTTCATCAAGCGACGAGCCCTTGATCGACGCTGTCAGTCGCTCAAAGGCTGCTGGCAATAAAACCAATCCAGGCATCTTCCTTGATGAAGCCACTGCCCCAGCTTTCCCACTCATCGCCAAGGCCTTTCTCGGTAATCTGCTCTACCGTCATGCCGCCCTCGATACCGCTTTGCACAGCATCGATAGTGCGCGTGAGCATATCCAGATAACGCTCGAGGTCTTTACGATCCGCCAGATCGCCATGGCCCGGAACAATCACAGTCTGGTCATCGACCTTCGCTAGCACCGCTTCAATATTCGCCGCGAAACCGAGAACGTTGCCGCCCGAGCCGAGGTCTACAAAAGGGAAGCGATCTTTAAAATAGTGATCGCCCATATGCACTACGTTTTCGGCAGCAAAGAACACCACACTGTCGCCATCTGTGTGACCAGTAGGAAAGTGCTGTACTTCTACGTCATCGCCATTGAAATGCAACGCCAGCGAGTCGCCGTAGGTCACCACGGGCAGCGCGGCTTTAGGGCTGGGTTCGATGACGCGATTGAAAGCCTTCATTTCCTGCCGCGTAGACATCCGCTCGCGAACATTTGTGTGGGCCACAATAAGGGCGCCCTGCTCGCCCCAGTAGTTATTGCCACCGGTATGGTCAAAGTGCCAGTGAGTATTGATCACGAAGGTCGGGACGGACGAATCAGCAGACAGCTCACGCAGTGCATCGTGGTAGGCAGAGGCGTACTCAGCGTAATCGTCATCGATCATAAGAACACCATCCTCACCCACAGAGGCCACTACGTTGCCACCTCGTCCCTGTAACAGGTAAAGGTTGCCTTTCAGCTCCGAGACGGACACGCTGGGAGCCTCTTCCTGCGCTGCCACCAGAGGCGCAACGACAGCAGCAGACAGTGCCAGGCACAACTTCAAGTACTTATTCACGATCAATCCTTTGTTATCAGGTGCTCTTTATACTCAGGCATTGAGATCGGGGATCATTTCGTTTTTAAGGCGCTCGATGGCATCCTTGAGCTTCAATTTTTCCTTCTTAAGGCGCTGCAGCAATATCTGGTTTTGATAGGGAAAGCCATACATCTCGGCGATCTTTTTATCCAGAGCCCGGTGCCGTGCCTGGAGTTGCATCAGTCTCATCGCCGGCGTCAGCACCTCGTTGGCTGCTTCAACGCCGTTAGCGGGGCCCTGATCGGGGGGTTGCGTCATAACCGTGATTACAGTGCCAGAAAAAGTAGAGATGTCACTCTATACCCTCTGATATTGGAGGCACAAGCGCACTCAGGTGGCCATGGCGCCCAGCAAGCCCCGCCACTGCGATGCAGTGGGGTCTGCAAGTGCGATGAAGTCAGGGCTGAGCAGCGTATCGCGGCAGTTGTACCGCAGCGGGACACCGGCCAGGTCCAAGACCGCACCGCCCGCTGCAGAAACGAGTGCATCGCCAGCGGCCACGTCCCATTCGCTGCAGGGCGAGAATCGGGGATAGAGATCGCCGCGGCCAGCGGCCATGTCGCAGAACTTAATCGCGCTACCGCTATTGAGCCTATCGTGCCCACCAAACGCGCCGTTAAGCCAGTCAAGGCAGTGCGCTAGTCGTGGACCGCGGTGCCTCGCACTGGCAAGCACGGTAGGGAAGCCGCCACCGAGACTGCGGCAAGCAAGCTCTCTCCAGCTCCCGTCACATGCGCCGAACTGCCAGGCCCCCTCTCCCGGGATGCCCGCATAGGCCAGTGCTTCTAACGGCTGGTAGATCAGGCCCAATACCGGTCTGTGAGACTCAACCAGGGCTATGTTGATCGTGAACTGCCCGGTCTCTTCCAGAAATTCCCGCGTGCCATCCAGAGGGTCCACCAGCCAGAAGCGATCCCATTCGCGTCGCTGAGCCGTCACGGCTACTGGTGACTCTTCAGACAACACTGGCACGTCAGGCCAAAGCCCTTGCAGCCCCTCATCCAACAAACGGTGCGATGCCAGATCTGCCGCGGTGAGTGGCGTTCGATCCGATTTCGATTCAACCTCAATACGATCTGCACCATGATAATGCGCGAGAATGGCGTTCCCGGCTTGCTCGCATAGCCCCATGAGCGCATCAAGTGTATTTCGCGAGCACAGGTTTTCAGTGACAGAATCATTCATGGGCCCAGTGTAACGGGAGTTAAAGAATATCGCTCCGCTCGCGCCCAATTCGCGTCATACTTCAGGTACGACGAGGCTTAACGATTCCTTTTGCACGCAATGATCGATTGGCAACACATAGACACCGTCCTGCTGGATATGGATGGCACCCTGCTGGACCTGCACTTCGATAACTATTTCTGGCTGGAGCACTTGCCACGGGTATATGCCGACCGCGAAAAGATCCCCGAGGAAGAAGCGTCCCGTCAGCTGCAGCAGCGATTCCACTCCGGCGAGGGGACCCTTGCCTGGTATTCATTGGATCACTGGTCGGAGCAGCTGGGCATGGATATACCGGCGCTTAAGCGCGAAATCGCCCATCGCGTGCAAGTTCGCCCACACACCATCGATTTTCTGACCTGGCTACACAGCACCCACATGGACGTAGTGATGGTGACTAACGCCCATCGTAAGACGCTGGAGATAAAAATGGCGCAGGTGGATATCACTCATTGGTTTGATCGCGTTGTCGTTTCTCACGATCTCGACGCCCCCAAGGAGGATGTGTCGTTCTGGCAACGACTACAGGCAGTGCACCCCTTTGATCCACAACGCACCCTGTTAATCGATGACACGGAAAACGTGCTTGCTTCGGCACATCACTATGGCATCGCGCATCTGCTGACACTGCTACAGCCGGACAGCCAGCAGCAGAAGCGGTTAGATACGCGGTTTCCTGGGATTCACCACTTCGACGAAATCATGCCGGCGAGGGAAACAACGCCATGAACGAGAAGTTACGTATCGACAAGTGGCTGTGGGCGGCACGATTCTTTAAAACGCGCAGCCTCGCGAAGGCCGCCATCGAGGGCGGAAAAGTGCAGGTTGGTGGCCAGCGGGTCAAAGTCTCAAAAGAGATCATGGTGGGAGACCAACTCCGGGTGCGTCAGGGCTGGGACGAGAAAGACATTGTTATTGTGGCCCTGAGTGACCAACGACGGGGCGCGCCGGAGGCCAGCCAGCTCTATCAAGAGACTGACGAGAGTATCGCACGGCGTGAAGCTGAAGCTGTGGCGCGAAAAGCCGCAGGGGGTATGATCGAACGCCCCATAAAACGGCCGAGCAAAAGGGAACGCCGCCAAATTCACCGTTTCAGAGAACTACCCGAGGACTGAGTACCTGACGTTAGCGCAGGAACAACCCGACGCGCGCTGCGCCCTACCCGACTGAGATTGTGTTTCTACCCGCGCCTTTGGCTGCATAAAGCGCCTCATCGGCGCGATTAATCAGCTCGCCTGGCTGTAGCTCCCCATCGGGCGTGACAGTAACCACACCCTGACTGATCGTAATGTAGTCACTCACTTCAGAGTTGGGGTGCGGTATTCGCTCATCCAACACCAGTGACTGCAGTCGGCTTGCTGTTCGCCTGGCGGCAGCCGGGGAGGAGTTTGGGGAAATGATGATGAACTCTTCGCCGCCGTAGCGGGCTACCACCTCACCGGCGCGGCTGGTCGCGCGCTGCATCAGATCAGACAGCTCCTGCAGCACTGTGTCCCCTGCCGAATGGCCAAGAGAGTCGTTGTAGTTTTTGAAGTAGTCAACATCGATCAATATCAGGGAGAGCTCGCTGCCTGCACGGCGCGCCCGGTTAATCTCTTCCTGCAGCACCTTGTTCACCAAGCGGCGATTGCCCAATCCTGTGAGCTCATCGATATTGGCAAGGTCAGTCAGCTGACGCCGTGCATCCTGCAGCTGCCGGTTACGGTCTCGCAGGGAGTTGGTCAGATCGCCCAACTCGCGGGACATCGCTTCGCGCTCCCAGTTCAAGGCAATCATGTTGCGAAAGGAGCGATAGATCCAGTTGCTCACCATCATAAGCAACGCGCAGACAACCAGTAACACTACGCCAATGATCAGGTTGTAGGCCTCATCCTGATAGTGCACCAGCGACCACCAGGCGATGGGCCAGAGAGCCGTGAACAGATAGGCCAGGAAGTACTCGCGAATGGTCACGGTCACCGCAAGGGAGATCGCGGTGATAAGCACAATGAGCAACAGAATCACATATTGAATGGCGACGGGCAGGTTCAAAGCGCTGTACACGTAAGCCGAGGACCAGACCAATCCCGTAATGGCCGAGCCAATTATCAGCTGCCAGTAGACCGCCTTTGGGCTGGAATTGAAGCTGCGCTCCACCAGCGCATTGCTCATGGACAGCGAGCGCATCAACAGCATGATCAGCACCACTGCGCCCCACAAAAGCAGGTACGGCAGAGACACAAACGGCCACAACAAAGCGATAACCGCGATCACACCCACAAGGTTGGCACTGATCGTGGCAACACGGCCATGCTGCATCAGTAGCTCTAGCTGGGCGGAAAAAAGTTCCTCGCGCGGGATGTGGCGTTGGTAAATCATGTGCTAAGACTACACCTGAACAGAAACTAAGCGATAATTATGAAGGTAAGTTGCGAACTATGTCACACAGCACCGCATTGAGTTTGCCTGAACAGCTGATTTCGCGAGACACTGCAAAAAATTTAGACAGGGATCAGTCAATGTTTGCATGGCACACCATTCGTACGTTTTGCGTGGTGTTGCTGTGCCTGCCCCTTTTGCACCTTGGGATCGTGGTGTCGCGTGACGTGGTTGCAACACTTGATTCCTCCCCAGATGCCTGGCTGCACGAAGTTGAAGCCTACGCCCGCACCGACCAGGGCATGGCCATGCCTGAAGGTCCTGTGGTGGTGATTGGTGGCAGACGCGTGAAGCAGTGGCAGGGCCTTCAAGATATTCTAGCGCCAGAGACCGTTCTCATGCGCGGGATGGGCGATGCCACCATTGAAGATATTAACCACCACTACAAACGACTGGTGGCGTATTACCGCCCCTCCACCGTTGTCTTTCTGCCCAGCGACAGTGAGTTCCATATTCGGGACAGCAAAAGCGAACAGGATTACATGCGCGCTGTACGCACGCTGGCGGAAACGGATACCCAGCATGGCGGTGACTGGAGCCTGATACTGTTCGTTCCCATAAAGACGCCTCTGAGACCGGCCGATCATGATAAAATTGACATCATCGCGCAGGAACTACATACCTTCTCGACCGGCGATGAGCGTATCGCCGCCATAAATGCTAACCCCTTGCTGGCGCTGGCTGATGGCGCACCCAACCCCGCCTTCTTCCGACCAGATGGTAGCGGCCTGAACGAGGCGGGTTATGTGCGCCTGGGTTTATTGCTGGATGATGCGCTCGAGGAAGGTTAGGCAGGCGTTACAGGCTTAGCTGCCCAAAGCTAGACAACCCGCGTATTTTGCGGCGCGATGGTTTAAAATTCGCACCATGTTGACTGAGATTCCCCAAATACGGCCGGTAACACCGCTGCTGGATGCTATCGATGGTGGTAGGGCTTTGAGTGACCTATCGAACGATGAGCTCCTGACGCTGTGTGAAGAGCTGCGCGCTTTTTTGCTCTACAGCGTCGGTCAAACCGGCGGGCATTTCGGCGCGGGCATGGGCGTGGTGGAGCTTACGGTCGCTCTGCATCATATTTTCAACACACCGGACGACCGTATCGTGTGGGACGTGGGTCACCAAACCTACCCGCACAAAATATTGACTGGCCGCATGCAGCAGATGCACACCATGCGCCAGGCCGGTGGCCTCTCGGGCTTCCCCAAGCGCAGCGAGAGTGAGTACGACACTTTTGGCGTGGGACATTCCTCCACCAGCATCTCCGCGGCGATGGGAATGGCGCTGGCAGCGCGCCAAAAAGGCGACGATCGAAAGGTGATAGCGGTGATTGGCGATGGCGCCATTACCGGCGGCATGGCATTCGAAGCACTGGCGCACGCGGGCCATGAACGCCCCAACATGCTGGTGATCCTCAATGACAATCAGATGTCCATAGGCCACAACACCGGGGGTCTGGCCACCTACTTCGCCAAAATCTGGGCCAGCAAGACCTATATCGCCATGCGCGAAGGCTCCAAAAAGCTACTGAAGCGCCTCGGGCCCGCCTGGGATATTGCCAAACGCACCGAAGAGCACATGAAGGGCATGGTGGCACCCGGCACCCTGTTTGAGGAGTTAGGTTGGCATTACATCGGACCGCTGGATGGCCATGACCTGCCGCAGCTGGTGCAAACCATCGAGAACATGAAGAATCTTGAAGGCCCGCAAATCCTGCACATCCGCACCGTCAAAGGTAAAGGGTTTGCCCCTGCGGAGCAGGACCCCGTGGGCTACCATGCGATGAACAAGATTGAGGCGCAACCCAAGGGGCCTCAGCATGAAACCATTCCAGCCAAGCCTAAAGCCAAAAAGTACTCTGACGTTTTCGGGGAATGGCTGTGTGAAATGGCAGAGAGGGACCCCCGTTTAGTTGCCATCACGCCGGCCATGTGCGAAGGCTCCGGTATGGTTGAGTTTTCCAAGCGGTTCCCAGATCGATTTTATGATGTAGCCATTGCGGAGCAGCACGCCGTGACGCTGGCTGCAGGTCTTGCCTGCGAGGGTCTAAAACCGGTTGTCGCGATCTACTCGACCTTCCTTCAGCGTGGCTACGACCAGCTCATTCACGACGTGGCCTTACAGAATCTCGATGTAACTTTCGCTATTGATCGCGCTGGTTTAGTCGGCGAGGACGGCCCAACCCATCACGGCGCGTTTGATCTCAGTTACTTAAGGTGCATTCCCAACTTGATGATTGGAGCGCCCGCAGATGAGAACGAGTGTTGGCATATGCTCGGCGCCGCTTATCAACACGTTGGGGCCGCATCGGTCCGCTACCCTCGTGGCTCGGGACGGGGCATCGACATTAACCGAGAACCGATGACTGACATCATGCAGCCTCGATGCATTCGCAAGGGCGACGATATCGCGGTACTCAGTTACGGTGCCTGTTTAGATACGGCTTTGAAGGCGGGGACAGGGGAAAACCTTAGTGTCTACGACATGCGTTGGGTTGAACCAGTCCCAACCCAAGTGATCGAAGCAATATGCAGGGAGCACAAAGCCCTTATC
>SPKZ01006052.1_pt1 | contig 10479 bp, 7 predicted proteins | sample 2456571 | NCBI WGS metagenome assembly SPKZ01 (sample SAMN11192286, study PRJNA482655) | marine metagenome | biome: ENVO:00000447; feature: ENVO:00000244|ENVO:00000211|ENVO:00000569|ENVO:00002023; material: ENVO:00002151; isolation source: ocean water from marine abyssalpelagic zone ...
ATTCTTTTTATATCTATGTTTTCTAAATAGGCTTTACTTTCTTTTTTATATAAAAGAGGAAGTTGTTTATTTTTTAGTTTAACTAAGCGCTTTTGCAAAGAATCATCGAAGTTTGGTCCCATACAAGCTAAAACTTCATTCTTTTCTTTTTCTAAAAAAACATAATATTTATAAATAAGTTCAATATGTAAATACTCTTTGTTTGTTTTATCTTCAAGAATATAATCAAGTTCACCTAGGGTATTTTTATTATGTATAATTTGGATGTTTTTTTTAATCATGGTATATCTGTCGTTTGTATTGATTAAATATTCAAAAAAATACTCAACTCGTTTTCCAAGAGGTAAATGCATTGTGGGCATGATGAGATTAAAATCTTCATAAGCTACAATATTTAAGTTCTTTGTTTGAAATATTTCCATGTCATTGATATCTTTGGTAAATAAAGAAAAAGTATTTACAAAACCGCAATATTGGTAATAAAGTCTTTTTTTATCTTCAAAATCCAATAACATTTATATCTCCTTTTTTGCAATTATAGCTATAATTAGCCAAGAATAAGAAATCCAGAATTAATACTGTAAATTCCAGATAAAAAGTATTCATTTTCTTAGGGAGCTAAAAATAATGTTAGAAGATAAAGTATATAAAGTATTCTTAAAATATGTAATTCCATCTTTATTTGGACTTTTGGCAATATCTTCTGCAAGTATCATTGATGGTTATTTTGTGGGAAATTATGTAGGAAGTATTGGACTTGCTTCTATTAATATCTCTTATCCTATTTTTGCTATTCTTTTTGGTTTTGGGCTTATGTTTGCTGTAGGGAACAGTGTTCTTGTTTCAAAATTAATAGGAGAAAAAAAGACACAAGATGCATCTAATTTATTTAGCAAAGCTATTATATCTGTTTCAGTTTCTTCTGTAGTTCTTTGTTTTTTACTGTATTTAAATATTGACAATATTTTTTACTTTTTGCAAATTGAAAATGAATTAAGGTTATCCTCCAAGTCGTATTTATCTGTCATACTTATATTCTTACCTTTTTTAATGAGTGGAATTGTTTTGGATTATTTTGTAAGGGTGGATGAAAATCCAAATTTATCTTTTATCGCACTTTTATTAAGTGCTGTAATAAATATTCTTTTGGATTATATCTTTATTGTAAAACTTGATTATGCAATCGAGGGAGCTGCATATGCTACTGGTATATCGCAAGCTTTCATAATTATTATTCTTCTTCCCCACTTTTTTTCTAAAAAAGCTAAGTTAAGGTTTATTAAACCAGAAGGCAGTTTTATGGATACTTTTAAAGCTCTTAAAAATGGGTTTTCTGAATTTATTAATGAATCTTCTGCCGGAATAACTGTTCTTATATTTAATTTTATGATGTTAAAATATTTAGGGAGTAATGGGGTAGCTGCTTACACAATCGTAGGCTATTTTTTAATGATAAATATTATGATTAGTTTTGCAATAAGTGATGGTTTGCAACCCATAATATCAAAACACTTTGGCGCCAAAGAGTTTCTTAGAATTAAGAAATTTCTTAAACTCGCATTTATGAGCGTTTTAGGAATTTCTTCTATTTTAGTACTTTTTGTTCTAAGTTATCCGGAATTGTTAGTCAATGTATTTTTAAAAGATGAAAACAGCGCAGAAACAACAAAAATCACTATTGAATTTTTACATTACACATGGCTTGCTTTTATCTTTATTGGTTTAAATATTCTTATTACCTCTTATTTAACAGCCATACATCAAGCGTTTGCATCTACTTGTATTTCTTTGTTTAGATCTTTGATTTTTCCTATTTTATTTGTAAGTGTTTTATCGTATTATTTTGGATTAAAAGGGGTGTATATTGCTTTGCCTTTAAGTGAAATATGTACTTTTGTACTTGCTTTTTATTTTTTTAAAAAACATTACAATCTTTCAATATGACATACTTCATAAGCCCAGTTAATTTTCTACTATAATAAAAAAATAAATTGATTTTGCTTTATTTATTTGATAAGCACTAAAGATTAAAGGAAAAAGAATGATACAAATTTCAAATAAAGAATTAAGACTTTTATGGTTAGATACAAATGCTTTGTTAAATACAAAAAAACAAAAATTAGATCTTCTTCAAATCATTAAAGACTTAGGTTTTGTACAAATTGATAGCATTCAAAACGTAACAAGAGCACAACACCATGTTTTATGGTCAAGAAACAATAACTACAAAGAACACATGTTGGATGATTTATTAGAAAAAAAAGGAAGTATTTTTGAGCACTTCACCCATGATGCCTCATTAATTCCACTAGAATATTTTCCTATGTGGAAAGGCCATTTTAAACGCACCAAAGAAAGATTGGATAAATCTAAATATTACAAAGACCTTTTGGATGAAAAGGGTAAAAATAACATAATAAGTAGGATTAATAATGAAGGTGCTTTACATTCAAAAGATTTTGATTCTACAATTATAGGTGAGAAAAAAATGTGGTCAAGATCTCTACATAAAACAACACTTGACTATATGTGGTATTGCGGAGAACTTACAACAGCGTATAGAAAAAGTTTTAGAAAATATTATGAACTCATTCATAATATAATTCCATCACATATTTTAAATAAAAAAATAAAAGAGGAAGAACAAATTTCTTGGCTTTGTTCGTCTGCTTTACAGAGATTAAGTATTGCAAGTGCGAAAGAGATAAAGAACTTTTGGGGATCATTAAGTATAAAAGAAGTGAATGAGTGGCTTAAAAATAATATGGATAATTTACTTGAGATTGAATGGGAAAATCATGAAGGAAAATATATAAAAAGTTTTGCATCTTTAGATATAAAAGAGCGTCTGGAAAATTTAAAAAGTACTAAAACCAGAGTACAAATAATCAATCCTTTTGATCCCTCAATTAGAGATAGAATAAGGCTTAAAAATATATTTGGTTTTGATTATAAAATAGAGATTTTTGTTCCCAAAGAAAAAAGAGTTTGGGGATATTATGTATACCCTATTTTGCAAGGAGATTCTTTTGTTGCTAGAATTGAAATACAAGCGAACCGAAAAATAAATGAGATGAGTGTATTGAATTTTTGGATAGAAGAGGGTGTTCTTTGGAATGACAAAGAAAAAGAAAAGTTAGATGTAGAACTAAAAAGTTTCGCTTCTTTGGTTGGTATTGATAATGTAAGGTGGCTTGCTTAGTTATACGAAGTGTAGTATATTAAAAAAGACTGGGAATATTAAAATAACTTAGTAGTTTTTTAGCATGAAAAGAGAACTATCCAAAATCTGAATTTTTTATTTACGCAGATTTTGAACAATGAATTCTTTTAAATTATGGAATTAAAAACTTTCCCATTCTTGGTTATTTTGACTTGTGTTTATTGATAAAGGATTTTTTAGTGATTGTTCGAGAGCTCTTTTTTCTTTTTTAGTATAACTTAGATCTACGTCTTTTTGACGTATGTTTCTATTTTCTGCAAGATTTAGGTCTTTTTCTGTTTTTCGTTTTTCATTGCCTTTAAATGCTAAATCGAGATTATTTTCTCTTCTATTTACAATGTCTTTTTTTCCTCTAAATTCTTTTTCATTTGTTATTTGAACAATTTTTTTAGAAATATTTGAGGTGTTAGTAGCTATATCAAAAGTTTGATTTGCTGCATGTGCAATATCTTGTGTTTGTTGTTCTTGTTGCGCTACTGCTATGTTAATTTGTTCAATACCCAGTTGTTGTTCTTTAGAGGAGTTTGCAATATCATCAATGTGTGTTAGTGTTTTTTTAATAGTATCATTAAGTTCTTTGTATCCAATAATCATACTTTTTGATATTTCTTTTCCTTTGGATGCTTTAATGTTTGCATTATTAACTAAGTCTTTTATTTCTTTTGCTGCTTGGGCTGATCTGTTTGCTAAGTTTCTTACTTCTTGAGCTACTACTGCAAAACCTTTTCCTGCTTCCCCCGCTGTTGCTGCTTCTACTGCCGCGTTCAGAGATAAAATATTTGTTTGAAATGCAATTTGATCTATAACTGTAATTGCTACACTAATAGAGCTTACTTCTTCATTTATTTCATCCATTGAAAGCATGGTTTTATTTGCTAATTCTTGACCCTCTTTAGTAGCTTTAGTTAAAGAACCAGCATAGCTTGACATTAATGAAATTGAATTATTGTTATTTACGATAGTACTTGTAATTTCTTCTAAAGAAGCAGCCGTTTCTTCTAGTGAACAAGCAGCTTCATTTGAACGTTGATTTAAGATATGAACATTGTTTAAGAGATCTGTTGAGGATGTTTCCAGTGTTATTCCTACTCTTTTATTATCAACTAACATTTGCGTAATAGAATCTCCCAAAGAATTAAGATTTTCTCCCAGTTTCAATAAATGATCTTTGCTGTTTTTTGTATCAACTTTATTAAGATAATTGTAATGTGTATATTCATTTAATACCACTAATACATTGTTGATATTGATTTCAAAATTATTTGCCATTTTATTCAATAACAATGTAAGTTCATTTAATGCAGGATTTGATATTGTTATATTAATTCTTTGAGATAAGTTTCCAAGCTCTAATTCTTTAAGTAATAGTATTGTTTTTGATACTAACTCAATCTCTTCATCAATTAATTTTTTACTTTTGATTATATTGAAATTAACTTTTTCTGCCATAACTCCTATTTCATCTTTTGAATCAATATTAATAACTTTTATATCATTTGTTTCTTTATTTAAATAAGAAAAAAAGTTTAATAAACCTTTTTGAAACTCTTCAATAGGTTTGATTATTGTAATATTCGAAATATAAATAATTAGCAAAGAGATAACTATACTGCTTAGAATGGTAAGTACTAATATTTGCCATATAATTTTATTAATTACAACTTCCGTGTTTTTTTTCAAAAGCGAAACTCTTTTTTCTATATTATCAACATAAGCACCCGTCCCAATAACCCAGTTCCAAGCTTTAAAGTTTTTAACATAAGAAAACTTTTCTCTGTTTTTCGTTTTATCTTGATTTTGCCATGAATATTTAACAATCGCTCCCTTTTCATGCTTTAGACTTTTTTCATTCATTTCTTTGAAATAATACTTTGAATTTGCGTCTTTTTTATTAAGTAGGTTTTGACCAATTAACTCTGTTTTGTAAGGATGCATTAACATTATTCCACTTGTGTTATTAATCCAAAAATAACCGTCTTTCCCATATTTTAGTAAGGATATTTTTTTCAGTACATCCTCTTTTAATTTGTTACTTACATTATCAATATAAGCACCTGTTCCTATAATCCAATTGTAAGGTTTAAAAACCCTCACCAAAGATGATTTTAAAGCCTCTTTTTGGCTTGTAGGATTGTAAAAAGAATATTGAATAAATTCTTTTTTTGTAGAGGATTTATGTAATGCATTAATAGCCAAATCCAAGAAAATAAAATTTTTATTGTTTTTAAAATTTTTATTATTTAATTCTTTTTTAATGGGATGCATTAATATCGTATGATCAAAATCATTAATCCAAAAATAACCTGCTTTTCCATATACAGAAGATTCAACTATTTTTGTAATTCTTTTTTGTAATACGTCTTTACTTTCTTTATCTTTATTTTCTTCATAAAGTTTTGTAATAATAGAGAATAAAAAATCTGATTGTAAACTTAGTTGCTCTTGTACATCTTTTTCACTTTTTGAATAAGAAGAATCAATCATTTTATAAGCCAAAGAGATATAATTCTTTAATTCTTTTTCTTTTTCCTCAAAAGCAGATTTTTTGTAGTTTTCGATATTCATCTGACTTAATACATTTATTGCATAAACAGATTTAGCTGCAATAATACTTGAAATTATAATAATAGTTGATATAACGATTATTAATAGTTTGTTTCTAATTCTTAAATTTTTAAACACTTTATTCCTTTATCTTGATAACGATTATTAATATTGTATATTACATTAATTTTCTTAATTTAAATTTAATAATATGCTAAATATCAAGTAATTTAAGATATTAATTATCAAATAATGACATAGTTTCAGGTAAGTAACTTAAAATATAATTTTGTAATTAGCTAAAAAACTAACTGTAATAACAAGCATATAATTTTTATTTTTAATGTGTCTCTGCAGTCAAATCTTATGTTAAAAGCTAAATATTCAATAAATGTCGTAGTTTTTTAATAAGTAAATACTCAAAGTGAGAAAGAAATTAGATTAGTGTTTTTAATTTCTGGATTGAAGAGGGCGTTCTTTGGAATGACAAAGAACAAAAAAAGATGAATTTTGAGTTGAGAAGTTTTGCTTCTTAGCTTGTGATTGATAATGTAAAGTTGTTTTCTACTGAAATATATTAAAGCTTTAAAAGGTTTAATATAATTATGTTTAAGAGCTCGTGAAAGCTAACGCATTCGTTTTTTTCTTTCTTAATAGTAAGAAAGAAACAAAGAAGTAACTGACACATTGATAAAGCCCTTCGGGTACCTAAATATTTCATTTCTTAGCTAGGTTCAAAAACTTATATAATGAGATTATGTGAATATGTTAGTATATTTGCATAGAGAGTGCAAGCACAAGAACGAGTTTTACAGAGCAGAAAGAAGAAAACAATAAACGAAGGTAGCTTTAAAATATTTTATTGAAAGATTGAAACTCTATTTCTTCCACTGTTTTTAGCAGCATATAAAGCTTTGTCAGCTTTATGTAAGACACTATTAATATTCTTGTCTTCTTTTTTTGTTAAATTCATATACCCCAAGGCTAATGGTAAAATTAATCTTTGTAGTACTTTCTTCAAAAATTGTTTTTTCAACTTCTTCTCTGATTTTTCTAGCAAGAATATTAGCCTGAGTAGCACTTGTATTTGGAAGTAAAATCGCAAATTCTTCTCCCTCAACTCTTGCAATAGTATCACTTTTTCTTACTAAACTCATTAGTTTATTTGCTAATAAAATTAGTATTTTATCACCTATAATATGTCCGTGAGTATCATTGATATTTTTAAATTTGTCAATATCAATCATTATTACACTTAATGACTCTTTTGACCTATTCGTTAATTCAAGAATTGAGTCTGAAATAATTGCAAAGTGTCTTTTATTATACATATTTGTTAGAGGGTCACGATTGGCTTGCTCTTTTAGTTTTTCAAGTAAAAGATTCTTCTCTTTTGCTAATTCACTTAGTTCAAAATTTGACTTATTCAAAAGTACTTGAGTTTTTTTAAGTTTACGGTTAAATGCAATTAATTTAATTGTAAATACGGTAATAAGTATAAGCATTACAAGACCAGAAAAAAAAGCATAAAGAAGCCAAGTAGGGATATTAATTGGTTTGTTTTCATACAAAAAATTCTTTGATATTTTATAGTCTTTTTTTAGTAAGTCCAAAGAAATATAGGTATTGGCAATATTTTTCCAGCGAACAGGATTCATATAACCTATTTCTACTAAATCAGGTTTAACTAAAGCTGTCATTTGTTTGGCTTGAAAGACAATATTTTCTTTAGAAAAACTTGGACTATATTTTCTCATAATAAGATTTATAATTTCACTTTGGTGCGTAAGCGCATAGTCCCATCCACGCATACTTGCTTTAAGAAAAGCACTCGTTCTTTTTGGATGGTTTTTGATTTATAATTCTGAGGTAAAAAGATTATCTCCATAAAAATCGATTCCCACACTTCTTGGGCTAAAACGTTGATAAGTGAAATTTCCAGCATTTAAAAAATAAGGGTCATTTGTAAGATAACCCGACATGGCTTTTATTTTACCTGCTATTAAATCTTTGCCATTAAAACTATGAGGAATTAAATTGATTTTATCTAAGGGAACATTTTCTTTTTTTAAATATGCAAATAATTCATCTGCATCAGACTCAATCATCACTGTTTTTCCAATTAAGTCTTTAAGTGAGTGAATCTCTGAGGATGCAAAAATTTGGTAGGGTGAGTGTTGAAAAATAACAGCCAAAGCTACTACAGGTAAACCTTTTGCTCTTGAAAGTAGTAAACTGCTTGTTCCTACACCATATTGTACTTTTTGCGCTAATACTTTTTTAACAACATTTGTAGAAGAATCTGCTTCTATAAATTCTACTTTTAAACCTGCTTCTTTATAATAACCTTTTTCTTTTGCTGCATAATATCCGGCAAATTGAAAAGAGTGGGTCCATTTTAGTTGAAGGCTTACATTCTCAAGAGAATCATTGTTTGCAATAAGTTGTGAGGATAAATAAAGAAAAGAAAAGAACAAGCATTTAAATTGCAAAATATTAGGCCTTATTTAAAATATATTTAAACTAGAAATTTGATTTAAGTATATCCATATTATTGAAAATATAGTTTAATTCAAAAGATCAAAAGTTTAGAAATAATAAATATTTAGTCTTTTCTATTCTTTACTTTTAAAAGAAATAAGAACCAAGATATATTTAGAAACTTTAGCTTAAATGATAGTATTTACGGTATTAAAGATGTGATTTATTTTAGAATTTATAATAATAATAAAAATTGTTAATTTTCTAATTCAAAGCGTATCACTATTTTAGTATACTAATAATAATTTATTAAAGTGTACTCAGAGCTAAAAAAACATGATGATATTAGAACAGAAAGTCTAGCTAGTAAAAGTTAAATATTAAGTAAAAAAGGTCTAAATAAAATGACACAATTCTTAGAAGAAACAAGTATTATTGATTATTCAAATAAAGAAATACAAAAAATATCAAAAAATTTATCACATGATTGTAAAACAGATGTTGAAATAGCAAAAAAGTGTTTTGAATATGTGAGAGATAATATAAACCATAGTGGGGATTATAAAGACAATATCACTACTTGTAAAGCAAGTGATGTATTAAAATATAAAACGGGTTGGTGTTATTCTAAAAGTCATTTATTAGCTTCACTATTACGAGCGAACAACATTCCTACGGGTTTTTGTTACCAAAGATTAAGTTATAAAAAAGATAAAAAAGATATTTATTTTCTTCATGGACTCAATGCTATATATTTAAAAGATTTTGGTTGGTATAAAGTAGATGCAAGAGGAAATAAAAAAGGTATAGATGCACAATTTAATCCGCCCCTTGAGAAACTAGCATTTGAATTAAAAGAAAATGAATTTGATTTACCCAAAATATATGATGAGCCACTAAATATAATTATTCAAGCATTAGAAAAACATACAACATATAAAGAGATGATAGATAACATGCCTGATATTGAACCCAATGATGAAATAATTCTTAAAAAAGAAGTTTAAAACATAATAGGTTCTAATAAGAAGAAAATAGCTCTTAACTCGAAGCTTGGGAAGGAAAATACTAAATATGTCTGCGAAAAAAGAATATGATGACAAGGGATATGTTATTTTACGTAACTTCCTTAATGCTGATGAACTATTATCTATTACTAAATGTGTGAATCGTATTTATGAGTCTTGGATGAATAAAAATAGGGCAGAAATCTTTGAAAATCAATTAGTGAATATGCATTCTTTAAGTAAAAAAGAATATTTTAAAAATAACTCTCAAGATAGACTGGCTTTTTTTAACGCTATTTCTATAGAAAAAATAGTTAATTTACTTGAAAGTATGTTTGGCTCCGAAATTTATTTTCATAATACACAAGTGTTTTTTAATCCCTTAAATGAGAAACGTCTTCCTTATTGGCATAGAGATATGCAATACAGTTCCATAGCTGATGATATACAAAAAGAACAGCAAAATAAGATGCTAAGTTTACATATTCGAATTCCTTTAGAGAAAGAAAAAGGCTTAGAATTAATTCCTGGAAGTCATAAACGTTGGGATAACGAATTAGAAAAAAATGTAAGATTAGAGTTAAATGGGCATCATAATAATGAAGAACTTCCAAATGCTAAACTCATCGAAGTAAATACAGGAGATATGGTAATCTTTTCTTCTCAAATGATTCATCGTGGCAATTATAATCTTAATACTTCACGAAAAGCATTTGATCTTTGTCTTGGCAACTATCATAAATTGAGTTTTGATTTTTTTGATGAAAAAGTATTGCCAAACAAAGAAGAAATTAAATTAATTAAAAATAAACAATGGTTTGTTTGTGCTAATGAGAATTTTATTAAAGGAATTGCATGAAAAAAATCTTAGTATTTTTATTTTTTACCATCTTTACTCTTTTTTATTCTCAGGCAGAAGAAATGATTTTTAAACATGGTTCAAGTAATTTATCTGGACATTATTTCAAAGCTACGAATGGTAAAAAAGCAAAAGCTGTTTTGCTTTTTGTTCATGGGGATGGTGCTATATCCTATGATGCTGAAGGTTATTACCGTTTTATCTGGAATGCATTAAGAAAAAACGGTTATGCTATTTTTTCTTGGGATAAACCAAATGTAGGCGACTCAACAGGTAACTGGCTTAATCAAAGCATGCTTGATAGGCAAAGTGAAGTACTTGCAGCCATTGATTTTGTGCAAAATAAATATCACTTTAATTCCTCA
>SPKZ01021544.1_pt1 | contig 10478 bp, 9 predicted proteins | sample 2456571 | NCBI WGS metagenome assembly SPKZ01 (sample SAMN11192286, study PRJNA482655) | marine metagenome | biome: ENVO:00000447; feature: ENVO:00000244|ENVO:00000211|ENVO:00000569|ENVO:00002023; material: ENVO:00002151; isolation source: ocean water from marine abyssalpelagic zone ...
CCGGATACAAGGCTCTCCGCGCCTTCTGCCAGGCGCTCCAGCGCTTGCAGACCCTCCGGGTGTTTGAGGTTCAGGGCCACGCTGCGCTTGTTGCGGTTGCTGGTGGCAAAGGTCGGCGTCATGTCACCCCGGGGAGCCCCCAGACTACGAACGATGTCGCCGCTGCCGGGCGGCTCGACCTTGACCACGTCCGCGCCCTGGTCACCCAGCCACATGGTCGCCAGCGGGCCCGAGATCATCTGGGAGACGTCGATGATGCGAAAGCCGTGGAGCGGGCCGGGCACGGGACACCTCGCGAGCGGGCGCCCGCCGCTGGGCGCCCCCGGACCCATGCCAGACGCGTCGACGGATTTCAAGGGGCGGCCATCAGGACGGCCGGCGCGCGCCGGGCTCCCCCTCGTCTAGAATCCGGGGGCCACTCGAAAGGGGATTGTGCAGATGGGAGATCGCGAGAGAATCCGCGGGCTGGAGGAAGTCCTGGCCCGGGAGGAAATCCGGGGCGTCCTGATGGACCTGGCGCGGGGCACGGATCGCCTGGACGCCGAGTTGATCCGCTCCTGCTACCACCCGGACGCCATCGACGATCACGCCGAGTACCGGGGCGGACCCGAGGGTTTTGCGGATTGGGTGCTGGAGGTGCTGCCGTATTTTGCGGCGACCATGCACTTCCTGGGCAACATCCGCATCGAAGTGGAGGGGGACGTCGCGCATAGCGAGACCTATTGCGTGGCCCACCACCTGACGCGCCCCGACGATCCAGAGGGGGAACGCGACATCTCCATGGGCCTTCGCTACGTGGATCGCTTCGAGCGCCGTGCCGACGCGGGTTGGCGGATCGCCCAGCGCCGTTGCGTGTGGGACTGGGCGAATACCCTGCCCATGGACGTGAAGCACGCCTTCGGCGAAAGCTATACGCTGGGCCGTCGCGACCGCGAGGACCCGAGTTACGAACGCGAGGAGGGAGCCTGAACGTGGAAGGCGTGAGCAGCGAAATTCGAGAGCAGGTCGCGGTGGTTCGCTTGGATGACGGCAAGGCCAATGCCTTGTCGCCCGGGCGGGTCGCGGCGCTCGGCCAGGCCGTGGACGACGCCGAGGCCCAGGCCGGGGCGCTCTTGCTGATGGGCAGGGAGGGTCGCTTCAGCGCGGGCTTCGATCTCAAGAGCCTGCGAGAGGGCCCGGAGGTTGGCCGTGCCCTGGTAAAGGCAGGTGGCGAACTGGCCATGCGTCTCTACGCGCTGCCGATGCCCGTGGTAATCGCCTGCACGGGGCACGCCATCGCCATGGGAGCCGTGCTGCTGCTCAGCGCGGATCTCCGGCTGGGTGCGCGCGGGGATTTCAAGATCGGGCTCAACGAGGTCTCCATCGGGATGTCGCTGCCGGCCTTCGCGCTCGAGTTGGCGCGTGGGCGCCTCTCCAAGCGCCACTTCGACCGTGCGGTTCTCCAGGGCGAACTCTACGCCCCCGACGCGGCCGCGGACGCGGGTTACCTGGACGTCTGCTGTGAGCCCGCCGAACTCGAGGAGGCGGCCTTCGCGGAAGCGGCCCGGCTCGCGGTGCTGCCCCGCGGCGCATACGCGGGCACCAAGGCCCGAATGCGAAGCGCCGTGGTGGGCAGCGTCCTCGAGGGGATGGAGAAGGATCTTGCCGAACTCATGTGAGCACGACCCGCGCGCGGCGCCCACCGACGTTCCAGAGGCGTCTCGCGGCGGACCTCTAAAGGGGCGCGTGCACCCGGATTTCGAAAACGTGGCGGCCATGCTCCGCGGCCAGTTGCGGAGGGGCGGTGGCGCTGCGCTCTGCGTCTATCACCACGGAGAGCCTGTGGTGGACTGCTGGGGGGGTGTGCGCGACGAGGCGGGCCATCCCTGGGAGCAAGACACGCTCTCGCTCTCCTATTCCACCACCAAGGGAGTCGTCTCCACCTTGCTCCACGTGTTGGTGGACCGCGGCGCGCTGGACTACGACGACCCCGTCGCGCGCTACTGGCCCGAGTTCGCGAACTCTGGGAAGGGTGAGATCACGATTCGACAGCTTCTCTGCCATGAGGCGGGCCTGTACGACGTGCGCGGCATGGTGGATCACGCGCGCCGCATGCTCGACTGGTCGTACATGGTCGAAGCCCTCGCGGAAGCCGTGCCCGTCCACCAGCCCGGAGCGGCGCACGGCTACCATGCCCTCACCTACGGCTGGCTGGTGGGCGAACTCATCCAGCGTGTCAGCGGCGCTTCGCTGGAGGCCTTTCTGGCAGAAACGCTGCGGGCTCCCCTGGGCCTCGACGGTCTCTACATCGGTCTTCCAGAGGCCGAGCATTCTCGTGCCGCGCGGATCCAGGTGGCGGGTGCGCTGTGGCGCAGTGGAGCCGTCATGCAACAGCTCGAGGGCTACACGCGCGGCTTGAACCGGTTGCTGCGGGTGCTCGGCGCGCCCCTGGACTTGAATGGCGCAGCCGCAGCCCTGGCTCCCGTCGGGATCGAGGAGCTGGATTTCAACGCTCCGGAATTTCTCTCCGCATGCATTCCGGCCGCCAACGGAACCTTCACCGCCCGCTCGCTGGCCCGGCTCTACGCTTGCCTGGCCAATGACGGGGAGTTGGAGGGCGTGCGCTTGCTGGGCCGTGCCACGCTGGGGCGGGCCACCGAGATCCAGAACCGGGGCATCGGGCGGGTGATCCCACTCCCCATGCACTGGCGTCTCGGCTACCACCGCGTTCCCGCCCTCGGCGCCAGCGCGCCCAAGGCCTTCGGCCATTTCGGCTTTGGGGGCTCGGGGGCTTGGGCGGATCCGCCGCGCCGTCTCGGGGTGGCGATGACGCTCAACAGCGGCGTGGGCACGCCCTTTGGCGATACCCGCATGGTACGGATCGCCTCGGCGGTGTTGCGTTGCGTGGACCGCAGGGCTCGCTGAGCCCGTCCCGCTTCCCGCTCAGGGCTCGAGGACGACCTTGATGGCGCCCGCGGAACGGTCGGCCGCGGTGCGGAAGGCTTCCTCGGCGGCTTCCAGCGGATAGCGGTGGGTGATGATCGCGTCTGCGATGCCGGGGTGGAGGGCCAGCGTACTGGCGGCGACGTCGATGTCCCGGGCAGCACCGTCGCGGCCGTACATGCTGGCGGGCACCACGTTGATCTCCTTGAGGCAGAGCTCCATCCCAGAGAGTTCGAAGCCGTCCCAGTAGCTGCCGACGAGAAGCAGGGTGCCGCCGGGCCGGCAGAGCTCCAGACCCCGCGCCAACCCGCTGCGCGTCCCGCTGGCGTCGATCGCCAGGTCGTAGCTGCCCTCGATCTCCCGGGCCCCCAGGCGCGCTGCCGCTTCGCGCTGGGCGTCGTGGCGCGCTACCGCGGCCACCTCGGCTCCGGCGGCTGCGACGCCCGCCACCGCGCACAGGCCGATGCTGCCGGCCCCGATCACGACGGCACGCTGATCGCCACGCAGCCGGGCGCGGCGCAGGCCGTGGATGGCCACGGCCAGGGGCTCCACGAGGCAGGCCTCGGCGGGCGAAACCCCGGCCGGGAGTGGCACCAGGCAGCGCTCGGGCACCAGCAGTTCTTCCGCCATGCCGCCGTCGGCGGCGACGCCGAGCACCATCTCGCTCCCGAGTTCGCAGAGGTTGTAGTCTCCCTTCCGGCAAGGCGGACAGGCGCCGCAGGGAGTCACGGGCTCTACGGCCACTGCCGTGCCATCCGGTGTGTGTCCCGCGATCTCGTGCCCCAGCGTGTGCGCCATCGGGAAGTCGGAGCGCAGCAGGTGGAGATCGGAGCCGCAGATTCCCGACGATCGCACCCGCACGCGGACACCCGCTCCCGTGGGCGGCGCGACCTCCACCACCTCGATGCCCTCGCCCGACCTGCGGACCGCCTTCACGTCGACCTCCGGACCCCAGCGTACCGGGAAGCGTGGGAGGTGCCACGGGGCCGGGGCGGGATACACTGCCCGCAGTCGCTTTCCGCGGGAGGGGTGCTTCGATGCGACACCCGGGCTGGCAGTACCGCAAGGGCCTTCACGATCTGGGAGGTGGCAACTGGGCGTGGCTGCAACCCGACGGCTCCTGGGGGTTCAGCAACGCGGGGCTGGTGGCCGACAGCGAGCAGACGCTGCTGGTGGACACCCTCTTCGACCTGCCGCTCACACGGACCATGCTCGAAGCGATGCGTGACGCGGTTCCCGCTGCGGCGCGCGTGGATACCCTCGTCAACACGCACGCCAACGGCGACCACTGCTTCGGGAACGAACTCGTGGAGGGAGCGGTGATCGTCTCCTCCCGGGCCTGTGCGGAGGAGATGGGGGAGGTGCCCCCGAGCCTGTTGGCGGAGATGGTTCGCAACGCAGACAGCTTCGGTCCCGCCGGCGCGTTCATGCGCGACGCCTTCGGGGCCTTCGAGTTCGAGGGCATCACGCTGACTCGCCCCACCGAGACCTTCGAGGGCGAGCAGACGCGGCGGGTGGGCGACAAAGAGGTGAGGCTCTTCGAGGTGGGGCCCGCCCACACACGCGGTGACGTGATCGTGCACGTCCCTGCCGACGGGGTCGTCTATACCGGGGACATTCTCTTCATCGAAGGCCACCCGATCATCTGGGAGGGGCCCATCGGCAACTGGATCCGCGCCTGCGAGCGAATTTGCGAAATGGAGCCCGAGGTGGTCGTGCCCGGTCACGGACCGCTCACGGATGTTTCCGGGGTGCGCGCGGTGCGCGACTACTTGGCGACCCTGGAGCGCGAGGCGAGGGCGCGCTTCGATGCGGGCATGCCGGTGGAGGAGGCGGCCCGTGACATCGCGCTCGACGACTACGCGTCCTGGGGGGACGCCGAGCGCATCGTGGTGAACCTGAATACGCTCTACCGGGAGTTCGACCCCTCGCGGCCGGCGGCAGCTACCACCGAACTGTTCACGCTGATGGCAGAACTGAGGCGGGAACGGCGCTGAAATTTCCAATCCAAGAGAAGCTCTAAGGCCCGGCCCCCGACGGGTTCGGTGCCCGGAAGGCTGGCGGAGGAGGACACCCTGGCGCAGGAAAAGGCGCGTGCTTCGCTGACCACCCGCATTCTCGTGGGCATGGCGTCCGGCATCCTGGTGGGCGTGGTCTTCAACCTGTGGGTGCCCACGGGCGAGGTCTCGGACTTCGCGTTGGAGGGTGTCCTCTACGTGGGCGGCAAGGTCTTCCTCGCCTCCTTGAAGCTTCTCGTGGTGCCACTCGTCTTCGTCTCCCTGGTCTGCGGGACCGCCGCCATGGAGGACTTGAGTCGACTGGGCCGGGTGGGGGGCAAGACCCTGGGGCTATACCTCGCCACCACCGGCATCGCGGTCGCTCTCGCGCTGCTGGCGGCTTCCCTGCTGAGACCGGGGGCGGGCTTCGGGCTGATGAGCGAAGCCACCTTCGTCGCCCAGCAAGCGCCTTCGTTGCGCGACGTGCTGGTCGACCTCTTCCCCAGCAATCCCGTCAAGGCCATGGCGGAGGGGAACATGCTCCAGATCATCGTCTTCGCGGGCCTCTTCGGGCTCTCGTTGACGCTGGCCGGGGAGTCGGGTCGCAAGTTGCTCGGCTTCTTTCGGGATCTCAACGAAGTCGTGATGCAACTGGTGATGATCCTGATGGCGCTCGCCCCCTATGGGGTCTTCTGCCTGGTGGCCCGCGTCTTTGCCGAGCAGGGCCTCGAAGCATTCGAGCACCTCTTCGGCTACTTCATGGTGGTGCTCGGCGTGCTCGTGTTGCACGCGTTGCTCACTTACCCGGCCTTGCTGGCTGTGTTGGGCAGGCTGGACCCGCGCACTTTCTACCGCAAGATGCGTGACCCATTGGTACTGGCTTTCAGCACCGCGAGTAGCGGGGCCACGCTGCCCGTGACGCTGCGCACCGTGCAGCGCCGGCTCGGGGCCCACAACTCGGTGGCCTCCTTCACCGTGCCGCTGGGCGCCACCGTGAACATGGACGGGACGGCGATCATGCAGGGGGTGGCCACCGGCTTCATCGCCCAGGCCTATGGGATCGAGTTGGGGACCGGCGATTACCTGATGGTCGTGTTGACGGCCACGTTGGCCTCGATCGGAACGGCGGGCGTCCCGGGCGTGGGCCTGGTGATGCTCGCGATGGTTCTAGAGCAGGTAAACCTGCCTGTGGAGGGCATTGGACTCATCATCGGCGTCGACCGCTTGCTCGACATGGTGCGCACCGCGGTGAACGTTGCCGGAGATGGCGCCGTGACCTGCGTGGTGGCGCGCAGCGAGGGAGAGCTTGACCTCGCGACCTTCCGGGATCCCGACGCGGGGCTCGCAGACACGGCCTCGCAGTCCTGAGCGCCGAGGCGCTTCGCCGTTCCGAAGACGTGAAGGGTCTTGCGGGTGCGGTGCCCGCTTCAGCGGGCGGGTCGGAAGACCTCCAGTTTCGCGAGCAGGCTCCGGAAGGCTTCCATCTCCTGGGGCACCACGACCTCGGAGAGCAGCGAGTATCCCAGGCTGGGTGTTAGCGAGGCGAGAATACCCAGCTTGACGAGGCGGTTCAGGAAGCGGCGCCGCTTCATGGGGGTCGACGTTGTCTGGGTGCTGGCGAGCAGTGCTGCGCATCCGACCCCGGCGCCCACGACCGAGCGCCGGTTGCTGCGGCGACGCTTGGAGATCTCGAGCCCCTCGGCCAATAGCCCGGAGGCGAGCCGCAGCGTTTCGTCCGCGACGATGAGAGGGCTGGGAACGCCGGTATCGAGATCCAACTCGGCGACGAGGCCGGCGTGGTTCGAATGGGAGGCTACGTCTCCTTCGAGCAGGAAGGGCTCCACGAAGCTTCGCCGAATGGACCGGGATGTGAAGGCCGCCCGCTCGCCGTTGCGAATGAACACGAAATCGACGCGCTTGTCGGGCTTGGTGCGCCCGCGTCGATAGGGGTTCGAGGCCTGGACGGTGGCTTCGCGACAGTCGAGTTCGGCGGCTACGTCCCGGAGGCCACTGAGCCCGGTGAGTACCCGGTATTCGGGGGTGCGCTCTCTGAAGTTGAAATCCCCCAGCACGATCAGGGGCTCGCGGATCCCGCGCAAGGCCAGTGCGGCTTGCACGACCTGGCCCGTCCGATGACTCCGGTACTCGTGGGTCGCGTCGCTCGGATAGCGGGCCTGCAGGTGGGTGTCGACGATCGAAATGTCCCGATCTCCCACTCGCAGGCTCAGGTGCGCGTAACCCTTGCCGCCGAAGTAGTCCCCCTGAAGGGGCCGTTCCGGGTGGCCGCGCAGCGCGAAGGCCTCGAAGCCCGCACTGCGGATCGGATGGCGAGAGAGAAGGAGCAGGCCTCCCTGCAGCGTTGACTGCGGGTGCCAGGCCTGGAGCAGGCCGGCGCTACGTCCGGCCTCGATGAGCAGTCGCCGCGCCTTGGGGGTCCAGACCTCCTGGAAGCCGATGGCATCGAGGTCGAGGCGCGAGAGTTCTTGACCGATAGCGCGGACGCGGGCGCTGGGCGTCTTGGCCAGCGGCCAGGGGAGGGCCCATGTGTTGAGGGTCGCGACCCGCAGTTGCACGCGGTGGAATCTCCGGTGGGATCGAGTCGCTCGACTGCGCGCACGATCCTATTCGCCGGGTAATGCAATTTCCCTGCCGCACATCGATGTACGGCGCGGAACGGTCGGGGTGCGTAGAACTGGGTCGCCTCGTTGCATGCGTTTTGCTTGCGGGCGATCCGCACCCAGGGGCAGCGCGCTTCCCACGGAGGGCAATCCGCTTTCCTCGAGTGCTCGAAACGCGCGGTCGGATTCGGGAACGACGCGAGGGCGTTCAGAATTCGAATTCGACGCCCAATCCCAACCGCTTCCGTTTCACCAGCGGTCCCTTGAAGCGCATCACCCAGCTCGCGTCGCCCAGCTTGAGGCGCGTTCGATATTGGAATCCGGCTTTTCGCTCGAGTTGCAGACCGGGCGGGAGCCGAAGGCCGCGTGGCGAGAGGCGAGAAGGGTAGAGGGGAGCCGGAAGCTTCGAGGCCGATTGCGCACCGTGGGCTCGCAAGTCGTAGATGGGCTCGCCACCCGTCAGCCGCTCCGCGTTTGCGGTGGCCGTGGTCCACATGAGGCAGGCGGATAAGCAGAGGGCCCGTCGTGTGGCTGCGTGGCGCATGTGACGTCCGGTTGCGCCACGGTTTGGAGGGTCGCGCGGGGCACCTCGGAGGGGTCGTACCCCACGGTCACGGAATCAAGCACGCTGCGGCGCTACATGAGCCTAGGTTAGCGAAAAAACAATCACACTGCTATTCGAAGAGCCGCTTGGGCCGACCCGGGCCATCACGACCCGGTGACTCTCGCTTGCCCCGAGTGCAACGACGTGTTTGAATCCGTCTCCGATGAGGCTTCGCGGCGTCGCTGCCGGTTGCCGGACCCCCGTCAAAGGAGAGGAATCGCGCGATGAAGATTGTGGTGGATTATGACCTGTGCGAGGCCAACGCGGTGTGCATGGACGTATGCTCTGAGTGCTTCCGGGTCGAAGAAGATGACTCCCTGACCGTGCTCATGGAGAATCCGCCCGAGGAGTTGCGCGGCAAGGTCGAGGAAGCGGTGAGGCTCTGTCCCCGACAGGCCATTACCCTCGAGGGCTGAGCCGGGACGCTCCTTCGAGGAGCGTGCAGAAGACGTCGTCGGGGCAGACTCGGGGCCCGACCGATGACTGCTCGCGGGCTGGCGCACGCGCACTGAGTCCCGCCGGCGTTCGATGAGTGCCCGTGCCGAACGTCTGGGCCGGTCGGCATGCGGTTGCGACGAGCGGCGCGCGACCCCGCACATCAGGAGAAACCCTTCGCTGCAGATTGGGTGCTGCGGCTCGTCCCCCGATCGATTTGCCGAAGCTCATCTGTACCCCCACGGACCTACAGTGTACGCGACACGCCCTTGCCATATCGCAGAAGTTTCGGTCTGGCGCGAAGGATGGCATGGCTGCTTGGGTCGGCGCATGAGGGGCATCTCCTTTGGGCGGCTGGGGGCGCTCTGTTCGACGCTGGCCCTGCTTTGCGCGGCGGTGCTCCCAGCCCTCGCGGAGGATCTGCCACGGGTTCGCGCTGTCTACGTCGAAACCGGACCCGTCATCGACGGTGTGCTCGACGACGCGGTCTGGGAGAAGGCCGGAGTAATCGACGAGTTCGTGCAGGTCGTGCCGGTCCCCGGAGCAACACCCAGCCAGCGCACGGAGGTTCGGCTGCTCCGCGACGCGGAGAATCTCTACGTCGCGATCCGCGCCTACGAAGATTCGCCGGCGCAGATCGTTGCGCATCGCCTGGAGCGTGACGATTTCTTCTTCTTCGACGATCACGTCTCGATGTCCATCGATCCCTTCCGCGACCTGCTGAACGGCTACTTCTTCATGGTCAACCCCTACGGGGGTCGGCGGGAGGTGAGCTTCGAGGGCGACCTCTTCGAGAAGGAATGGGACGGCATCTGGTACCTGGAGACGCAGATCGACGAGCAGGGATGGACGGTGGAGTTCGCCTTGCCGTTTCGGTCGATTTCCTTCGATCCGGAGCGAGATGACTGGGGGATCAACTTCGGGCGGGCCCTGGCGCGAAACGGGGAGGAACTGCGCTGGCAGAATCCGCGTCTCGACATGTTCATGAATGACATGGTCGAGGCCGGGATCCTCGAGGGAATGCGAGGCGCCGACCAGGGCATCGGCCTCGACCTGCTGCCCTCCCTTTCCGTCAAACGAATGGACCAACCGCGGATCGAGGAGCCTCCGGTGGATCCGGATTCCCGGCACTACACCACCCGATTGGAGCCGAGTCTCGACGCCTTCTACAAGCTGACTCCCTCCCTGACGGCTGCGCTCACCGTGAATACGGACTTCGGTGAGACGGAGGTGGATGTCGTTCAGGTCAACCTCAGTCAGTACGCGCTCTTCTATCCCGAGAAGCGGGATTTCTTCCTGCAGGACTCCGGGATCTTCGAATTCGCCGAACTCAACCAGTCGTCGCTCACGCTTTCGACCGCGGATCCCTCCGTGCGGGCGAATGGTCTGCCCTTCTACTCTCGCCGCATCGGCATCCAGGCGGACGGCTCGGAGGTCGGGATCCTGGCCGGCGCCAAGCTGACGGGACGTGTTGGTCGTTTCAAGGTGGGTTTCCTCGACGTGGAGACGGATCCGAGTAACGACGTGGGCTATCGGAATCTCGGCGTCATGCGCATCGCCGCGAACGTTCTCGAGGAGTCGACGGTGGGCATGATCGCCACCCGCGGCAATCCGGACGGAAACGATTCGGACGCGTTGGTGGGAACGGACTTCATGTACCGCAACAGCAACTTTCTGCCCGGCCGAGCACTGACAGGTACCTTCTGGCTGCAGCGGAGTCTCAACGAGGGTGGGGGTCGCGATCAGTGGGCCTACGGGGGACGGATCGAGTACCCGAATGATCACATCAAGTGGAAACTCGGGATGCGCGAGCTCCAAGAGGACTTCGACCCGAAGCTGGGCTTCGTGAATCGCGTAGGCATCCGCCAGTACGAGGCGGGCTTTCGTTACCGCACCCGTACC
>SPKZ01004255.1_pt1 | contig 10476 bp, 8 predicted proteins | sample 2456571 | NCBI WGS metagenome assembly SPKZ01 (sample SAMN11192286, study PRJNA482655) | marine metagenome | biome: ENVO:00000447; feature: ENVO:00000244|ENVO:00000211|ENVO:00000569|ENVO:00002023; material: ENVO:00002151; isolation source: ocean water from marine abyssalpelagic zone ...
GGCGCCAGTATAAGGGGGGCCCGACCGCACGGGCCGCGGACCCGGTATCATGGGGTCGAAGCCGCTCGATCTGGGAGAAGACACCGTGGCCGAGTACGACATCGTGATCCGAAACGGCATCATCGTGGATGGCGCGCGAAACCCCCGCTATCGCGGAGATGTGGCGATCAAGGACGGGCGGATCGCCCGCATGGGTCGTATTCGCGCCGGCCTGGCCGAGCGCGAGATCGACGCGACGGGGCTCGTGGTGGCTCCCGGCTTCATCGATCTCCACACCCACTACGACGCGCAGGTCTTCTGGGATCCCTACCTCACGACGTCGGGCTGGAACGGCGTGACGTCGGTGGTGGTCGGCAACTGCGGCTTCGGGTTTGCGCCCACCCGGAAGGAGCTGCGCCACCGCGCCATGGAGTCGATGACGAAGGTCGAAGCCATTCCCATGGCGACCATGCAGGCGGCGATGCCGTGGGACTGGGAGACCTATCCCGAGATGCTCGACAGCATCGACCGCGCGCCGAAGGCGCTGAACCTGCTCCCCTACGTGGGCGTCAATCCGCTGCTGATCTGGGTGCTGGGTCTCGAAGACGCCAAAGAGGTCGCAAGCCGACCGATGCCGAGCACGCCGAGCTGGCGCGCCTGCTCCACGAAGCCATGGATGCCGGGGCTTGCGGCTGGTCGTCGCAGACTCTCGGCACACCCGGGGACCCGAGTGTGGTGACGCTCGGCGGAGCCGCGCAGTCGGACTTCGACGGCACGCCGATGCCCTCGGACGTCATGTGGCCGGAAACCCAGCTGGTGCTCGCGAAGGTTCTGGGCGACCGGGGCGAGGGCTTCATCGAGCTCTCCGGCGCGGGGATGAGCCACGAACACTGGGAGGCGCTGGCCGAGACGAGCGGGGCTCCCATCATCTATCAAGCGCTTCCGGCTTCGAGCCTGATGATCGAGATGCACGAGGCGCTTTTCGCGTGGTTCCAGAGCTGTCAAGAGCGCGGCCTGCGCATCTACGGTCAGGGCATCACCCAGAACCCGCCGCTCGTCTTCACCTTCGACTACTGGGACCTCTGGGGCGATGTCTGGCAGGAGTTCAGCGGGCCCGATGTGTCCAGCGAGACGAAGCTCGCGAACCTCGCCGACCCGGCAGTGCGCGAAAAGCTCAAGGCGGCGCCCCTCAAGTACCAATTCATCGGCGGTGTCGACGAGGCGCGCGTCGTCGAGAGCGAGTCCGGCGAGGCGCTGGTCGGTCAGAGCATTGCCGAGATCGCGAAGGCGCGGGGCGTGCACCCGGTGGACGCCATCTGCGACCTCGTGGTCGCCGACGGCCTCCGGACCATTTTCCAGGTCAGCCAGTTCGACATCTCGCTCGAGGGCATCAAGCAGCTCATCGACAACCCCTTCGTCATCCCCGGCCTGTCCGACGGCGGCGCGCACCTCAAGTACTTGGCCGCGGGTAGCTACGCGACCGAGTACATCTCGAAGTACGTCCGCGACCACGCGTTCACGACGCTCGAAGAGGCGCACTGGCGCCTCAGCGCGCTGCCCGCCTACTGCGCGGGCTTCCGCGACCGCGGCACGCTGCGCGAAGGCGCAGCGGCGGACGTCGTCATCTACGACTACGAGAAGCTCGACTACGAGTTCCCGAACTTCCGATCCGACCTGCCGGGTGACGAGTACCGGATCGCGTCGGCGGGGCAGGGCTATCGCTACGTGCTGGTGAACGGCGTGGTGACGATCGAGGACGACCAGCAGACCGACGTCTACCCCGGCGTGCTGCTGCGCGGGGGAGCGAGCGAGGCGGAGTGACGCCGGGCGGGTCGGAGACGCCCTCCTGACACCACGCACGGGCGGCGGGCCTTGCGCCCGCGCGCGCTATTCGGCGCTGAAGTCGGCCGCACTGCTCTTCGCCATCACCTGGATGAACCACTGGGGGAACTGAGCGACGAAGCCTCCGACGTCCCAGTAGTCGCTCCACCTCGTGACCTTGCCGTCTCGCATTTCGTGGAGGGTGGCGAATTGGTTCGTCGCCTTCTCGCCGGTCTTGAACGTCCAGACCTCGGTGTGATCCAGGAAGACGACGTCGCCTTCACAGACGACGTGATGGATCCGGTGCTCGTGGTCGGTCAGCTGGTCGAAGGCGATGCGGAGGCGCTTCACGACGTTTTCCGGTCCGCGTGCGCCGGGGTCCTCGGTGGGGACATCTTCGTAGTGGACATCTTCGGCGAGACAGCTCTCGAGGGCCGGCCAGTCCCTCGCGCTGAGCGAGCCCCACAGCTTCTCGACGGTCTTCCGGTTGACATCGATCGACATCAGGTCCTCCTGTTCGAAGCAACGATCATCCGACGCCAGCGAGCCGGCGGTTCGTGAGAGACCGGGTGTTGTGCCGCAGGAAAGCGTCCTGCGCGGCCGCGTCCCAGCTGTCGATCTCGTCGAAGATCCCGCGAGGCTCCGGCAGGCCCTCCATGTGGGGCCAGTCCGATCCGAAGATCACGCGTTCCGACCCCATGATCGAGCGCACCTCGTCGAGGTCGTCCTCCCAGAACGGGTTGATGAAGACGTGTTCTCGGAACAGGGCCTCCGGGTCCTCGTCGAAGTGCCAGGGGTTGCGCTGTTTCGATTGGCGAAGCCTGCGCAGGAGGCTGGGGAGGAACTGCGAACCGTTCTCGACGGAGGCGATGCGCAGGTTGCGAAAGCGCTCGAACAGCTTCTCGTAGAGGAGCGTGAGGAGATAGTCGTGCGCGGCCCGCTCGAGAGCCAGTCCCTTGACGGAGGGGCGGCGGCTCATTCCGATGGATGCGCGGCCGAAGGTGTCGCTCGCGTAGCCGTTCGACGAGTAGCCCGAGTTCCCGGTGTGGATGACGACCGTGATGCCGGCCTCGTCCACCCGCGCCCAGAACGGATCGAAGTGGGGGTGGCTGGGTGATACCGGTCCGTCTGCGGTGACGATGGCGGCGGGCCGCATCACGATGATTCGCGCGTCGCGCGAGAGCGCCCACTCGAGCTCTTCGCACGCCCAGCCGACGTCGCCGAGGGAGAGATAGGGCGCCGTGAAGATGCGATCGCGGTGGACGAGACCCCAATCTTCGTCGAGCCAGCGGTTGAAGCCGCGGAAGAGCGCGCACACCGCCTCGACGTCGTGCTTGAGGGGCTCTTCGTAGAGGACGCCCAGCGTCGGGAACAGCCAGCTGGCCTCGACGCCCTGGGCGTCCATCACCGCGAGGCGGGCCTCGGGATCGACGTAGGCGGCGGGTTGGGGTTCGAGGTTTCCGTGCATCATCTCGGCGGCCGGGCGTCCGCGCGGATTTCCCTGGTAGTAGTCGCGGAGGATGCCGGGCTTCGCGACGGGATCGAAGGTGGGATTTCCGATCGAGAAGTCGACCCGTCCACCCAATAGGTGTCGCTGTCGTCCGTCCACGACGGCCCACTGCACGCAGCGCTGTTGCATCGCCTCGGGGACGTGCCGGGTGAAGGCGTCGCGCGCCTCGTAGTAGTGATTGTCGCAGTCGAACAAGAGGCCCGGAGTCGGTTCGGTCATGGCTTGCCTCGATGGCGTGGCGAGGTGCTGCGAAGTGCGCTGGACGAGGATACGCTCCTCGCGACCATGGCGGGGCTCCTCGACAGCCTGAATCGCATCGGCGTGGCGGCGTCGTCGTCGAAGCTCGGCGGCATCCTGTACCACGTCGTCTGCCGACGCATCGACAGCGTGTTGATGCCGCTTACGGGTGCGAAGCTCTCGATGGGTCCGCCCGGGCAGACGGTGCTTCTCACCACCACGGGTGCTCGGAGCGGGCGGCTTCGCAAGGCGGCGGTGGCCTTCATCTGGCACGGCGATGACATGATCGTGATCGCGTCCAAGGGCGGCGCGCCCCGACATCCCGCCTGGTACCACAACATGAAGGCGAATCCAAGAGTTCGAGCGCTGTATCGCGGCGCCGACGAAGAGCGCGTGGCGCGCGAAGCGGTGAGCGAAGAGCGCGACGCGCTCTTCGACGAGGTCGCAGCGACGTTCTCGAACTTCGCCGCGTACCAGCAGCGAGCGACGGCGCGCACGATTCCCGTCATGGTGCTCTCGAAGCCCTGAGCTCTCGCGTGCACTGGGGTCACGAAGCCCAGCATCCCGCACGCTCCAGCGCCCAGCGCTTCGGGCCGTGTGTGTTCGTCGAGCGTTCTCGACACGGGCGGGAGACGACGCACGGGGGGAAGCTGCCGGCGACCTCTGGGGTGCTTCCCATAGAAATGGCACAACTAGTGCCAATATGTCATCTTCGGGCCCAGCCTCAACCCCCCACCCCAGGAGAATCGCCGTGGACTTCGCGTACGACGAGAAGACCCAGCTCGCGCTCTCGAAGCTCAACGAGTTCATGGGCACGCACATCTACCCCAACGAAGACGCCTACTACCAGGAACACGCGGAGATGCCCGACCGCTGGCAGACGCCGTCGATGATGGAAGAGCTCAAGGCGAAGGCGCGCGAGGCGGGCCTCTGGAACCTCTTCCTGCCCGACAGCGAACGCGGGGGCGGATTCACGAACCTCCAGTACGCGCCGCTGTGCGAGGCGATGGGGCGCGTCGGCTTCGCGCCCGAGGTCTTCAACTGCGCGGCCCCCGACACGGGCAACATGGAGACCATCGAGCGTTACGGCTCCGAGGAGAACAAGAAGCAGTGGCTCGATCCGCTTCTCGAGGGGCGCATGCGTTCCGCCTTCGCGATGACCGAGCCGGCCGTCGCTTCGTCGGACGCCACCAACATCCAGACGGACATCCGCCGCGACGGGGACGAGTACGTCATCAACGGCCGAAAGTGGTGGACCTCGGGCATTCTCGATCCGCGCTGCGAGATCCTCGTGGTGATGGGGCGCACGAACCCGGACGGACCCGCCCATACGCAGCAGAGCATGATCCTCGTTCCCCGCAGAGCGCCGGGCGTGCAGATCCTGCGCCACCTGCCGGTATTCGGCTACGACGACGCCCCCCACGGCCACGGTGAAGTCCTCTTCGAGGACGTGCGCGTGCCCGCGAGCAACATCCTGCTCGGCGAGGGCCGGGGTTTCGAAATCGCCCAGGGGCGTCTCGGGCCCGGACGCATCCATCACTGCATGCGCGTCGTCGGGGTTGCGGAACGCGCGCTGGAGAAGATGTGCCAGCGACTGATGTCGCGGGAGGCCTTCGGGAAGAAGATCTACGAGCATTCGGTCTGGGAAGAGCGGGTCGCCAACGCGCGCATCGAGATCGAGTGCTCGCGCCTGCTCACCCTGAAGGCCGCCCACATGATGGACACGGTGGGCAACAAGGTGGCGCGTTCCGTGATCGCGATGATCAAGGTGAAGGCGCCCGTCATGGCCCTCGCCATCATCGACGATGCCATCCAGGCCCACGGTGGCGCTGGCGTCACCACGGACTTCGGCCTCGCGAGGACCTACGCCCAGGTGCGCACGCTGCGACTCGCGGACGGTCCCGACGAGGTGCACCGGCGCACGATCGCGCGTCTGGAGTTCAAGAAACAGGCCGAGATGGCCGGCATCAAGTAGCGGGAACGGTCCGCTCCGGAAACCGGCCGAACGCGATCGCCCTCAGGCGAGCGCTGCCCCGTCGATGCGGATCTCCTCGCCGTTGATGTGTAGCGCCTCGTCCGAGGCGAGGAAGGCGACGAGCTTCGCGACCTCGTCGGGTCCGCGGGTCCCGGCGAGCGACGCGGGACGCATGAGCAGATCCATGTCGACGCCTTTCGGAAACTCCGGGGTCGCCATCCGCGTCTCGATCGACGCCGGACAGATCGAGTTGCAGCGCAGTCCGCGCTGCGCGTACTCGACGGCGATCGCCCGGGTGAGCGCGTGGACGCCGCCCTTCGAGGCCCCGTAGGCGGCGCCGTACGGAAGCCCCATCAGTCCCGCCGTCGAACCCATGTTGACGATGGCGCCCCGCGTCTCGAGGAGGTGCGGAATCGCCGCGCGACAGGTGAGGAACACGCCGTCGAGATTCACCGACAGGATCCGGCGCCAGTTCTCGAAGGACATCTCGTGGGTGTGCGCGAACCGCAGGATGCCCGCGATGTTGCACGCGACGTCGAGCCGTCCGTACCGCTCGACGCACGTTGCGATTCCCTCGCCGGCCTGCGTCTCGTCGCTCACGTCGCAAATCCGGGTCTCGACGTCGCCGCCGTGCTCCCGGGCGAGCTTCGCCGTCTCCTCGAGATCCTCTGCGGCGATGTCGGTCAGGAACAGGGCGGCCCCCTCTTCGGCCAGACGCAGCGCCGAGGAGCGGCCGATACCGGTCGATGCGCCGGTGACGTAGCAGACGTGGTGCTGGAAGCGTTTCACGCGGTTCTCCTCACTCGCTCGAGTTCGCCGGTGTGTACCAGATCGGAGAGCTCCAGGCGCGCTCCTGAACGCTGCGCTGGTGGTCCGGAGCGCAGCAGGGTTCGAGACCCTCGCCCACGGTCGCGGGGTCGCTGCAGTCGACGCCGGCTGCGTTGCACGCCCACTGGCTCCAGCGGCAGCTCGGATTTTCGAACAGCCGCGCGTAGTAGAAGGCGGGCGCGGTGGGGTCGAAGTCGGGATCGCTCCAGACGCCGCAGAGGCTCTCGGACCCTTCGCCCCGGCGCTCGCGGCTCGCGAGGTCGACGTCCGCGCCGTTCTCTCCACCCGCCACGGTCACGATCCGCTCGCGTGTTGCATCGCCGTCGACCCAGCCCTTCACGATCTCGATGCGTTGGAGAGGGGCGGCGGAATCGGACGGGTCGCGAAAGGCGGAGACCAGCAGGCGGGGCGCCGCCCCGGGAACTCCCGGCGCGAGATCCCCGCCCATCGCCACCCCCCCCGCATACCCGCGGGCCGCCAAATCGGGTGCGTCGCAAACGTCCGGCGCGTAGTCGTAGCCGCCGAAGAAACGCAGCACCGGGCGGGTGCCACTGGTCGCGTACGCCTCGCGGCGCAGCATGGCCTCGAAGAGCGCATCGCGCGAGTTCTCCTCTGCCCAGAGAACGGCGAGCCCGCCCGGGTTGAATTCGAGGTTGTCCGGCAGGCCCGGCGGTACACCGTCGCGGGCGTGGATGCCGGCGCCGCCGTGTCCCACGTGTCCGCGTTCCTTCGTCAGGCCCGGGGTTCCGAGATGCGTGTCGGTGCTGCCGATCATGCCCATCTTCAGGGGGTTGGCACCGAGCGTGCGGCCGAGTGCGATGCCCCGCTTGAGTGCGTCGCGCACGTAGTCGAAGGGCTTGCCCGGGTCGGGATCGCTGAAGGGAATCCTAATGCCCGGCCCCGCCTTCTCGAACCCGCAGGCTTCGTCGGTGACGCCGGGCGACAGCAGGCACTCCGACTCTCCCTTGTGCTGCATCACTTCGACCAGCCGCTCGTAGCGTGCGCGCAGCGGCGTCTCCTCTTCGCCGATCTCCGCGTCGATGTCCACCGCCGACGCGAACGTGTAGCCGTTGCCCAGGTTCGAGTTGTGGGGGATCGTGACGGCTTCGCAGCCCGGCTTGCCGAGTCGGCATTGGGCCTCGAGCTGGCGCCACAGCTCGATCGCCTCGACGCCCGTCTCCATCCGAGAGATGGGAAGGTCCGGAACGACGGAGTTGCGGAAGATCACGTTCCGGTGGAGGTGGGCGCCGCCGCCGGGACCCGCCGTCCACTCGTAGGCGACGAAACTCGTGAACGCGCAGTCGGCGCTGCGGTCGTAGGCGGCTTCCGCGGCGTCTTGCGTGCTCTGCCACACCGTGCGCGCCGCGGCGAGGCAGTGCCGGTCGTCCTCACCACAGAAACCCCAACGCCCCCCGAGGGCCGAGTAGCGGCCGTTCATCAGGAAGAACGCGACACGTGGCGCGGATCGATAGATGCGGCACACGAGCGAGTCGTGCCCGGGAGCACCCGGGGTCTTGCAGATGTGAACCTCGCCGATCTGCTCGGCGTGATCGGTGACGGCGACGAAGTCGAGAGGCGCCTCGAGTTGCACCGTGCGGCCCGCTGCACCGGACTCATCGTAGGGTTGGATCCCCAGCGGCTCCCCCCGTGCGAACCGGTACGCGTCGCGCGGCGTGACGCGGGTGTCCTGTGTGCTGGCGTCCTGGGAGTAGGTGGTGTGGACGTGGGTATCGCCGAAGTGGGGACGCCGCTGCGCGGAAGTCGACGCGCAGGGCGCGCGCTGTTCGGTCTGCCGGGGCGGCCCTGCGGCGTTGGCGGCCAGCGCTCCGGCGGCAATCGAAAGGCAGAGGAACAGCGCGCAACGACGGACAGGGTCTCTTCTGGGCATGTTGTCCCCGATCTTCTCGCAGCTCACGGCTTGGATGGCAACTCTGGACGGTCGCGTTCATCCGAACGCGCCGAAGCGTAGGGGCGGCCCGCCCGGTAGAGGGCTTCGCGCGCCGCAATCTCCGCGGCAAGCTCGGGGCGACCCGCTCGATCGGCCGTGCGTCGAGCGCCCAGGGCGGTGCGAGCGGCTTCGTCGAAGCGTCCCGCCGCGGCGTAGGCGGCCGCGAGAGTGTCGAGCAGTTCCGGGTCAGTGTCCCCGGGCGGTTCGCACAGTCGCTCGGCCAGCCGCACCGCCTCGGCGGCAGACTCCGGATCGGACGTACGGGTGGCCAGGAACCAGGCGAGGTGACTGGCCGCCTCGACCGATTCGGGTTCCGCGTGCAGCGCTGCGCGCGAGGAGTTGATGGCTGCGCTCCATTCTTCGCGGTACGCGTGTACCTGCGCGGCCAGCACGTGACCCAGGGCGCGTGCCCGATTCTCCCGGGCGAGTGCGTCGGCGTGGCGCAGCGCCTGCTCGCTGCGGTCGAGCCGCAGGAGCAGTCCCACCAGCCCCTGGTGGGCGGCCGCGGACCGTGGGCTGTGGAGCACGGCGCTGCGATAGGCGTCGAGCGCCACGTCGAAGGCACCCCGCCGCTCGAGGAGATCGCCAGACACGAGCCACGCGCGCCCGTGGTCGGGCGCGAGCGCCAGTACGCTGCCGAGGCGCTGCAGGGCTTTGTCCGCGTTGCCGAGCTTCTGATCGGTTTGCGCCCAACGGAACAGCGCATCGGCGTCGTTGGGATCCTGTCGAGCGGCCGTCTCGAAGGACTGCGCCGCCAGTTCGTGGTGGCCCAGCTTCGAGAGGACTTTCCCGAGATTGGCGTGGGCCTTCGGGTACTCCCAGTCGGCGGCCACCGCCCGCTGGAACTCCTGCCGTGCCCGTTCGTCCCGGCCGAGGGCGATGAGCGCGACGCCGAGATTGTTGTGGGCCTCGGAAAACCCGTGCGTCGCGAGCGCGGTTTCGTAGTGATCGACGGCATGCTGGTAGTCGCCTCGCGCTTGCGCGAGCAGGCCGAGCCCGTGGTGTCCGCGAAAGCTCTTCGGGTTCACGACAACAGCCTGATTCCAGAGAGATCGGCTGTCGCGCCAGACGCTCACCTGGAGCGAGCTCGCGATGGCGAGTCCCACGAGAGCCGTTGCGACACCGGCCGCGAGCCAGCGCGACCGGTTGCGATCCAAGAGCCACGCCAGGGCCAGCGCTGCGCCCAAGAGGGAGAGGTACGCGTAGCGGTCGGCCACCGTGGAAGTGCGCTGAAAGGCGAACGGCACGAGGCCGAGCACCGGAATCAGTCCCGCGACGAAGACCGTGGCGGCGGTGCCCCACGCGCGTCGCCCCGTCGAAGTGAGCGCGACGGCGAGCAGCGCCGCGACGATTCCCAGGCCGACCCACGGCGGGTTTCCCCCCAGGACCTGGGTTGGGGTGCGCCCGTAGTCGGCCGCGAGCGCGAGTGGCACGATGAGCTTCTCTGCGTAGAAGGCGATTGCATCGAACGCCACCAGGGGACGGGCGACGAGAGCTGTCGGTTCCGGGAGGTATTCGTTCTGCTGGGAGGACGCCACCCACACGAACACTCCGGCCAGCGCGACCCAGGGTCCCAGGGCCCGCAGGCCGGGGAATGGCCGGCGGCGGAGCACGCCGACGTCGAGGGCGAAGGCGATGAAGGGAAGCGACACGGCCGAGGGCTTCGAGAAGAGCGCCAGTGCGAACAGGAAGGTGGCAAGCGCGTAGCGCAGAGCGCGGGTTCGTCCCGCTTCGCCACCCGTGGGCTCCGCAAAGCGGACGTACTGGTGCAGCGCCAGCAACGAGAAGAACCCCGCCAACAGACCGCGGGTCTCCGAGACCCACGCTACGGACTCGACTTGAAGGGGGTGCAGCGCGAAGAGGAGGGCGCCCGCCAGCGCGGCGAACTCCCGCTCGACGAGGCGCCGCAGGAGTGCGAAGACGGCGAGCGCACAAAACGCGTGAAGCAGCAGGCTCGTCGCGTGGAACACGCGCGGATCGAACGAGCGGCCCAACACCCGGCTCGCGGCGGACTCCAGCGCGAAGAGCGTGTTGGTGAGGGGCACGTACTCGCTGAAATACGACTGCCGCCAAAGTCGCAGAGCGTTCTCCAGGCGGGGCGGGTCCAGATAGGGGTTGCGGTGGAGGTGGACGGAATCGTCGTAGGCGACGAAGCCGAACCCCGCCACCTCGCGAAAC
>SPKZ01012904.1_pt1 | contig 10472 bp, 7 predicted proteins | sample 2456571 | NCBI WGS metagenome assembly SPKZ01 (sample SAMN11192286, study PRJNA482655) | marine metagenome | biome: ENVO:00000447; feature: ENVO:00000244|ENVO:00000211|ENVO:00000569|ENVO:00002023; material: ENVO:00002151; isolation source: ocean water from marine abyssalpelagic zone ...
GACCACTCGAGGTGATGCGCCTCATCAACAATGGTGAGGTCCCACTCCCCGGCAGCGGCCTGTTCCGCGCGCTTTGGATTGTTTGCCAACCATGAGGTCGCACAAAGGATCAGCTGGTCGTCGAAGAATGGATTCACCTCTTTGCCTTCATCGGCACCGGCTTCGATCGAGGCAGCGCGTTCCTCGTCGTAGATCGCAAAAGAGAGCGCGAAACGACGATAGAGCTCAACGAACCACTGGTTCACCAGCGCGTCGGGCAGGAGAATAAGAATGCGCTTGGCGCGACCACTGAGGTGGAGGCGGTGCAGGATCAAGCAGGCCTCGATCGTCTTACCGAGTCCAACCTCGTCGGCCAGCAGGACACGCGGCGCCTGGCGGTTGGCCACTTCTTCGGCGATGAAAAGCTGGTGGGGAATCAGGGAAACGCGACCGCCGGTGAGACCGCGGACGTCGCGGGTGCGGGCTTCGTTCTGGTTACGAATGGCCGACTGGCGCAAGCTCCAGAGACGCGGGTCATCGCTGACACCGGAGAGGAGACGCTGCTCCGGGCGCTGCACGTTCATGGTGTCGGACAAGCCGCTCTCAGGCAGCTCGTTGCCCTCGGCATCCACGTAGATGAGGCACTTACCCTCTTCCCGCACGTTAACCACAGCGAAAGATTTGCCCTCCTGATCTTTAACGGTATCGCCGGGCTCGAAAGCGACACGACGCAGCGGCGCATTGCGCGACGCGTAGGAAATCGTTTCACCAACGGCCGGAAAGAAAGCCTGAACAATGGTCTGGTCGGCCTGAAGAATCAGGGCAAGTCCGAACTCAGCCTGGGTTTCACTGATCCAGCGCTGACCTGGAGCAAACTGGGACGGATCGGCAGTATCGGTTTGATAACGAGAGGCTCTCATCAATTCGAGTGGGGGGATGATTCTAGCGCGTTTCACCGATTGCGCCACCTTTCCGCGACGGAATTTCCACATTCGTCTACAGGCCTTGATTTAACAGGGTCAGGTCAGGCACTTAACCCTGTTGGATTCGGCTTAGTGACTTCCCCAAAATCACAGAGCGGGTTGACTTTCCACGGCCGTGGCGGTTTCTTGGCCACGCAATGGTGAAACATTTCGGCCAGGTCCTGATGCTTTTCAGCGCACTCGTCCTTTTCTGTGGGACGCAGGCGACCTGGTGCGATGTTTATCAGGCCGTGGGACTGGAAACTCACCATCACGACCATGGGGTTACCCATGTTGGTCATCACCACCACGACGAAGAGCTTCCCCGCGACGGCGACTGTGTCATCGAGATTTCCGAAGCCTCTCTCCCGAAAGAGCTCCCGGTTCTTTCAGCCGGCGAAGGTATCGAGGCTCCGACCTGGCACCTCGTAGAACTGCTCCCGGCACGCTCAGTCGTGTCGGCCAGCGAGAAACCCATCCCGCCGCCAGCGCCTCCGCCGTCGGAAACGAGCCCGCCTGTCCTGGGACGTTTCCTCATCTGATTTCTGTTCTCCGCTGAGCCGACTTCCATCTTCGGAAGCCCGCTCACGCCTGCCTACGACGCCTCGACAGAGACGTCACGTGACCGCATTTCCCGGCCTGCGGTTTCACTTTTCCCACGGGAACCCCTTCTTCTTTGACGAAACGACATCTTGTCTCATGAAATTTAGAATTCGAAACCACGTCTCGAGGCGACGGCAGATCCTGCCGGTATTGCTCGCCATCCTTTGCGCGGTTCCATTCAGCCACGGCGCGGAGCCGCAATCGCTTTCCCGCGACGAAGCGATCCGGCTTGCCTTTAGCAACAACCGGGAACTGGCGGTCGCCGTGCTGGAGATCGACCGCGCCAAAGCCCGCCTCCGCTGGTCCGGCCGTCTCGACAATCCCGAACTGGAGTTCAGTCTCAAGGGCGACGGCATTGGAAACGACGAAGATGAGGGCAACTACGAGGTCGCTTTCTCCCAGCAGTTCCCCGTCACCGCCCGCCTCAAGCAGGAGCGCCACCTGCGGGGTCATCAGGTCATTCTCGCCGAAGCTGAAATCGCCGAACGAAAACGCCAACTGGCCGGCGAAGTGGATCTTGTGCTGGTCTCCCTGCTCATGATTCGCGAGAAAATCGCCGTATCCCGCCAGCTCGTCGACCTGAACGAGGAGATGATCGAATTCCTCGACAAGCAATCCGAAGAGGGGGTCATCTCCTCGCTGGATGTGATGCAGGCCAAACTCGCCAGCCGCACCCTCGAACAGCAGGCCAGGAAACTCGCCACCGAAGAGACCCACCACCTGCTGGCTCTCAACAAGGTGATGGGCCTCTCTCCTGACACACCCATCAACATCGAGGAATCAACCCACCTGCCACAGGCCGAGCCTTCCATGGAAGCCTCGCTGCAAACCATTCTCTCCCGCCGTCCTGACTATGTGCTCGCCCTTGAAAAAATCGATGCGGCCCAGGCAGCCCTGACTTTTGAAGAAGCCAAGCGCTGGCAGGATGTTTCGGTTCGCCTCTTCGTCGAGCAGGAAGACTCCGTCGATGTGCCCACCGGGCTCGACGGGAATACCTTCGCCGGTTTCGGTATCTCCATCCCACTGCCACTTCGCAAGCGAAACGAGGAAGGTATCGAGCAGGCCCAGATCAACCAGCAGGCCGCCGACAAGGAAGTCGAGGCCGCCCGCTTCCGCATCCAGGCGGAATGCGAGGAAGCCTTCCATGAGCGATCTGACACGTGGAATCTTGCTCGCGATGCTTCGGGCGAACTGCTTTCCCTCGCTGAAAAGAACGAGGAGGAATTCCGCAAGGCCTACCAGCAGGGACAGGCCAGTCTCATCCAGGTGCAACGCGCCCAGGAACAAGTCCTCGAGCTCAAGCACACCGCCCTGGAATTCCTTGCCGCCTATCACGAAGCCGAGGCCCACGTGCGCCTCGCCACCGGGGCCTACCCCGGACTCAACATCGAAACTTCCAAGAACCCCAAGTGATCCTCACCATGAAACCCTCACTTTTCTTTTTGCTCATCCTCATCGCCGGAAGCCTCTCTTTCGCCGCAGACTCCGGTCGTGAGGCGAACACCATCATCCTCGATCAAACCGCGGTGCAGAACCTGCGCCTCGAACTGGTCGCCACGACCGAGGAGACCTTCGAAACCACGGTCTTCGCGATCGGCCGCATCGAAGAAATTCCCGCCAATCGTTCCGCTCTCGCCTCACGAATTCCGGGGAGAGTCATCGAACTCAATGCCCACGTTGGTGACGAGGTTGAGCAGGGCGAGGTCCTTGCCGTCATCGAAAGCCGACAGCCCGGCGATCCACCGCCTTCCATTGAGCTGAAGGCACTTCAAGGCGGACTCGTCGTTGATACCCATGCCCGCATCGGCGAACCCGTCGAACCCGATTCTGATCTGCTCGACATCTCCGATCGCTCCAGCGTCTGGGCCATCGCCCGCATCCCGGAACCGGAGGCCGCCAACATCGTTCCGGGAACCAAAGCCCGGATCCGCATCCCCGCCCTCGGCGGAACCTTCATCGAAGCCACTCTCGACCGATACGGTGTCGAAGCGAACCGCGAAGCCGGAACGCTTGAAGGCATCTTCGTGCTCGATAACTCCGAAGGGCGTCTCCAACCGGGCATGCGCGTGGAGTTTTCCATCATCACCGGATCTCGCGAAAACGTCATGGCCGTTCCTCGCGAAGCCATTCAGGGGGCCCCCACCAAGCGTGTTGTTTTCGTGGAGGATTTTGAACTGCCCAACGCCTTCGTCCGGGCCCCTGTCGTTCTCGGAGAGGAAAACGACCGCTACGTTGAAGTCATCAACGGACTCTTCCCCGGAGACGAAGTCGTCACCCGCGGTTCCTACGCCCTCAGCTTCGCGGGTAGCGGAAGCGGCATTTCCCTGAAGGAAGCGCTCGATGCCGCGCACGGTCACGAGCACAACGACGACGGATCGGAAATGACCGACGAACAGAAGGCAGCCAAAGAAGCCGAAAAATCAGGTAACGTTAAGACGGCAGGCGTTCACCCGGCCCTCAAGTCCGGCGCCCTGATCTGGGCAGCCGTCACCACCCTGCTCTGCCTCATCCTCGGCCAGATGCTCTGGTCAGCGAAGCGCAAGGTCGAAACACCTGCCGAATCCTGACATTCCGACATCAAACTGAAATGTTGAATCAACTCATTCGCTTTTCCCTGGCCCAGCGCGCGCTTGTCGTAGCGCTTGCCGGTGTGGTGTTGGGCCTCGGGATCTGGAAGGTCACCGAGCTGCCGGTCGAGGTTCTCCCTGACCTGACCAAGCCCACGGTCACCATTCTCACTGAAGCCCCCGGCTTTGCTCCGGAAGAGGTGGAAACGCTCGTCACCCTGCCGCTTGAAAATGCACTCATGGGCGTGAACGGCGTGACCCGACTTCGCACCGTCAACGACATCTCGCTGTCCCTCATCTTCGTTGAATTCGACTGGGACACCGACATCTACCGAGCCCGGCAATTCGTGCAGGAGCGACTCACCGGCGCGACCGAGAACCTGCCCGAAGGAATCAACCCCTACATGACACCCGTCGCTTCGCTGATGGGGGAAATCATGCTGGTGGGCCTGACTGATCCGACCGGACAGACGGAACCGCGGGACCTTCGCACTGTCGCCGACTGGACCCTCGCCACCGGCATTCGATCCGAACCCGGAATCGCCGAGGTGCTTTCCATGGGAGGTGGCATCAAGCAACTCCAGATCCAGCCGCGCCCCAACGAGATGCTCGCTCTTGGCGTCACCTTCGAACAACTCGAACTGGCCGCTGCCAACGCCGTCAAAAACACCACCGGTGGATTCCTGACCGAATCCTCCCAGGAAATCATGGTGCGAAATCTCGCCATGACGACTGACCTCGAAGAGATTGCCGATACCGTTGTGATTCACCAGGACGACCGACCCATCCGGATTGGCGATGTCGCCGATGTGACCTGGGACATCGAACCGATGCGAGGCGATGCCGCGATGGGTTCGCGTCATCTCTCCCCGGGACCGAACGGCAAAGTGGTCGGCTATCCCGGCGTCCTTCTCAGCGTGACCAAGTCACCCGGCTTCGACACCATTCGCCTGACCCGCGCGGTGGAGAAAAAGATCGAGGAACTGCAGACCGCTTTGCCTCCCGGTGCCGAAACGGTGGTGCTCTACCGCCAGGCGGACTTCATCGAAGTCGCCATCGGCAACCTTGAGGAAGCCCTGCTCGACGGCGCCATCATGGTCGCGGTCGTGCTCTTTCTCTTCCTGCTCAACTTCCGCGTCACTTTCATCACCCTGACTGCCATCCCTCTGTCGCTGGCAGTGTCCATCATCGTCTTCGACCTCTTCGGACTCACCGTGAACTCCATGACCCTCGGCGGCTTCGCCGTCGCCATCGGTATGGTGGTGGATGACGCCATCGTCGATGTGGAGAATGTCTTTCGACGCCTCAGGGAAAACGCCTCCGCCAAAGAACCCAAACCAAAACTCGAGGTCATCGCCCTGGCTTCTGCCGAGGTGAGGTCGTCCATTTTCTACGCCACCGTGCTGATCATCCTCGTCTTCATTCCGCTGCTCGCCTTGAGCGGCGTGGAGGGGCGGCTTTTTGCTCCGATCGCCATTGCCACCATCGTCAGCATGGCGGCTTCCTTTTTTGTCTCGCTCACCGTGATTCCCGTTCTGAGCTCCTACCTGCTCAACCCGAAACCGGGCAAGGAGCACCAAGACAACTTCGCAGTGCGCTGGCTTAAGGGGCTCTTCCGCCACACCTGGCTGAAAGTCTCGTTGTCACAACCTTTCCTCGTCATGGCCCTTTGCCTGGGATTGGTCGCTGTTGCCGTGGTCGTTTACCTCGGCATGGGCGGCAACTTCCTACCCGCCTTCAAAGAGCCCACCGCCGTCATCGCAACGACGGCGGCTCCGGGAACTTCGCTCAAGCAAACCACGGAACTCGCCGACGCCGCTGTTGACCAGCTCCTCAAGATTCCCGAAGTCGAAACTGTCGGCTATCGCGCCGGGCGGGCGGAAAGAGGGGATCATGTCGTGCCGGTCTCAACCGTCGAATTCGATGTGGAGTTCGACGACACAGGCGAACGAGGACGAGAAGAGATCCTCGATGAAATCCGGAAAACCATGCGCGGGATTCCCGGGACCTTCAGTGCGATCAGTGGCCCGCTTGCCGACCGCATTGGCCACATGCTCAGTGGCGTCTCCGCCAAGGTCGCGGTCAAAGTCTACGGACCTGACCTCGACGAGCTGCGAAGCATCGGCACCGAAATCGCTGACATCGCCCGTGAGATCCCCGGAATGGAGGAGGCCCGCATCGAACAACAGGCACCCATTCCCCAGATGCGCATCGAAGTCGACCGCAAGCGCGCCCTCGCTTACGGCGTTCATCCCGGCCACCTCAATGACGAGCTCGCCGCTCTCATCGGCGGAAAAAACGTCGCCGAGATTTACGAAGGCCAACGGGTTCTCGACCTCGTCGTCCGCCTGCCCGTTGAGTGGCGGGAGTCACCGGAGAAACTCAACCAACTCTATATCGACGCGGTCAATGGCCAGCGCATCCCCCTGAGCTACGTCGCCGACATTCGCCAGGCGAGCGGTCCTAACACGATCCTGCGTGAAGACATGCAGCGCCGCTTTGTGGTTTCCATCAACCCCAACATCAGTGACCTCAATGCTGCGGTTGAGCAGCTGGAGCGCGAGGTGAAGGAAAAGATCCAACTGCCGGAAGGCTACACCATGTCCATCGAGGGGGAATACCAGGCTCAGACTGAAGCCAAGAAACGCATCGCCTTGATGTCCGTCATCATCCTGCTCGTGATTGTCTTCCTGCTCTTCAGCTACTTCAGGAGTTCCCTCTTTGTGTTCCTGGTCCTGACGAACATCCCTATCTCCATGATTGGTGGCATTCTCCTGACGCACTGGACTCTCGACACCATCAGCATCGCATCCCTCGTCGGGCTTATCGCGATCTCCGGCATCGCGGCACGCAACACCATCATGATGCTTTCCCACTACCTTCACCTCATGCGACACGAAGGCGAAAGCTTCACCCGGCAGATGGTCGAGCGAGGTACTGAGGAACGGCTCGTGCCCGTGCTTATGACCGCACTATCGGCTGGTATCGCGTTGATTCCACTGGTCCTCGCTGCCGGGGAACCGGGCAAAGAAGTGCTTAACCCGGTCGCCGTTGTCATCGTTGGCGGACTCGTCAGCTCGACCTTACTCGGACTCGGCGTGACTCCCGCAGTTTTCTACGCCTTTGGCAAAAAGGCCGCCGAAAAATCGATTGAACGCAACGCGGCTGCCTCTCATTGAACCAACTCATTCCAATCAAACCCATCAAAACCTGCAAACTGAACCCACTATGAAAATCAGCATCAAACACCTGCTCCTGCTGCTCGCCGCATCCGCCTTTGCCATGGGCAACGTCGCCTGCACAGATGATTCGGATCACGGACACGACCACCCGCATGGAGACCACAATCACGGCACGCACGATCATTCTGAGGGTGAGCACAATCACGGGGAAGACGGTCATGCTCACAACGATAAGGACCATGATCACGATCACGGAGAAGATGGCCATGCACATGGTGGCCACGACCACGCGCATGGCGACCATGATCATCACGGGCATGCTCATATTGAAGCGGGGCCCAATGGGGGACGCCTCATCACTTCGGTAAAACCGAATCTCGAATTTCTATTCCTCGAAAACCGCAGAGTGCAGATTTCCGAGGTCAAAGACGACAAGATCGTCCCAATCGGCACGCAAGTCGTTACCCTAATCGGCGGTGACCGCTCCAACCCCACTCGCATGGAGTTCGACTACGAAAACGACGCCCTCATTTCCGACGTCGCTTTCCCGGCAGGCATGATCTTTCCAGTCATTCTGCAGATCAAAGCTTCCGCAGGCGCTGATGCTATCACCGAGAAGTTCAACCTCGACTTGAACGAGTCCCCGACCTGCGGCAGCCTCGAGTACGCCTGCACCTGCCATCACTGATTGACACAGCTCTGGCAGGCTCAAGGCGACAGATTTGGTCCATCATGCAACGAGAAGTCATCCCGGAGATCCTCGACTCTCTTCCTCCAGACGATCCGGGTGCCATCCGCAGTCGCCGCGACCTGCGCCGACTCAACTTCTGCATGGGCAATGATCGCTGGATCCGGTCGGTTCTCGCCCGAAACGTCAATCTGGCCAAGAAAGGCATCGTCGAAATCGGCGCAGGTGACGGCGATCTGCTGAGGAGCGTCGCAACACTTGCCCCGGCGACAGGCCTCGATCTTCAACCTCGCCCCGAAGGCCTCCCGAGCGAGATCAAGTGGCACACCGGAGACCTCTTTGAACAGTCTTCACTTCCCTCTGGTGGCGTTCTGGTCGCAAACCTCTTTCTCCATCACTTCGAGCCTGACGAACTCAAGGCCCTTGGGGCGCTGATGGAACCCTTCGAGCTTCTGGTTTTCTCAGAACCTCTTCGTTCTTGCGGCATCCTCGCTCTGAGCCGATGCGTCGCACCTTTCGTTGGAAGCGTAACCCGCCACGACATGCCCGTGAGTATTCGGGCAGGATTTACCATGGGTGAACTTCCCACATATCTTGGCCTCTCAGATCGCTGGAGTGTGACAGAAACGACCTCTGTGTTGGGTGCCATCCGAACCATCGCAACGAGGCGACCATGAAAACGGTTCGCATCATCGGCGGCGGGCTTGCCGGACTTTCGCTCGCCACCGGACTCGCCAAACGTCGAATCCCGGTCGAGGTGATCGAGGCCGGCACCTACCCAAGGCATCGCGTCTGCGGGGAGTTCATTTCAGGAATCGACATCTCCACCCTGGAGAAGCTTGGCATCGCGGCGGAACTGCAGGACGCCAAGCTTCATACCACTGGGCATTGGTATCGCGAAGATCGCAAGATCATGACCATGGAACTCCCCGATCCCGCTCGGGGAATTTCTCGCTGGCGACTGGATGAGCGACTCCAGGAACGTGTCCAAGGCCTTGGCGGTAAAATAAGGACCGAGACGAGAGCCGAACGCACTCCCGCCGAAGGCACCGTGCTTGCCGCCGGTCGCCCCATGGAAAAGAGCCACTGGCTGGGACTCAAGTGTCATGTCAAAGGGCTCCGCATGGACTCCGGACTGGAAATGCATCTCGGTAACAACGGCTATGTCGGTCTCACTCCGGTCGAAGATGATCGCGTCAACGTCTGCGGCCTCTTCCAGCTTCAGCCTGAGAACCGCGGCAAAGGGAGCGATCGACTGATGGCCTATCTCGCCAACGGTGGCCACCGCGGCCTAGTAGAACGTCTTCGAGATTCGGAAATCGACGAAACCTCCTTCAGTGGAGTTTCCGCTCTCTCGCTTGGCTGGCAAAAACACGAAGATGACGCCTTTGTCGTCGGCGACGCGGGCAGCGTCATTCCTCCATTCACTGGAAACGGCATGAGCATGGCCTTCGAGTCGGCCGCCCACTCCATCGGGCCACTTGCCGCCTGGAGCCTCGGTTCTGAATCGTGGGATTCAGCCACCCGCCGGGCCATGCTGATTCAACGTCAGGCCTTCCGGAAACGAATCAGGACTTCATTGGCACTGCAGCAGGCACTCCTTGACCCTCGGGGCCAAAACGTGTTCGAGTTTCTCTCGCGCCGCAACATGGTCCCTTTCAACACCCTGCTTTCCCTCGTCCGCTGATTCATGTTCCTCGAATCCATCGCCACAGCCGTTCCTCCTAACGGCTACACCCAAGCTGATTGTCTTGACGCTTTGCGCCAATCGTCCACCGCGAGTCAACTTCGACCCGGATCGATGGGGCTCTTGAAACGTCTCCTCGGAAACGGAGCGTCCGGAATTGATCAGCGACACTTCTGCCTCGATGACCTCGCCCCCGTCTTTGACCGGGACGCCCAGGAGCTCAATGAAATCTTTGAGAAACAAGCGCCTGAACTTGCCGCCTCCGCACTCACACCAGCCCTGGAGAAGGCAGGCATCAAGGCAAGCGATCTCGACGCCCTCTTTGTCTGCACCTGCACTGGCTATCTCTGTCCCGGAATCTCAAGTTACCTCGCCGAAAATCTCGGCATGAAATCCTCCACCTACCTCCAGGACCTGGTCGGTCTTGGCTGCGGCGCTGCCATTCCCACCTTGCGGGCTGCCAAAGGCTTCCTCGCCGCGCAACCGGAGGCCAAAGTCGCCACCGTCGCCGTCGAAGTCTGCTCGGCGGCTTTCTACGCCGACGATGACCCCGGCGTACTCATCTCCCTTTGCCTTTTCGGTGACGGCGCCGCCGCTGCGGTCTGGTCCAATGACTCCGCGCCTGCAAAATGGAAGGCGGACCACTTCACCACGATTCACCAACCGGAAAACCGCGAAGAAATCCGCTTCGTCAATGCGGGCGGACAACTCAAGAATCAATTGGCGAAAACAGTGCCGGGTCTCGCAGCTGTCGCGGTGGAAGAACTCTACCAACAACGACAATCCGAACCCGATCGTGTTCTC
>SPKZ01004615.1_pt1 | contig 10465 bp, 19 predicted proteins | sample 2456571 | NCBI WGS metagenome assembly SPKZ01 (sample SAMN11192286, study PRJNA482655) | marine metagenome | biome: ENVO:00000447; feature: ENVO:00000244|ENVO:00000211|ENVO:00000569|ENVO:00002023; material: ENVO:00002151; isolation source: ocean water from marine abyssalpelagic zone ...
CTTAGATTTATTAATTAGTAAATAGGGAGAGGCTTAGCGCCCTCCCTTTTTGCAAAATACTTTTAAAATTATGGCATTTAATTGCGACACGTTAGAATCATTTGAAAAAGAGTGCCTAAATAATTTAGGTGGGCTTTACCAAATGATATATAACGATCAAGATCAGCTACAAGTTACATTAGACGAGGCAGCGAATACGGTTACAGCTATCGTCCACTCGTCAGCGTGTCAAACGATCTCACTAAGAAAGGGACAGGGTAATTTTACCGAGCCGTCGGCTATTGATTTAGTGGCAGGGTCTAGCATTACTACAGGGACAATTAACCTAAACCCAACACGAAGAGACGCAGCAAAAACGCGCGCTCTAAAAGTAATGGGGCAGGGACAAAGGTACTTAGGTTGTTTCTGTAAAGATGGAAACGGGATTTGGTGGTACTTGCCCGAAATGCAACTTAGCAATGCTGCGGGTGGTTCGGGAGCAAATAAGGCGGAGGGATCAAAATACGAGATTACGTTAGTAAACGAGGTCGAGTTAGAGAATATGGCGTACGCAGTAGCGGAAGCCTTAGTACTTCCTTTGTTAGTATTCCCTTAGTGATTACGATAAATAAAAACAGCGTTAACAAAGTGGCGTTAACATTAACGGAGAGGGTAAACATACCCTCCCCGTTTTTCCTGTTCTTGTTAAATACAGACGGGGACACGGAGGACGGAGAGATTAGGTTATTAATAGATAATCAAGCGAGTGAGGAAGCGAAAGAGAGATACGATTTATTCGAGATAGAAGAGAACGAGACAGGAGTAAAAGAGGGAGACGCGACAAATGAGCCTATAAGGTTGAGCGAGGCGCAATATACATACCAAGTGCTAGAGAGCGCGATAGCAACACATGACGAATCGTTAACAACGGGCAGAGTGTTAGAGGTTGGGTTTATGAGAGTAGAGCAAGGAGACGCAGGCGCAGACGATAGCGATAGCGTTTATACAGGAAAATAAATATTTATATGGGTTGGTTCAAAGGTTCGGGAAGCGGTAAAGGTTCGGGGGGTTCGGGTAAAAACGAGTCATTTTCTACACCGTTCATGGAAATAGGGGACGGGAATTTATCTTTACCCTTTATAAATAGTCGTTACTTAGCCTCGGGGGGTGTGGTTAGATTTGGGGTTAATAACCTATTCCCGCAATTATTGGATCAGATGTACTATACTAGCCCGTTAAATGCGGCGGTAATTGATTATAAAACCAACGCGATAGCAGGAGGAGGATTTACGTTAACGGCAAAGGATCAAAACGACGGCAGCGTTAAGACAGATATTTACGCTTTTATTAAGCGTATGAAGTTAAATAAGAGTTCTAAGCGGATAACGCGGGAGTTAGTGGCGCACGAAAGAGTATATTATATTCTAAAGTTTAGACGGATCACAGACAGCGAAGGGAATTTTTTAAAGTTGAAACCTTTAAAAGCGGAATTTATATCCAGTAGTAAAATTAGGGTTAAGCAAAATAAAAAATGGTACGGGATTTCTAGCGATTGGAGCGTATCAACTAATCAGCGTTCGATTGTAGCGTATCACCCGAACAATAGGGAGGAGGAGCAGTTATACGTTTACGAAAATAACAGTTTAGGACAAGATTACTACCCTATTCCCGCGTACAGCACCGCGTTAAATTGGTGCTTTTTAGATGGGGAGAGTAGTTATTTACATAAAACGAATATAAAAGAATCTATTTTTCCGTCGTTCGCTTTAATGTTTCCAAAGAAACCAAGCGGAAAAGAGGATTTAAAAGCTACAAAGGACACAATCGAAGGAGCGAAAGGGGCGCAGAACGCGGGGCGTATTTTCACATTTTTTGCAAATAAAAAAGAGCAGTTGCCCGAGTTGGTTACAATTCCTAAGAGTAATAACGATTCGTTATTTAATCAAACAGACGAAAGGATAGATAATAAAATTTGTCAAGCGCACGTTATCGACCCTATATTAATGGGGATTAGAGTTAGCGGAAAACTCGGCAGCGGTTCGGATATTAAGCAGAGTTACGTTATATTTGAGAAAAATACAGTAATGCCAAAGCGCGCCGAAGTGGAGGAGATTGTTAATGATATACTGGATATTTTCGGGATTAAAGCGGAGTACAAATTAAATGATTTCCAAATAATAAACGAGACTATTGTAGCGGTGGAAGGAGAGGACGCGGGAGACGCGGAGAAAATTAACAAGCTATCCCCGTTATTAGCGACTAAAGTACTGGAAGAAATGACACCTAACGAAAAGAGAGCGTTAGCAGGTAAAAAACCAATGCGCGGAGGTGATCAAATAGAAAGACGGGAAGAGCATAAGGGAGGACAAACACCACGGGCGTAATGATATATTTTGTAACAGAGAAATTTTTAAAAGATCGTACGCAAATAGCGGATAACGTAGATATTAAAAGGGTATCGCCATGCGTAGAAACGGTTTCGGATATTAGAATACAGCCGCTATTAGGCGAGTATTTCTATAACGATTTGTTAACGAAGTACAACGCGGAAACATTGAACGCAAACGAGACGACGTTAGTTAAAATGATGCAGCGGGCGATAGCTTGGTACGCGGCAGGAGAGGCGGTTTATTCGGTATCTCGACCGATTAGTAATAAAGGGATACAGCAGCAAGACGGGGAAAACAGTAGCGCGGTAGATTTGGAGGAGTTAGCGTTTGGGATGGATCATTACAAACAAAAGGGATTGCATTACGTTAGGCGGATAACTTCGTACTTAAAAAAGAACGCTGTTTTATTCCCTGTATTTACGGACGATCTAAATAAAGATAGTGATTTATTCCCCGAGACTTTCAGTGATTTAGACGAAGGGTTTAACGATTCAATAGTAATAATTTAATAAAAAAACATGGCATTTAATTTCACAATAGTAGGGGCTAGTCTAGTGGTAACGGATACAGTTGTCGGGGGCGTTATATTTGAAGCTCCTAAAAAAGATTTTTATTTTAAAAATGACGGACTTCTTAACGATAAGATAGAGCTATACGATATTAACGGGCGAAACGAATTTGAGGGCACGTCTATTATACGAGATTTTTCCGATTCAGAAATAGAAGGAGTAGCAGCAACGGAAGCAAACGCGAGAGCATTCCAAAGGGACAACTTGGGAAAGGTTGAAGCGGGAGGCGCTTCTAATCACTCGGGGTTAGTTTTAGACGACGGCACAAACCCACACGGAACCACAAAATCAGATATTGGACTCTCTAACGTTCCAAACACTGATTTTACAAGTGCTGTATCGCTTAATACTGATAAGGTAAGTGATATAAATCATGTTAATGTTCAGTTACCGAATGTAGACAATACAAGCGACAGCAACAAACCAATATCTACAGCTACCCAAACCGCGCTAGATGGAAAAAAAGATGATTTTTCAGAGAATACCGCGTTTAATAAAAATTTTGGAACTACAGCGGGGACAGTTTTAGAGGGTAATACTTTTGTTGGTGGTGGCGATATGTTAAAAAGCACTTATGATCCAACGGGAGTGGATGCAGACGCTTTTAACTACGAGAACGCTATAGGCATAACCCAAATAACAGGAACGGAATTAACCGAAACTTTAACAGGAAACACTCATAACTTTAATCCTACAGGGTTTGGCGCTTGCAATTATTTGCGTTTAGATATGTCAAGCGACAGAGAATTAACTGGATTTATAGCCCCTCCTGCGGGGGTTGATAGAATTATTAGAGGCGTAAATATTAGCGATAAAAAGATAAAGTTTCAAAATAACGACAGCGGAAGCACTGCGGCAAATAGACTGCTTTTAAAAGAGTACGCAAACAAGGACTGTAAAAAAGGTGAGGCGTTCGCTTTTAAATACGATCACATTTCAAACCGTTGGAGACCACTTGTAAGAATCGGATAAAATAAAATAAAATGAAAAAATTTTGGAAAGAAGATGTAGAAGGGGCGGTTATATATTCGGTAGATAAACCCGTAATGTCTGGAGATGGTTATAATTTCGTTGAAATAACTAACATTGAAGAGATTAAGGTATTAGTAAAATCTCTATATGAAAAGAGAGGATTAGACGGAATAGATTTTTTTGAAAACTACAGGGTGGACATAGTTGTTTTGTATAGTTTAGGAGTTAAAACGGCTTTAGATGTTTACGAGATCGAGCAAAAGTTAGACCATGTAATAACTAAAATAATTAGAGGCGATTGGTTAACGGCATCAAATGAAATAACTAAAGTTGTAGCGGAGGGCGCGTTAGATCAAGACTTTATAACTAAAATTGAGAGCGGGATAAATTTATACATTTCAGAAAATTATTAAAAATAGAAGATGGTAGGGTTTTTGTTGTTTGTTGTGGCGGTTGGGTTAACGGCGGCGGTTTTCGCTTTGAGTGTACTATTTACGCCTATTTACTTTTTAGTTATTGGAAAATGGAACGGCGGGAGGAAACGTTTAGCGGTATGGTTTACCAAGATGGCAAAGAGTATTGATCAATTTGGTAACGGTAGTTGCGGGCATTTCCTCAATGCGACACTAATAAAAAGGAGCGCGAGAAAAAGGGCGTATCTGTTCGGGAATATTGACGAAACGGCAAGCTTTGTTATTGGTATGAATGGGAGCGATAGGCGCGACGCTTTAAATAAAGTTGGAAATTTTGTTAAATTTACGCTAGATATAGTGGAAAATTTACCTAGCTTGATTAGGTGGGTTTTAGGGCGTGGCAGATATTTTAAAAATTCCCACACTGAGAAAGCGATACGCATACAGAAAGAGAGCGACGAGAAAGCGAGTGAACGACTATTAAATAATTTTTATTAGTATAGTAAATAATGTTTTAAGGCATAAAAAAATAAAAAAAACAATGGCTATAATAGAATTTAAAACAGAAAAAGGGGCAAGCATGAAAGAGACTGTAGATTTGTCAGTTAGCCCCGCGATATTAGGAATAAAAAACCCTAAACAGGAATGGACGTTAGTTACAGAGTGTGAGGGTGTATCGTACTCGGTAAAGTTTATCGGTGGTAGACCAAAAAAAAGATCGTGAAAACCGAACTATTAGCGGTAATATCATTTATAACAGTAACTATGGCATATTTATTTACTCCCATCATGCCCGAATATTTGTTTTTTGACTTAGTAGCAATATCGTTTAGTTTAATGTGGTTATTTGTTTACTTAAAATCTAAAGGTTGGTGGTCTATAACTTTCTTTGTGTTTTTCTTGGTAAGCTTAAATAACTTAATGGACGAGTTGTTTTTTGATCCTGTAAAATATGATCTAAATGAAATAACTGGGGCAATATTAATAACACTAATCACTATTTTATTTAAAAAAACATGGACGAGGTAAAGCAATATTTAGAAGACTTTGGTATACATTTAGGTCTACTTATCGCGGGTTTGTTTGGGGCGTACTTATCAGTTAGTATAAATAAAGAACTTTCAACCTTGCAAAAAATAACCGTTATTATTTCGGGAGCGGCTACAGCTAATTATTTAGCCCCTTTTATATTTCAATACTTAAACATAGGGGATAACGCTCAGTTTGGATTAGCTTTTTTAATAGGATTTTCAGGACTTAAAGGGGTTGAGTGGTTAATAGTTAAAGTAAAAGATAGGTACGCAGGAAAGAGTAAATAAATAACATTTAAAAAAGATGAAGGGGGATAGAATTACGGCGGTATATATGCTTGTCGCGTTTGCATTGTTGGGGTGGTTGGTTCTGAGTTCGTGTAACGCGGTTAAGCGGTACGTAAAAGCTAAACAAAACCTAATAAATAAATGCCCCGAATGTTTAAGCGAAGAGGCAGACACGACGTTTATAATCGAAACGAACATTGATACTCTTTTGATAAATGGGGTTCCTGTAATCGTTTATACTGTCGATTCAATACCTAAGTATATAACCAATACGGAGTACATTAACTGCGACGACTACGAAACCAATTCACAGACACGCCAAAAGGAAAAAACGAAACGAGTAGAAACGAGGCAGGAGAGCGGCGTAGAAAAGGTAAAAGCAAAAAGCAAAGCGAAAGAAGAAAAAGCAAAAAGCTACAGGGCTTCGTTTTTCCTCTTCGGATTCTCAGTAGGTGGAGCATTGATTTATTTACTAATGAAAAAACAACGGCGAAAAGATGGAGAAATTAAACCTAAGTAGAATAATATCTAAAGCGTTCCCGATAGGGAAATACTTTAGGCAGGCGTACAATAAAAACCAAGCGGTACTACATCATACAGTTAGCGGGGAAGGAGTCGCGGGAGATATTACACACTGGATAAAATCAAAATTTCGTATAGGGACTTGTGTAATCGTCGGGCGGCGCGGAGATATTAATCAGGTATTTAGTTCTAAGTATTGGGCGTATCATTTAGGTGTACAAGGTTGGGTTTATAGAAAGCTAGGTATAAAATATAACCGTAGAGATATGAATAGTATCGGCATCGAGATTGATAGTTACGGGGCGCTAAAGTGGAGTAAGTCAAATCTACGTTGGGAAAATGTTTACGGTGGACATGTACAGGATGGAAATGTAATAACGTATCCCGAAGGATTTAGAGGGTTTTACGCGTTTGAGAGATACACTACCGAGCAAATAGAAAGCGTTAGACAATTATTAGTTTACTGGAATAAGAGATACGGGATACCTTTATATTATAACGCGGGAATGTGGGACGTGAGCAGAGAGGCGTTAGGCGGAAAGGCGGGGATTTGGTCGCATACTTCTTTTAGGTATGATAAAAGCGACTGTCACCCGCAAAAGGAGTTAATAGAAATGTTAAAAGGACTAACGAACGGCTAAACCAAAAATAAAACACGAATGCAAAGCCCTGTTAATACGGGGCTTTCGCGCGTTAAATAATATTTAAGTACAAGATAGTTGCGATTAATCGGAATTAATTACGTATATTTGTAAGGTAACGAATTTAAAGAGCGAGAAAATGATAAGAGATTTAGAAAGAGTTAAAAAAATGCACTTAGCAGCTATTGAGGTAATAGAGTTGGCGCAGTACGCGGAGGATAGAATTAACGCGAGAGAGAGGTATAACAACGATTTACGTTATAATCAAAATTTCCCCGATAATGTAGCGCAGAATAAGGAGAGAAATAAAACGACGAAAAAGGCGCAAAAAAGAATATTAAAAAGTCATGACGTTATATTAGCGGATTTATTCAACGCGTCAAATGTTTATTAAGTTTCGTGATTTTTTGGATAGTTATTTTGGGGTAACTCCCAAAAAGGCGAAGCAGTACGAGAGGGATTTAAACGCTGTGCGCTGTAAAGGATTCGAAGAGGGGCAGTCTTTGGCGATACGTAAAATAAACGAAGAGACGACGGTTAAACTATCAAAAGACTACGTAGGGAAAGGTAGGAAAAGTTCGGTTCTTGACGTTGTGGAAATAATAAGAAGCGCGAAACCGATAAAATTAGAGAAATGAAAAAAGAGGAGTTTTTAAAGTTAATTTTTAGGTGTCATTATTCGGGCGAGTTAATGACAGACCCGAGAGGGAAGAGTAACCGACAAAAGTACGACGAGGCGGCAGCTAAGTTGTTGAAATACGAGGCGGATTATTCGGGAATGAGTAACAAAGAAACGAAAGCAGCGGCGAATAAGTTAGTAGCTATCGGGAAAGTCAAAGATTTGATAGCGACGTTAGAACCGAATAAGGACGAGTTACTATTGTCCTCGACGGCTAAAAAGCGTTTGCGATCTATAATGATCGAGGCAAAATACAAGCGTAGTAAACGGATCAAAAACAAGTACGTAACAAAGGGGAAGGATTGCGAGGAGGAAGCGATTACGATCTACTCGAAATTCAAGCACAAAAATTTTAAGAATAACACCGAGCGAGTTACGAGCGATTATTTAACGGGAGAGATTGATTTAAAGGACGAGAAAAAAGGCGTAGTTGTTGAGGTTATCGACATTAAAAATAGGTACGATATAGACACGCTATTAGATAAGGAGGACGAGGAGAACAATAAGGCGGATTACTGGCAACTCACGGCTTATGGTATTTTATTCCCAACAGCGGAGCGGCTAACTATTGCTAATTGCCTAGTGAATAATACCCTCGACGCGATCCAGTTAGAATTGAGGCGAGAGGAGTTTACATGGAATGAGGGGGTCGTACCGCAGGAGAGACAGGTAGAAATAATAAAGGACAATATTTTTGATAAAAAGACTTTTATTAAATACGTTTCTCTATTGGTTGGGGTGTTAGATGAAAACGGAGAGGAAGCCGTTAAGGATTTCGTAGAGATACCCGAGAAAGAGAGAGTTATAGAAGTTACCCAACTAAAAAACATTGAAGCGGAGGAGCGATTAATAACCCGTCTCGAAGTTTGCCGCGAATACATGGCGGAAAAGTGGGGAGACTAAACCAAACACAAAGAACGGAAACCCCTAGAAGTAGGTTTTTTTTGTTTTTAATTAACTATAGTTGCGATTAATCGGAATTAATTACGTATATTTGTAAGGTAACGAATTTAAAGAGCGAGAAAATGATAAAGGATTTAGCAATAGGATTGATTGAGAGTAAGTTAAAGACGGTTAAACGTGTAGTCGAGACAGGTTTAAGGCAGTGGGGACAGCCTGTTAATACGCAGGAGGAAGTAGATTCTATGGAGCAGGCGATAGCGTATTTAAAAGGCGAGGAAACCGAAACGAATTTAATAAACGGATTCGCGGTTAAAGTGTTAGAGTCTCACCGTTACCATTTCGGGCAAAAACTGTTAATATCCAAGGCGGCGCAATCTTTCGCCGATGTAAAAGAGTTAGCGAGAAAAACAGTGATGGAAATGGATGAGGCTATTAGTTTATTAACTATAAAATAAAGCGAGATAATGCAAAATTTTGAGCAGTACGATAATGATCATCCGCAAATTTGGCAAGCGTTTGTACATTTTTCAGTAAAGACAAAGGCGAAAGGGTTTAAAAACTACGGGGCTTTCGGGATTATTAATTTAATTCGGTGGCATACTGGTATAGATGGGGGCGAGGATTTCAAGGTAAATAATAATTACGCTCCCGATTATGCGCGTAAAATGGAGGCGAAGCACCCCGAATTTAAAGGTTTTTTTAGGCTTAGAGTATTGAAGGTGGCGAGGATTGGAACTAAAAAAGGCGAAGAGTGGACAGTTTAAAGGTGGGGTTAGTAGTATTTTGGATTATTCTATATTTAGGGATCGTAATTTATGCGGTTTTAGATATGTTGAGAGGGTGCAAAAGCGAGGAGAGGAAAGTAACTAACGAAAAAGTAAAGTAATGAGATTAGGGATTAAACAGGACGGCGGGGAGATTTTAACTTTAGTTAAATCGGAAGCGGCGAAAGGTGGGGTTTTATTAAAAGAGATCGCGGATAAATTAGGGTTACGGTATGATATTTTTGTACGTAGATTAAAATCGAGGTACGTAGATGTTGAGTTTATTGTTAAGGTTATTAAAAAGATAGACAAGGATTTAACGTTAGACGTAGACCGACAAAAAAACGGAGATGTGTTATTAACAATTAACAATTTTAGGAAGTGGACAAAATAGCGGGAACGGTTACGAGAATTGAAGCGGCGGAAATATTAGGGATTTCGTTACCGACTTTAAAAAAGCGAACGGATAAAGGGAGGTATAGCGTAATAAAACAGGGTAGGAATTTAATGTACTTTCGGGAGAGTTTGGACAAGTCGATAGAGGCGGCAGAGGAGACGACGGAAAATTTACCCGTCCCAACTATGGCGGATTTAGTCGAGGGGAATTTTAGCAAGGAATTAACGGAGGTACAGTTAAAGCAGCGGAATTTTATGGTATTGCTAAATAACGAACCTCCTACGGATTGGCTAAAAGCGCACCCGAACGCCAAAAGGAAAAACGCGGAAGGGTTAGAAGTGCCAACAATGTACTTACCTATCGAGAGAGTGGAGTATTTATTAGCTAGAGTTTATACTAAGTGGTGGGTAGAAATAACGTTTCCTCCTCAGTTGATCGGTAATAGTGTAGTCGTTACGGTTAGGCTTTGGGTCGTAAATCCGATAACATTAGAGAAGGAATTTCAAGACGGGACAGGGGGCGCAGTAATTCAAACGAACGCAGGCGCAGGAGCGACGGACGTAATAGCGGTAAAATCTAACGGGGTAATGTTAGCCGCGCCAATGGCGGAGACGTACGCAATAAAGGACGCGGCGGAAAAATTCGGTAAACTATTCGGGAAGGATTTAGGGAGATCGGAGGTTATAGACTACTCGACTATTATTAAAAAGAAAGGCGAGAAATCAGCCGACGAGATCAAGGCGGTAGAATTGCAAAGATTAAAGGAGTTAATCGACGCAGCGGAAACGGACGAGCATTTATTAAATATAGAATATGATATTTTAAGCGCGAATACCTGCGAATTATCAGATTTATTTAAGAGCAAATGGGAAGAGGTACACGACAAACAAGCGTAATAACGTTTTAATGTTTGCTAA
>SPKZ01016428.1_pt1 | contig 10465 bp, 12 predicted proteins | sample 2456571 | NCBI WGS metagenome assembly SPKZ01 (sample SAMN11192286, study PRJNA482655) | marine metagenome | biome: ENVO:00000447; feature: ENVO:00000244|ENVO:00000211|ENVO:00000569|ENVO:00002023; material: ENVO:00002151; isolation source: ocean water from marine abyssalpelagic zone ...
AGAACGGCCAATCTTACTCATTTAGAGTCTCTGCAGTGACTACAACTGGAACCGGAATTACATCACCTGAGGTATCTGTAACTCCTATAGGCAAGCCTGCAAATGTTGATTTACCAACATTTGACTCCTCAAAGATTGACTTGGGTACAGGAATCTTTGATATCACATTTTCAAAAATCATCCAAAACACAAATTCAGGAGACGTTGATCTAACCAAGCTGTTCATATCAAACACAAACCAAACAAACCAAATCCCACTATCTGGAAATGGCCAAATAGCTACACTATCTAATATTGGTACTAACAGCGTCACACTCTCATTTACCATAACTGAATCTCAAAGACAGCAGATAATCGCCTTTGGTTCATCAGCAGTACTACAACTAGATATTGTATCTAATGCAGTAAAGGATACAAGTAACAATCCTATTGTAGCAACAAGTGATAATATAATATCAAGAATTGTATATGAAATAGAACCAATAATATTTTCTGCCGGCGGCTCATCAAGTGAATCAACACCACCTTCTCTTACCACATCCTTTGATGAAGGTACAGAAACACTATCAATTAATGGCATTGGAATAGCACCTGAACAATTCAAGACATCTTATACAATGGATTCCCCAATAACTGTAACTGCAGGAAACAGCATACCATTTTCAGTGAAACTATATGATAATATATCATGGAGTTATATATCACACATGGAATTATGTCTCAACATGCAGACATCAAATAATCGTATATGTGATTCAGACACCAAAATCATCTGGGATAAGAACAACAATGATAATAACACACTTGAAATAATTGATCCAAACGGACTAATTGACACTGCAACTCTAAACATCAGGGAGATTGATTCACATGTCGCATCCTTTGACTATTCTGTAACGTTTGCAGGTGCCATGGATACCTCTGATATTCAGATATACACTTGGGATAACAGGAGAAATGCACTTTCCTTCACTGTGGAGAATGCACTTGAAATAGTACTTCGTTCTTCAACTTCTAGTTCTTCAACTTCTAGTTCTTCAACTTCTAGTTCTTCAACTTCTAGTTCTTCAAATATTCTCTCAAAGAGCACAGCAGAGATAATATTAATGTGGGCTGGATTCTCTGCAGAACATGCAACAAATTCTGAATTGCTGCAATCACTTGGAATAAAGACAACTTCAGATTATGTGAATCTTCCACAATGGACCAAGACATATCTTGGAGAATGGGTTGCCAAAAACAAGATTACATCAGAACAACTAAAGATATCGCTTTCATATCTTATGGATATTGAAAAATGACATGATGGTAAATGCTGTAAAGAACGGATGTGATATTATGGGCGCGTGTGGGGCGACATCATAATGATATCTGTTTACAAGTCTGATGTGTGTATTATTGCAGTATTGATGGCAGTATTGTGTCTGGGTATTTTTGAGGCTGCTCCCCTTGAGGTCCAACCATTTGGATAATCTCACTCCACACATCCTCCACTCTTTTGTACAGAATATTGGTGATTTCATCTACCAAGAGTCGCCATTCTTTCCATCTGAAACTTTGGGCGGTCTGTCTCCAACCAGTGTTTCTTTTCCATTTATTCCAACACGCAAGCCCAAATCCTTCCAAATTCCATCAATTTTTTGCCACAGATGATTTGAAGTTGTTTGCACAAAATCATCAAAATCTCGTCCAAGTGAATCTAATGGATCTTCTGTTCCGTGATGGTGTATTGTATCGACATCACCATGATAGATTCGATTCTTATCTATGCGATTGACATAGTAAGTGTCACCAGAGTCATTTGTGAATCCAACAAAAAAGTTTGAAACATCAAGGGATGGATCACCTGTTATCTTTGTCCTACTACTTGTGATGACATTTTTACCTCAAGATACTTCATACGTCTGTCCCACAGGCTGGATGATCTCAAAAAGTAATTCTTTGAGATGTTCTGAATCTACATTATCATCAAATTCTATTACAATATTATCTCCCAATGTCATGACATGACTTTTGAATGCCTGATCAATTGTTACAACACCTGAAACTGTTCCATAATCTTTTATCTTTCCAGAGTCATCAGAACCAGCTTGTCCGCCTCCATTGTTATTTGTAGTACCCCCACCATTCCCAAAAGATGAAAATCTACCACGATTATTATTGAGTGTTCTTAATGGTTTGATGTTTGTCTGTCTTTTTAGCAGCTCGATTTCTTTTTTTAATTTCTTGTTGCGATTCCGTTCATTGTCAATGTGGAATGGAACTGACATGATTGTAAAATCAAGTCAAAATCTTAAAGGAAGTATTTTAATTATTAAGAAATTGGTATATTCATGTTCGATGATAAAAGTTAGTCAAACTTTTACTTTCGAATTAGTACAATTTAGTATATCATATGCATTTTTTGACAATTCACCTATTATTGAAAATAACTCTTCATCAGTTTCCCATAAGGGAATTTTGATTTTTCTTTTTGGTAAGATAATTGTCTTGTAACTAGTATGCAATTGATTTCAAATTGTATTAAACTCAAAATCTTAAAGGAAGTATTTTCAATCCATCCAAAGATTATCATCAAAATCAAGGGCATTTTCAAATGTAGATGCCATGACAAGAGTAAAGATCATTCCGATGATTGCAGGAATCGTGACTGCTATCCACGTATTCTTGATTGATCCTCAGCTCCCAATCCACTATACCCTATTTCTCCTGCAGAATCTACAGAATAATTGTGAGTATCAAGAAATGGCTCTGAGAATATTTTTCCAACAGGATATGATGGGGAAATGTATTTTCTCGGTGTTGGATGATAATGTGTAAACCAATATCCCCTGGAATGTCTTGATGTTCCATCTCCCCAATCAAAATAAAACTCTACAGCTGCATTACTAATTCCATGAATGTCAGTTGTTAGTCTCATTGATTTTACAGGATGTACTGGAAGAGTCTGCCATCCAGTTGCATAATCATAAAATAATTTCCAGCTTCCGTCAGGGAACACACCATCATATTTGTAAAAGTTTAATGTTGAATGATCAAAGATTACATCGTCTTGTTGCGGTTCCCTTGAGAATTTCCATGTATTTTCTGATTTATCGTACTCTGCCACTCTTTGTAAATTGGATGCAAACGGTTCTATTGTGATTGGATTGTTTTTGTTTTGTCCTGGAATGAATCGTTGTCCGTCATAGACATCATCATTAATTGGAATTCCAGAATCATTAACTGCAATTCTAATAATATCTTTAATTGAAATGTAATCATAGTGATCCAAATCCCCATAATCTGTATTCATTCTTACAAAGTTTGGATCAACAAATGCTCCAATGTAACCTGATTGACATGATACAGAATCATTTAGTTCAGTTGGATTTGTACAGATACCATCCCCCAAATAACCAGAAAGATTTGCTTTCCAGATTTCCAAATTGTTAGTTAGTAGTGAATATCGATTTGATTTATGAAAATCCTCATCCCACCAATCATTACTATCTGGCGATATTCCAACAGGTAAAGCATGTGTGTTATTATTTTGTTTTGATTTGTAGTATCGTACTGTCTTGAGGATACGGTCAGTACATTTGATTTGATCGTCTTTTTGATATGTTGTGGAATAATCGTACTCGTCTCTTAGTTTGGCATGCTCCCAATCTGAAAAAAATCGTGTTCTGGCCATAGGTATTGATGCAGACTGTGAATCGCACTCAAGAATTACTCTATCAAAATATTTTGTATTGTCTATTATCTCAGTTGAATCCTCTTCTGGGTTCTCAGGAGATATTGGATCAATAGTAATTCCTGAATCATCTGCACCAAACTCTTTTGCTATAACTTTGATCCATAACCTGTATGCACCTGAGAACTCATTATTTGGATACTCATAGTCTAGGAAAAATTCCTTATTTGTTCCCTTTTGTGCTTGGGATAGTGATAATTTCTGTATTACATCATCAAAGACATCATAGTAATTTTTTATTCCACCAGGAATCCAGTGTTGTTTCAGTGTTGCAGTGTCATCTAAGAGAACCGTACTGTCTAAAGACGTTACAACTTTACCTTTAGTAATAATTCCAAATCCGTATAATTTTTCTTGGTATTGGTGTTTTGTTGCAACTTTGTTATAGTCTATCATGTATTGTGTCATGGCATACGCTGGAGTTTTGAATCGTAATGGATGCGATACTGGAGTTTCTGAAACTCTTACCTCTACTGCCTCACCTGTTACTTGTAGTAATTGACCATATGTATCATCATGTATTGCTACAGTATTTTTTATTCTGCATCTAAAAAATTTTCCTTTGTTTATTCCCTGTTGATTGTAACATTCTATTAGATAGTTCTTTTTTGATTCTTCTTCGGTTAGAATTGGTGCTGTTTTTAGAAATGTATCTTGTTGATCAAGACGGAGTTTTAGAATTATTTCATTTGGATCATCGTTGTTAAATTCAGAAGATACAATCAGTTCTTTTGATTCTACATCAAATGAGTAATCATCATTAATGGAATCATCACCGCCAGGTCTTTTTACAATAGTACAATGCCTGCTAGTCTGCAATCTTTAGCACTCCGTTAAATCTCAAGGTACATCTAAAATCCCATACAGTACTCTTTCTTGCAATTCTACCTGTCTCAGTCTCTATAATGCAATATCCTTGTGTGGTGGTGCAGTCTTTGTTTACTGATTTTGGTGCTTTCTCTATGTATAATCCAATTACGCCTTCTGGATAATCTGCTGAGAACTGTGATGTTTGCTCTGCCAAATCATCTAAAATATCTGCATGTGTTTTGTCATTGAATATTCCAAAGATATCTACGTCATGGCCATCCATTCCATGTTGTTTGGAATGCTGTGATAGCTGGCCTAGCTGATTAATGTGAGATGTGGTTCTAATTTTGTTTGTGTGTTTTTTCTGGAATCCTTCAAACTTTCCAATTTCAGTTCTAAATCGAATCTTGTTGGAATCAGGAATGTATGATGACTCTAATTCATCAATAAGATTTGGATAAAGACTAGGATTCCTCGGTGTTGATGGTATTCTTTTGTATAGGTATCCTGTAACTGTCAAGGTTATCTCCAAGGATCAATGAGGACGTCCCTCAAGTGACCATCTGATTTTCTCTCAGTGTTGGATATTCCAGGAGCTCCCTGATATACAGTAGAACCATGTCCTGATGAAAAGTAAACCTCACCACGATTCCTTGCAATTCTTGATTTGATTGATGGGAGATACTCTAATACTGCAACTTTGACTAGTTTTCTTAAATCCCATCTGCCACCAAGACCAAACTCTTTTTGTAATCTCTCAATGATTAGATTAACTACCTCTAAAATTATTGCAGCATGTATAATTTTTCCAAGAATTTTATTTTTTCTTGCACTAAATGGGTTTAGTATTCCGTTTTTTACCTCATCTAGTATTTTGTCCTGCTCTTTTAGTTTTTTATCGATTTTGGCTTGATTCTTTTTAATTTGTTTTTGATTTTTTGTAAAATCCTTGTACTGTTGATCACTTTGTTTTGATTTTCCTTTGGTTCCCTGTAGTTGACGTGTTGTGTTGTCTCTGTCATGGATTAATTTTTTAGATTCTTTTAGTGTCTCTTTTAGTTTCTCAAATAATACGCCGATGTTTATTGTCTTTTTTTCCTCTACCACATGTAGAATTTAGGAAAATGTGATTAAGGAAGTATTTCTAAAGATAAATATTAATTAAAAATAGTTGAATAATGCGTTATACAGGATTAAGACCTCCCCATATAGAAATTGGATTTTTATTAGGTTTTGCTATTTTTGGTAGTTTACCAAAAGATAATGGTTTAAGAAAAGTAATTGAATATTATTTTAAGCAAGCAATTAACGGAGAATCCATAGAAATAATCATAGCGTCATTGATAATGGATTTAGAATTAATTAAAGAAAAATGTGAAAAAGATTTTAAAAAATTTAAGGAAAAATTACTACATTGTGATGAAGGTAATTTTTATGGAATTCGCTGTGAAATTGCAGTTAATTCATTACTATTAAGAAGAGGAATTTCTTTTATTCAAAGAGAAAGTCCAGATTTTCAATGCATTAATGATGAGAATATCCATATTGAATGTACAAGTTCTCATTTGATAGATGGATCTGAAAACAGTGAGAAGGTCTTTAGGAAAATAAAAAAAAGTGTACGTGATAAAAATGGAAAAATATATGCTTCTTTGAAGATAATTTTATTTATAGACTTGACAAACTTGAATTATTCAAATAATAATCATCTCTTTTCAGATCCACAGTTTGATACAGAAATATCAAAAATTTTATCTCGTACTAAATATGGGGCATTACTTTTTAATATTAATTCTTTATTTAACGATGGAAATGATATTGTACAGCGTAGTAATTGTCATGTGTCTCCTGCTAAACATATTGATGATAATTTCACAAACATATTAAAATTATTATGTAAAGAAACTATCTTTGATACACATAAGGGAATTTCTAGTAAATTTCCATAATGGCTGATTAATTTAAAAATTCAAAACAATTGTTGAATCCATTCCTGCTCTTTTACATAATATTTCTGAGTTACAACATCTGATTTTTCCTGTATCGTATCTACAATGATATGAGTTCCTTTTTGTCCTAGATGAATTATTTTCTTGGCAAAAATTCTTTTCCCATTTAATATGAATGACAAATGAGGATTTGGCCTGTCTGGAGTCGGTTCTTTAGGTACGATAGGATAGTTTCTCTTGGTTCAGTACTCTCGCCCATCAGCTACTGGATATCCTGATTCTTCTGTATAATCAGATACGATGTATATTTCAGCCTCATTATCCCCATTAATTGTGATTTCTTTGAGATATGTGCTGTGAATGATTTTATTAGAATATCCAGCTGATCTCATTTTCTCTGCCATAACATCAATCATCTCAACATTAACTATTGTAGATAGTGCAGATATGGCAAAATCTTTTTTTAATAATTCTACATTGTTAATTGAGAATTCTATCTCCTCAACATCAGAGATTGAATCAACCTCTTTTGTTATCATGATTCTTTTGTAAAGTCAATGTATTTTTTTATCAGTCCACCAAGTACTAGTTTACGTGGTGCAGCACCGTCTTCTCTTTTTGTCTGACACTTTGTTAAAGTACCAATAAAATTTAGTGTATGTTTCTTTGAATTGTTTTCCTTGTTGTCTGTAATTGTTTCTCTAAATGTTATTTGTGGAAATCTTTTGTGTCCTAATTCATACATCCAGTATGATACTGTTTGTTTGTCAGTTATTGTCAGGGTGACAGTATCAAGGTCTTTTTTAGATATTACATCTGATGTTAATGGCATTTCAATATCCCATGTTCCAATTTCACCGTTAGGTATTGGGTCTGATCCTTGATCATCATCATAAATTAATTCATAGTCAGGCTCTATGTTGACATCAACGTCTACTGCTTTTTTTAATCGATAAGTGTTGGAATCAGTTACCGTTTCAATGTAACCATTCTTTGAATAAAGAATCTCTTCTCCTAGATTTTTACCATCATTGATTATTTTTTCAGCCATGTTGTTATATCATATCTCCACATCACCAAAAGGAATTATTTTAGAATCTCAATCTCCATAGTAGATAGCATCTGTCCGTTTAGTTCTGTTGCAGGAGAAATTCTTTTGAGAAAAATATTTTTAGTTTTTGATATTCCATCTTCCATTAAGGATACTGTAATTGGTTTTGCAGATTCATGAATTGTTTCTAGAGTTTGTACAAGTGCTGCATTTGCCTGATATTTGATGTAACGTTTCTTTGATAACATGACAGGTCCCACATCCCTTTTACCATCATCATCTGGAATATCCTCAGTATTCCATATGTCATCTCCAGTTATACCTAAAATTGGGATTTCTATTCCATTGATGGTTATCTGGTTTGTTACGCCTATCTGAATCTGCAAGGAAATCAGCGATCCAGTAATTTCTTGGCCTTGCTTTGATGTTAGGCGTGATGTTCTCTCAATGTTGAGCCTGACTGATAATGGATCATCATTACTCTCAGGATGTTTTAGTGTACGATTGTTGTATAATGCGGATTTAATTCCCTCAGTAATTGGTAATTGCATCTTTTGTGCTGTTTCAACATTCTTTCCAAAACTAATCACTCCAATCTTTAAATGAATAATCTGTTGTGGTTCTACACCCTCAGATCTTCCTATCTTGTTTTCTGTACTTTGATAATCTCTAGCTAGTTTAACAAAAGAATATGGTGGAGGATCATCATAAATCTCATAGTCTGGTTCTGCGTATTTGACATTACGTAATCCTAAAGAGTCATCAGAGTTTTTCTTTTGTATAATAGATATGATTCTCTCAATTACTTTGTTAACGTCAGTCACGAATAATTTTTGTATTTATTTCGCTAAAGGAATTATTTTGTAATCATATGTATTATTTTAAATTAAATTAATTTTTTAAAGTGGATTTCTTCAAAATATCTTCGGGAAACCCAGCCGTTTCAAGCATCTCCCTTACAAACAGTCTTTTTTCTTCTATTATTTTTGGTTGTTTTAGGTAGATATTCATCATAATGATATCATTATTTGTTAGTAATAAGAAATATTGCTAATTTGGAATGTCAAAATAGTCAATTAGTTTTTTGATAAATCATCTAGTAATCATCAAAGCCCAAACCTTGGGACAGTAATCTAGAATTATCAGTATCTGCATATTCATCTGATGATGCAACATGTCTTTGTGATGAAGAGTTTGATTGTTTCATAAGGGCGGACATTATAGCTTCTTTGGAATCCTTGTAGTCAGATTGTGCTTGCTTTGCTAATTCTATTGCACCAATCTTTCTTTTGTATACTGCAGTAGCATACTGTTTTGCAGCATCAGCTAGAATGTTCTTTAGGATATCTTCTGAAAAAATATCTTGTTGTGATCCCCATTGTGATACATGACCTAATATTTTATAAATTCCTGTCTGCATCTTTTCTTTTAATTCTGAATCTTCTGAATTATCATTAGTCTTGAATCCCAAATCATATTTGAGATGTGGAAGTTCTTCTTTGATTAATTCTGATACGTCACTCATCGTCATCATCTTCTCCTCTCAAAAATAATTCAATAGATGGAATACCATTCTTGTTTAGTGTTGACTGTTTGATTAATTGAAATTTATTAATTGGAGGATTCTTTGCAGGAGTTCTATTATTTTTAATCATGATGTTAAGTGAAAAAATAAAAATAAAGTAAAAGAGGATTAATCCTCTGGGACTTAGGTTTTGCTAGTGCTTGGGCCATCGCAAGACTAGTAATTTCCTTACCTTTCTTGGATGCTGCAACTCCGCCAAGTTCGATTTTGATTCCAAATCGTTTTGGTTTTACCAATCTTGGCTCTACAAAGTCATGTGGATATGCAACATTTGAGAAGATATCTGCCTCTCGTTCCTCCTCTAATACCATTGGGCCTTCTGCTACAATTGCTGCCTGTTGGTCTACGCCATACACATAGCCTCTAGGACATAGTGGAGATACAACTTGTAGTTGGTTTGGAAGTTGTGGTAGAGTGAACATTCCATATCCCATGTATGCTGCCTGTGGATTGTGTCCCTTTAGGAAATAGTTACTCAATAGAGTTGTAAAGTCTACTGAATTCCATAACATGCCAGTAATGTCAGCTGATTTGTTGACATTAAATTCTGCAATGATTTCAGCAATATCTTCTAGTGGATTGAACTTTGCTCTTGGTGCTCCATCGTTTGTTCCAGATGCTTTTGGGTCATTGATGGTTAGATCTGCAACTGTCTCAGTTTTTGAGAGAGTCCATAAAGCCATTGCATCCCTTGCCCTATCTTTTGCAATTTGTGCATTTCTGTAATCAATTCCTTTGAGGTCTGCATCTGATCTTCTTTGGGATTCTCCAGTCCAGAGAAGTTTTGCAGTATTTCTCTTTAGATGGAATGTTTCTTCTTGGAATTCAGTTTCATCATGAGATGTCTTGGAACCAGGATTCTTTTGTAGTTCCATTCCCAAAGAACCTTGTATTGATTGTCTGCCATCAAGTTTCTCCATTGGGACTGGTGAGAATAATCCCTTTATGATAAAGTGGATTGATGGTGGTGCACCAATTATCTTTGGAAGTCGTGGAATAGTTCTGATGTGAGCTACTCTGTCATCATCAACTGCAGCTGATAACTGCTGTGATGCTTGCAACATCTGCATGTATTTGGCAGGGTTGCTCATTACACCTGCAGCCATTTGTCGTAAAATTTGTTTTGATTTTTTAGCTGCAATTAGTTGGTCTACTGTTGCCTCTACTTGTGGTTCAAGGTGTATTTTGTAGGCCATGTAATCTACTGATGCTTTCAAAAAATCATCAGGTGTTTTGATGTTTGATGTTGACATCATTGATTTGTCACTGGCTACAAGTGTTGCCAGTTTATCCTCATAGAAAGACTCTGCATAACGAAAGTCTTCACTAGATAG
>SPKZ01021159.1_pt1 | contig 10462 bp, 6 predicted proteins | sample 2456571 | NCBI WGS metagenome assembly SPKZ01 (sample SAMN11192286, study PRJNA482655) | marine metagenome | biome: ENVO:00000447; feature: ENVO:00000244|ENVO:00000211|ENVO:00000569|ENVO:00002023; material: ENVO:00002151; isolation source: ocean water from marine abyssalpelagic zone ...
AACCGGTGATGCCGCCATCGACGCAGAACTAAACGCTCTCAAGACTCGAGTGCGAGTCAAACCCAAATGACCCAATGTTTGGTTGTTTGTTTTCTTAGGATCGGCGTCCCCACGGAACAGGACGACCCGGCGGCGGAGGCCGTCGCCCTGGTAGGAGCCGTTGAGGAGCGGGGAGGCCGTTTGCTCTCTTGGGGAGCGATGGAGTCGATGTTCGAGTTCGCCACCGCTCAGCTGAGGGACGTGGTGGAGTGCGTGCAGGAAGCTCTCGGAAAGGATGCGCCGCTGTACGCTGTGGGGGTAGCGAACGGTGAGCTGGGGGATGAAGTCAGTGTCGGCCGGACGACGATCAGCTGGGGACCGGCGATTGTGCAAGCCCACATCATTATCCAGCGTGCTATCGCAGGTGAGGTTTGGATAGACGCCTCCGTGTCAGCCGGTCGCGCGGGTTTGAATCTGGCGCCGTCGCGGCCTGGTAAATTCTCGAAGAAAGCGTTCAAGGCCGCTAGACTAAACGTTGCCGACCCCTGGGCGGCGGCACTGGATGTATCGTCGTCGGCTGCAGACAGCAGTACTGCGCCGGCGGTAGACGCTTCCGCCCCGCCTCGTCGAGCTCCGCCACTAGCGTTGCCTACAGGCGCCTCGCTGGACAGAGCGGCGACGAGCACGGCTGATACCGCGGCTCCGGTTCCTCTGGCGTCATCGTCGGAGTTTGTCGGGCGTCAGCAAGAAGTGACGCGAATGCGCGTGCCGTCTGGCACCATGGGGATTGTTCGCTGCCCAAACGGGAACGGCGGCTCTGCTCTCTTGGAGCGAGTGGGCCTCGAACTAGCAGCGACCCGCACCTTGCGCGTTCGTCCGGGCATTGCCGGGGAGCCTCTCGGGGCGTTGACCCGCGCATTGGTGCGCGCGAGCGGGGCAGGGGACGCACCTCAGAAGTTGGACGCGGACGAACAGGCCGTGTTGGACGCGATCGTCAAAGGAGAAGGAGTTAGCAGCGGCGAGCTCGCCGGTCTGTTGATGGCTTGGCTGACGCCAGCGGACGAGGACGATCCGAGCGGGGTAGTTCTGATCGATGATGTCGATGCAGTGGACGCAGATTCCCTAGACGTCATCGGTAGCTCGATCACTCTGGCTATCGTGCCGTTCCGTATCGTCGCGCGCATCGCCTCGGGGATGAAACTGCCTTCAGTGATCGCCGACGCGGTGCCGTTGGGGCCGCAGCTGAATGTCGGTCCTCTGGAGACGCCGGAAGATGGCGTGAAACTCGTGCACGGCTTCACGCGTTCCGAGTTCACCGATCCTCAGGCGGCTGTGTGGGCAGCCAGGGGTCACAATGTACCGGCTACTGTGAAGGCGTGCCTCGAAGAGGCGCTTGAACTCCGTGACGTTTCCCTGTCCGATGGAAAATTTAAGGCATCCGGACAGCCAGGAGAACGCGCGAGTGGAGCGGAGCCGTCTTTGGTCTATTCCCGGCGCTTGGCATGGTTGGGCTCTCAGGATTCAGCAGCCGTCGATGTATTGCGTGCCATCGCTGTACTCGGTGGCGAAGCTGAGAAGCGGGACCTGCACGGCGTGCTAGAGGCGGGGAACATTGCTTCCGATACGGCGGACGCGTCAGTGGACAAACTTTGTGAAGTGGGATGGCTCAACCGATCGGCGGGCGGGGACCTCAACTTCAGCACACGGTCTAGCTTCCAGGTCGTTCTGGAGTCGATTCCGGTCGAGGCCCGAAAGCTTTGGCACGTGCGTGCCATGAACATCTTCGGCGCCCGCAGCCGGCCGATGGCGGCGGCCGCCGCCGCCATCCATGCCTTACTGGCGGGCGATCCGGGGCGCGCTGCCGATCTCGCGGCGAGGGCGGCAGACGCCGCCAAGACTCTCGAGCTTGACGAAACCGTGCCGGCGATCGCAGCGCTCGCCGGTGCGCGCACGTTGGATGAGCTCATTTCTCGCGGCACCATTCGCTGGGAAACAGCGGAGCTTTTTGACGGACAAGTTGGCTCCGGCCGACCCGCGCCGCTCCCGCCGGCGGAGTCCAAAGCAGAGAGCCTTGCAGAAGATGTAGAACACGCAGAACCACCGGCTCCGCAATCGAGCCTGTTGTCGCGACCGGCAGCTCCTGCCGCGCAGCCAGAGGAGTTGCGCGGCACCTTCGCATCCACCGACGGCGACTCCGGCGCGCCCCTGGCCTTGGCTCGAATCAAGATGGTGCGCCGGAAGATGGAAACCATCCCAGATGGGCCGATGCCCAAACCGGCGCCCAGGAACCCGAGGCCCGCCGTCGAGCTACCGCGAACAGATTCGGCAAGACCTGACGCCAGATTGGAAAAGAGTGTAGCTCCGCCAGGGGAGGTGGCAGCGTCCCCTCCCCCTCCCCCTCCCGCAGCGAGCGCCACCAAGCGCCGGCTGACCGAACCCAAGCGCCCCTCCAAGGCAGCTCCTCCTTTGCCTCCGCGTCCTGTGGCCGGAGCGAAGAGCAAGACGGCTAAGCCTCCCCCCACGTCGGCGCAGGTAGCTAACCGTGCGTCTCCTTCCAAAGTTGCGGCTGCTCCCAAAGTCCCCGATATCCCCAAAGTTGCGGCTGCTCCCAAAGTTCCCGCTCCTTCTGGGGCGGTTCCCACCGAGGGCGGTGCGAGGTTGTCGGTATCCGTGGCCTTGGCTTCGGGGGATTTGGATGAAGTGGCGCGGGTCACGCAAGCACTGCGAGATACGGGTAAGCGGGTCGACCTAGCCAATCGATTGGATGCGTTGGCGACCCTGGCCCGGGGGGAGACCACCGAGGCGCTCAGAGCGCTGACCGAGGCGGCGCGGGAGGCTGGCGAACAAGGGTCCAAGGCCGATCAGTGTCGAACCCGACTGGCGCTTTCCGTCGCGCTATCTGCCGCTGGACGTCAGGAAGACGCTTTGCTTGAGGCGCTTCGGGGATTGGCTCTCGCCCGCGAAGGCGAAGACTCACGCGGGGAGAGAGCCAGCGCAGCGCTGATCGCTCGCCTGGCTCGTGGAGTTGGCGAGAATGATGTGGCAGAAGAGTGGGAGCGGGCTGGAGTGGCGTCCCCTTCCAGCTGAGCCGTCAGCCCTGACCGTCCTCGGATACCAGGAGGGCAGCGATTTCTGCGTAGGTGTCTTCAGGAACTGTCTGGCCCAATGGCACGGAGCTCAGCCGGCGGGTGAGCGAGCTGTTGCTCACGCTTTCGATTCCTAGAGCCGCTGCCTGCCGACGAAGGCCGCTAGCTCGGGGGCCGCGCCCATGATCGAGAACGATCGGAGCCCCGTGGCGTGATGGATCGTAGCCCAGAACAATACAGAATTCGTCGTCGTCGGAAATCGCCAGTCGATGACCGGGGCTCGTCAGGCCGTGGGCACCTGCGAGTTGAGCGGCGATTTGTTTCCTTCGACGTTTTACCTCGGGGGAGCCCTCTTGATCGCGTAGTTCCTGGCGATGCTCCGACGCGGTCATCCGATGCTGTTCGAGCCAGTTGGCGTGTCCCGACCACAGGTCGACGATGGCCATGAGGGCCACCACGACAGCACAGTGCCAGAGCAGCTGCTCGCCGAGCTCGCCGATCAGGACCAAACGCCGGCTGATGTCTCCCGAACTCCGAATGACATCCGCACTATGGCTGACGAGCAATGACAGACCCGTGGCGCCGATGAATAGGGCGGTGAATGCTCGTCGAGCCCCGTCGGTCCGCTGGTGCCGTCTTGGCCCCCACAGCAGCTGACCGTGGGTTTGGGACAGCACGATCACGAGGCTGATGCCAGCTGCCGTCGAGCCGATCAGTAGGATGCCGGGAACGATACCGTTGGCGAACTCGCGGATAGTGAAGGATGGATCGACGGCGAGGGCCCGTTTTAGCCAGAGGGAAAATTGGGTCACGGTCCAGCTGGCGACAGCGGACGCGGTGATGCCTGCAGCTATCAGGGAGCCCCCGCTCAACAGGATATGTGACAGCGGATAATCCCCCGATTCGCGCGCCCGACGCAGTCGAGCTGGCGTGGCAGCGAAGCTCCGCAGGGGATCGCTCATTGTCGGCCTGAAAACTAGCTGCTGTAGGCGAGAGCGCCGATAAAGCTGAGGTAGCCGATCAGATACAAAGCACCCTCGGGACGCCCAATTCGCCTGGATTTCCTCATGCTGACCATGGTGGCTACCGTGAACAGAAGCATGACGCCGATGTCGAAGCTCAGCACGGAGAGGGAGCCTGGCAGCGGGCGAACCATCGGAGTGATGCCCAGAATCAGCAGGATATTGAACAGGTTCGAACCAATCACGTTGCCCACAGCGATGTCCGAGTGTCCACGAAGGGCTGCCACTAGCGATGCCGCCAACTCCGGCACCGAAGTGCCAAACGCCACCACCGTCAGGCCGATGACGCGGTGCGAGACTCCCAGGGATTCGGCAATGTTAGCGGCGCCGTCGACGAAGAAGTAGCCGCCGCCGGTGAGAACCACGAGCCCGACCGCAAGCAAGGCCATGAGCGGAGTTCGACCGAGCGCCTCCTCCTTTTCCTCTTCGGCGGGTGGGCTTTCGCTATGGGACGCATCACTGGGATGCGCCACGCGACGAAAAGTAGCGACGGTGAAGACAATGGCGCAACAGAACAGCAGCGGTCCGTCTATTCTTCCCAGTTGACCGTCAATCAACATTAGCGGAAGTGCCACGGAGGCGAGCAAGAGTAGGGGGAGCTCCCTTTGGATCAGACCGCCGTCTACTTTCGGCGGGGCGATGAGCGCGACCAAACCTAGTATCAGACCGATGTTGGCAATGTTGGAGCCGACCACATTGCCGAGGGCGATAGCTCCCTTGAAGTCCAGGGTGGCGGTGACGCTCACAGCGAGCTCGGGAGCTGAGGTGCCGTAGGACACGACCGTCAGCCCGACGACGAGGGGAGCTACGCCAAATGATTTGGCGACACCGGCTGCGCCCCGGACTAACCATTCGGCTCCGAAGTAGAGCATCACGCCCCCAAGCGCGAGCCGCAGTAGATCAAGCGTCATCTAGTCCCACTTCCCGTCGGCTCGTTATATTGCGTCACAAGGATTCCGGCGGCGAAAAGCGCCAGATAGTCCGATTGCTAGGGGCGGCGGTGCAAGTCCTTTTCCCCATCAGGCTGCACGAACTGCTCCTCGCGCTGAGCTGCCGGAGCCGGCGACGGGGATAGCCGCGGGCTTTAGCCGTAGCTCACCGTTGCTGGAAACCCTCCGCCCACTGGCCGGGCGCTTCCGACGCTCGTGTGCCAGCGATAGGGTAGAGTCCGCCCGTGCCCAAGTTAGCTCTTCATTGGCAGATATTGGTAGCCCTCATTGCGGCCGCTTTGCTCGGTTTTGTCGCGGACGCAACCACGTCCATCCTCGGAGTGACGGTTCTTTCTGTCTGCGACTTCGTGGGCAGCATGTTCCTCCGAGCACTCAAGATGGTGGTGGTCCCGCTCATCGTGACCTCGGTGATCGTTGCGATTGCGGGAGTGGGTGACAGCAAAACCTTGGGTCGTCTCGGGCTGAAGACCGCCGCCTATTATGTAACGACCTCCACCCTCGCGATTTTGATCGGCCTCTTCGTGGTCCAGATGATCGCGCCGGGGATCGTCGATGGGGAACCCGCCCGCGAGAGCATTGGCCTCTCCGGCGAGATGAGTGAGGTGGCGGCGAAGGTCGAGGGAAAGACAGCGGGGGATGTCGTCGGAGTGTTTCTCCGTATGATTCCGGTGAATGTGATCGCGGCAGCGGCGGAAGGCCAGATGCTGGGGCTCATTTTTTTCTGCCTACTGTTTGGCTTTTTCTTGGGGCAGCTCCCCGAGGCGCGACGCGCCCCTCTTCTGGCGATCACCCAAAGCGGCAACGATGTGATGTTGCGCATCACGGATTGGGTGATGACTTTCGCGCCCATTGGCGTATTTGGCTTGGTCGCCAAAGTCGTGTTGATGACGGGGATGGCAGCCCTCAAACCCCTCGCAGCATTCTTCTTTTCGGTGGTTCTGGCCCTCGGTATCCACGCGTTTGTGGTGTTACCGTTGCTGCTTTGGACCGTAGGGCGAGTCAGCCCCTTGCGTCACTTCCGTGCGATGTCTCCGGCTATGCTGATGGCATTTTCCACGGCATCATCTTCTGCCACGCTCCCGCTGACCATCGATCGAGTTCAGAATGGCGCCGGAGTCTCCAAGCGAGTCTCCAGTTTTACACTCCCCTTGGGGGCCACCGTGAACATGGATGGTACGGCGCTCTACGAGTGTGTTGCCGCGTTGTTTATCGCGCAGGCGTACGGACTTGAGCTGGGGCCCACCGAGCAATTTACAGTGGTATTGGTCGCATTGCTGACTTCCATTGGCGTGGCGGGAATTCCCGCAGCCAGCCTGGTGGCCATTACGCTGATACTGACGACGATCGGTCTGCCGGTTGAGGCTATCGGGCTTATCCTCGCAGTCGATCGTGTCTTGGACATGTGCAGGACGGCAGTGAACGTGTTCAGTGACTCCACGGCGGCTGTGGTGATCGCGCGACTTGAGGGCGAAGAAGACGTGCTGCAAGCTCCGAGCAGCAGCAGCTAGCCGGCTGATGGGTGCCGCTGCTTACGGGGCATCGCCCAACAACTCTTTCGTTCCGTTCTGGCCATGTCGATAGCATTTCGCACTCACGAATCGATCCGCGAGATCGACGAAACGACGTGGGATAGCTTGCTGGCACCGGGGGACCCTCCCTTCATGAGGTGGGCCTTCCTGGATGCCCTGGAGTCGAGTGGCTGTATCAGCCCCGAACACGGCTGGTTGCCGGCGCACATTACGCTGTCTGAAGACGGAGCGATCGTGGGCGCGACCCCCGCGTATATCAAGGGCAACAGCGAAGGCGAGTTCGTCTTCGATCACAACTGGGCCAGGTTTGCGCATCAAAGTTTGGGGATCGATTACTACCCAAAGTTGATTGTGGCGGTGCCCTTCACTCCCGCCGTGGGTCCACGGTTGCTGTGTAGTGCCGGGAGCGATCGCGAGCAGCTACTGGCCGCTCTGGCAGCGGGGCTCCAACGATTTACTCAACACGTGGAGCTCTCCGGCGCCCACGTCTTGTTTAGCGAGCCAGAGCAATCGGCGGCCTTAACGGGTGCCGGATTAGTTCAGCGACTGGGCATTCAGTACCATTGGCGCAATCGCGATTACGCTGATTTCGAGGCCTTCCTTTCACGCTTCAACTCGAAGCGTCGAAATCAGATTCGTAGGGAGCGACGGGGCTTCGTCGAGCAGGGCTTGTCGATGGAGTTGCTGAGCGGCGATGCTTTGACGCCGACGTCCATGGACGAGGCGTTCTCCTTCTACGTGACCACTGTTGGCAAGTACTATTACGGGCGCCGGTATTTGAGCCGCGAATTTTTCGAGGAGCTCAGTGCCAGCATGCCAGAGGCTATCCAGTTGGTGCTGGCGCGGGATTCATCGAGTGGAAAAGCGGTCGCCGGCGCAATCAACTGGCTGGGAACTCGTTCTCTCTACGGCCGCTATTGGGGGTCATGCGAAGACCGCCCCTACCTTCATTTTAACGTCTGTTACTACGCCGGGATTGAGTACTGCATCGAACACGGATTGCAGCTTTTTGAGCCAGGAGCGGGTGGGGAACACAAGCTGGCACGCGGCTTCGAGCCCACGCTGACTTACAGCAACCACTGGCTCAAAGACTCGCGACTGCGCGTGGCTATCGATGATTTCCTGGGCCGCGAAGGGGATGCGATTCGGGCGCACCTCGAGCAGGAAGCGAAACGCCCGATACTTAAGCCTTAAATTCGGCTCCGGCTAGGTCGCAGCGGAGCTACTCGCCAAGGTAGTGCTGGCGACCGCTTTCTCGATCTCGTCGCGTAGGCTCGGGGGGAAGATGAGCCGAACACGGCGTAACTTCTCGCCGGACAGTCGCCCCAGGATGAACGAAACCTGACTGGGACGCCGGGGGCTATGGGACGGAAACACCACCCGTAGCGGACTGTCCTCTTCGTCGTAGGGCGTGTCCGACGCCTCGTCGAGGCCCACGTGCCGCTCCGCATCGAAGCCTTGACTCGATGCGATATCTTGAGCGATCTGCAACAACTCCGGGCCCTGGTCTCTCTGGCTCCCGTGCAGTTCGTAGGTTTTGTAAAGTTTCCGCTCGTGCAAGCGCGTCGACATCTCGCTGAGGTAGGGATCGCTGCAGTGTCGCCATTCGGACATGGCCGCAAGCAAGGCGATGTCGTCGATCTCTAAATATTCGGCGCAGGTGGTGTCGCCGTCGCGGAGCAGGCTCACCATTGCGGGCGGCACGGATCCCACCCGCGTTCCGTCGAGCACCAGCTCTCGCACACGGCCGAGGACCTGGCGCATCATCCAATCCGCCGCCCGCGTGGCCTTGTGGAAGTACACCTGCTGGAACATGAACAACCGAGCCATGATGAAGGACTCGATAGCGGGCAGTCCTTTGGAGCCATCGATGGCAATGGGGGGCGCTGGGCCGTCGCCGCCCGTGTGACCGAAGCGAAGGCTCCGGAGTAACCAATCCAGATCGAAGGCTCCGTAACTGACGCCGGTAAAATGAGCGTCGCGCAACAAGTAATCGCAGCGGTCGACGTCGAAGGTGCCACTCACCGCACTCGACAGGTAACTGAGTCGATGTTTGCCGCGAATCAATCCCACCACGCGTTCGGGCAAACTGGTGTCGTAGGAAGACAACAATCGGTGGAGTTCGCCATCGGGGTACATCACCAATCGCGCGCTCCATTCCTCGTGGCTGGGCCCTTCGGGAATGGCGTCCTCAAAGAGATGCGAAAAGGGGCCGTGACCGACGTCATGTAACAACGAGGCGGCGACCGCATCGCGCGCGTTCTCGGTGGTGACGCGTTGCCAGTAGGGGAGCTCTTGATCGATGTCGCGAAGTCGCCGAAGGTACCGTGTCATCACGTGAGCTGTTCCCAAGGCGTGGGAAAAACGAGTGTGATCGGCGCCGGGATAGGCGTAGCTGGCGAGTCCCAGTTGGCGAATTCGGCGCAGACGTTGCACTTCGCGAGTGGCGAGCAACGTCGGGATAATCTCAACTTCGTCCGATTCGAAGGTCACCAGGCCATGAACAGGATCGCGAAGAATCATGAGTGATTATTGCGCTTTGGAGGCGAAGGGAGGAATATTTCGGCCGGCACGGGCGACTAGCTCTAGCCTATTTTTGGTTATTTCGAACGTCGTCGGCGCGGATATTCCGGCAATTTTTGCCCTACGGCGCATCTGTTTCCGGATCTTTTCCCGATCGGGGGGTGTTCCGCCACCCCGTGTGCAGCGTTTGGCTGCCGGGGCGAAAATTCTGCGGGCACGCAATTCGTGTTGACAGGAATGGCACGGCGGGACGCGTGCTTGATCCCGCCAAGTACCTGAGAGCGTTTGGGAAAACTTGCGCTTGACTCCGAGGGAATAAATTGTCGGCGCTATGAGTTCTTTGCGCAGTGGACAAAACGACCCTGGCAACTTTAGGCGCGAGTCTTACGTTGATGAAACGTGCTCATTGCAGCTTTGAAATGTGTGTCGCAAGAACTGAATAACTTGCGCGCTCGTTTATAGTTTTTATAGGCGCTCGCTAATAGAAACACGCGTCTTCGAGCCTCGCTCATAGCGTCCACACACGGGTGGGGGCCTGGACTGACACGAACGAAACTGCGATAGTCCTCGCGCTATATGCTGACCGAAACAGTCGGCGGAGAGTCACTATGGGCAAGCAAGACACACATGAACCTGAGATCGAATCGCCTCCGCGCGCGCTGCGCTTGACGGACGTTCTCCGCGTTTTACCGAAATCGGAGATCAAACATCTTACGGACCGGTTGAAGATCAACATCGACCCCACCAAGCGGATTGATACCGCGTCCCAGGTGGCGCGCGCCTTGGTTGCTCTGCCAGAAGCCCGCGACCCCGCGCGTCTCCCGATGTCCACCATCGAGCTCTTGCATCGGATTTGCGAAGCTCGCGGGGTGTTGGAGGTCGAAGCTTTGCCGGCCGCGGTTGAGCCCCTCGTGGCTCGAGGCATGGTGTTCGCCCGTGGTGGCGACAATGGCGGCGTAGAACTACTTCTCCCGATCGCGTACCTCGTGCAGCTCCGCACATGGGAAGGCGATGACCCGCGAGGCCTCCGCGCGCTGCTGTCTCAGGTTTCCCCGGACGTCGCGAGCAGCATCGCCACGCATTATTTGGGTCGGCCAGCGACTCCGCCCATTTCCCTCTCCTTGGAGCCGGCATGGGAGGCTCTCAACGATCCCCAGCGTTTGGACGAGGAAGTCGCTCGCTTGGCGCCTCTCGAACGCAAATTGTTGGAGGCTGTTGAACAGTTGGGTGGCGAGGTAGACACGGAAGAGCTGCTCGATCTCGAGCGCGAACCGATGCGCCTCCGCGGAGCAGGGGGCGCGACTCCATCCCGTCGTGGAGTGGGATTCGCACTGGAGCGTCGTGGCTTTCTCGTGCCGATTCACCCCAACCGT
>SPKZ01011925.1_pt1 | contig 10458 bp, 13 predicted proteins | sample 2456571 | NCBI WGS metagenome assembly SPKZ01 (sample SAMN11192286, study PRJNA482655) | marine metagenome | biome: ENVO:00000447; feature: ENVO:00000244|ENVO:00000211|ENVO:00000569|ENVO:00002023; material: ENVO:00002151; isolation source: ocean water from marine abyssalpelagic zone ...
TATGTGAGCTAAGAAATTATGATGTAAAAGGGCAAAGAGAAATAATATTATTTTTATATAGATATTATTTATGTTACTTTTATGAAGATGAAGAAAAGGTTCTAGAAGGGGTATCGTCCGGAAAATTCAGATTTCACACGTTAAGAGCATTTTCCCAGCTGATACCAAGGGTTTGCATACTTTTTACAAACTATTCTTATACTCTTTCAATAATTTATAATATGTTGTTTTCTTTAACCCTAAAATCTCCATTGCTTTTATATTATTTATAGTTCTATTTTCAACTAATTTAATAACACTAGTCCACTCTTTAGGATATTCTGTTTTCTTACATCCAAATTTAACACCTTTTTCTAATGCTAGTTTAATTCCTTCTTTTTGTCTTTTCTCTCTTTTTTCAACTTCATCTTGGGCCATCATAGTATAAAGTTCAATTATTATGTTATTAATGGTTTCTAACATCAAATTATTATGTGTATTTAATTGTGTAGTTGGAAGATTTAAAGCTACTAATCTAACATTATTTTCTTTAAAATATTGAATTTCCTTGAGTGTTAATCTTTTATTACGCCCTAATCTATCAAATTCATGTACTACTAATGTATCACCTGATCTAATGGCATCTTTTAATTTGATGTACTCAGGCCTATTAAAATTTTTCCCAGTTGATTTATCACAATAAATTCTTTCACAGCCATAATTTTTAAGGCTTTCTATTTGTCTATCTAAATTTTGTTCAGTAGTTGAAACTCTACAGTATCCTATTAACATATTTTTATTCCTTTCAATTTGATATTCATAAATATAATACACTATAATGGTTCATATAACTATAGATTCATTAACGAACTGAAAAATAAAATTTTTTAAAAGCAATTTTGAGAATTTTACTTACTTTTTTACATATTCATTTTTAGTTCGTTTTTGTATACAAGTCCGAACTTTACATTTAGATTAAAATATTTGATTTGAAAAATAGGGAGAAAATATTATGAGCATACAACGAGGAAGGAAATTATTCAGTAAAGAACAAAGAAAACTTTTTATGAAATATCCTGAAGATGAATGGAATATAGGGTCTTACTATACATTTTCAAAATATGATTTAGAAATAATTATTAAACATAGAAAAGAAGAAAATAAGCTTGGAGTTGCAATACAATTAGCTGCTTTGAGATATCCAGGATGGTCTTACAGTTCAAATAAAACAATCCCAATTGAAATCATTCAATATATAGCTAACCAAGTTGGTACAGTTCCTAAGTCTCTTAAACTATATTCATTAAGGAATAATACTTCAAGAGATCATATAAAAGAATTGAAAAATGAATATGTCTATAGTTCATTTTCAACTAATGACTCTAAATTTTTATTAAAATATCTTGTTAATTTAGCATTTGAAAATAATGATTCTTTATTTTTAATGAACCAATCTCTGGAGTATTTAAGAAAAAAGAAAATTATATTGACAGCAATAACTACACTTGAAAATTTAGTATGGGAAGCAAAAAATAAATCTGAAAAATTTATTATAAATACAATAGTAAGTTCATTAAATCCAACTCAAAGAAATAAGTTAAATGATATAGTATTTTTGCAGTCTGAGAAATTAAAAGGCAAAACTATTTTAGGTTGGTTGAAGGAAGCTATTGGTTCCCCTTCTCCTGATAACTTTTTAAAAGTTATTGAAAAATTAGAGTATATACGATCATTAAATTTAGGAAATACTCAATTAGTCAAGGTTCATAAAAACAAGATTAATCAAATATATAGTCTTGGCCAAAGATATGAACCATATGCCTTTAGAGAATTTAATATTGATAAAAGACATATGTTACTTTCTGTATTTTTACTGAATTTAGCTAAGGATTTAACAGATAAAGCTTTTGAAATTCATGATAGATTGAAAATTAATCTAATGGATAAAGGGCGAAAAGCTCAAGAAGAAATTCAAAAATAAAATGGTAAAAAAATAAACGAAAAAATAATTCAATTCACTAATATTGGTCAAGCTTTAATAAAAGCTAAAGAAAATAACCTTGATCCATATAAAGTTATCAAGGAAATAATGGACTAGTCAACACTTGTAAAATCAATTGAAGAAGCAAAAACACTTACTAGACCTGAAGATTATGACTATTTAGATTTATTGCATAGACGTTATTCATTTTTAAGAAGATATACTCCAAAATTATTAAAAGTATTAGAGTTTAAATCTACAAAATCAAATGAACCAATACTAGAATCAATTGAAATAATAAAATCTTTAAATGAAATTAGATACTGCATTAAGAGAAATGGGTAAAATAGAAAAAACTATATTTATTTTAGACTATATTTCAAGTGAAGAATTGAGAAGAAAAATTCAAAAGGGGTTAAACAAAGGAGAAGCAATGAATGGACTTGCTAGAGCAATATTATTTGATAAACAAGGAGAACTAAGAGAACGAACTATGCAAAATCAACTTCAAAAATCAAGGGCATTAAATTTAATAATAAATGCTATTAATATTTGGAATACATTATATTTAGAAAAATCAATAAATTATAAAGAATCTATTGATGAATATATTGATTATAATTTAATTTCTCATATCTCGCCTTTGGGTTGGGAACACATAAATATGTTAGGGGAATATACTTTTAATTTAAACGAACTAGAATCGACAGAACTATATAGATCTTTGAATATCTAAAAAGTCTGTAAACCCTTGGTATAAGCGGTGAAAATGCTCTTAACTTGTGAAATCTGCATTTTACGGACGCTACCCCTAGAAGACGTTTTAGAATTGAATTAGATGTTTATACAACAATTAAGATAAAATGAGCTTATAAAGGCAACAGAGAGTGCAGAGAAGGTGTTTAAGAGTAAGAATAAAGATTATAAATGCAAATAAAAGTAATAATTGGGAAAGAAGAATATACCTTACTTAAAAAAATGTAAAAAACATTATACTAGTTCTTAAAAACTTGTTTAAAGATATCTAGTAAAAAAAGTCCTTAAAATCCATTTATTTTAGATTTTAAGGGCTTTAACTTTATCTCAAATACATAACAAGGATTAAAAGTAAAATTTAAGTGTGGTTATAAATTAATTAACCTAAATACTTATTATATTTTAATTTTTTTAATAACTCACAAGTATTAAAGTATATAAGATATAAATCTATAGCAGACATTAACATATTAAAACTTAGTTTAAAATTAGTATCATACATAACGGATATATTATCAATAAATGCAAAAGTGAATAAAATTATAAAAAATAAATTCAGTTTAAAGTTTTTATTATTACTCAATTTAAGTCCTCCTAAATAAGTATATTAAAAATATTATCATGGTTTAGGAGATAAATGAATAAACCCTGAAAGTAAAATTTTAAGTGATTATTAAAATTAAAAAGTTGATATAATTTTTTATTGATAAAAAATATATCAACTAAAAGGTGGAACTTCATGAAGAGTGAAATAAAAGATATTATAGGAATGAGCATATTTGTATTTGTTTTTTTATTAATAATATTTGGATTAATATTTTTTTTAGGAGGAACTATTTTATTTATTTTAGGTCTTAGATACGATAGTTTATGGATACTCGCTAAATTTTTTATTATTTATATGATTATAGCGATGCCGTTAGATTTTATAATTGAATGTTTATTGAAAGTAATAAAAAACATAATAGGATTAAAAGAAATCGAATACGCTATAATTTATAGCTTAATAGATATATTAATTAATACAGTGTTGATTGGAATACTAGAATGGTTTATAGATGGTATTGAATGTAGTTTGTTTACTGCATTGTTATTTTCTACTATATTTTGTGTCTTAAGCTATTTTTTTGATAAAGGATTAAATTATGACAAAGACGTCTAGTAAAAAGTCATTAAAATTCATTTGTTTGTATTTTAAGGGCTTTGTAACTTTATTTGAAATACATAACTAGTATTTAAAGCAAAATTTTAAGGCTAGTTTATTTTTGCTGTTAAAATTTAAATAATACCGATATTATCAGAATAACACAAAAATTCTAATAATTAAATGCTTTTTATAAAAACGATTTCTTGATATGATTTAATTATAAATTTGAAAAAGCCAAACTTTAAGAAATTAAAGGACGGAAAACTATAGGGGCTAAGTAGGAAACTATATTGCCAGCCAGTTACCAAAGGGGGAGTATTTAATGGATTTAAAGAAAAAAGCTAGTAGAAGTGTAGCAATAGCATTAGTTGGAGTATCTATGATAACACCTATTTTAAATACAGCATATGCAAATGAAGTTAACATTGAGCAAAATACGAAACAAGTTGATAATATAAAAGATTACTCTATTCAACCTAGATTAGGAGGAGGATCAAGTCCTAGTGCAGCATGGACTTATAGTAGAGCAGTAGTTGTAACGAAGACAAATAAACAGTTAAGAGATATGTTACCTAAAGCAGAAAGAGCACTTAGGGCAGGAGAACGTACAAGATTTGCATTTGAATTTTCTCAAATGTTAGGAGCATCAACTGGTACAGTTTATGGATTAGCATGGTCAGAATTTTGCAATTTCCTTGATTTTGGAATAGAGCCAATGAGACAGAATGTAAATACAATAAAAGCAACAATTAGAAAAAATAAAACTGTAAAACTTAGAGCAGCATTGTATGTTAGACCAGCAACTGGAGCAAAGATGATTTATTTAACAGGTGTATATTAAACAGTAGTATTAAGATTTGAAAGGAAATTTAAGAATGATAGATAAAAAAAAACTTTTTAATTTTAGTATAGATAATAAAAATATATTAATTATATTATTTTTATTATCTATAGCTTTAATTCAAACATTAATTTTTTCGAATATATTAACAACTATTCCTTTAATTTTATTAATAACAATAATTTTAAAATTAAAATTTAATGAAGATATTGTCATTTTAGGCACTTGCATAATATTAACTTCATTAATATCTATATCAACGAACTTAAATATATCAACAAAACACATAGCTATAATAAATGTAAGTGTACTTACAACTATTATTTCATTAAATTTATTTAAAGAGTTTATTAATTTAAATAAACAATATGCATGGACTATAAGTGTTTTAGGAGTTTTAGCATCTATCTATATATATTCACTTGGATTTGGAAACCCTATTGAATATATTGTTTTTAAAAATAAAGCAGAAGAATACTTACAAGAGCATTATTCAGATTATGCTCAAATAAGTAAGGTAAATGTAAATTTAAATGAATTTAATTATGATAAAAGTAAATTTTTTGCAGAGTTTAAAAATAAAAATATACAAGATCAAACATTTGCTTTGTATTATGATTTTGAACATAAATTGAAGGATACTTACTTAGAGTATAATAAAGATAATATAATAAGAGAAGTTAGCAATAATATTGAATTTTTAATAGCTGAAAATTCAAATATAAAAATTAATGATATAGTAGCTAGTGTAGAAATTGATTTAAGTGATGAAATATATAGAAGAGAAAGAAAATATTTATATGATAGTAATATAGATGTTGTGAGTTTGGTTTTTGATAAAAATATAAACTCACATTATTCTGATAAAAATATTTTATATAAAAATAAGGAAGATTTTTCAGAAGGTGTTTTTAATGCAGTAAATATTTTAAAAACTTTAAAATGCAAAATAAATAAGATAGAGGCAGAAACACATTTTAATAATAATGGAGAATGGTATGAAGTAGATATAAATAATTTAGATAGTATAAGTTCTCCTAAAGATATTGAGAAAAATATAAAAGTAAACTCAATTGAAAATATAGAAAAAGAAAATGATAATATTATAAATTCATATTAATAAGTAGCGAAAAATAGCGAAATAGAGTTAAAATTTGGGAGAACTGTTATAAAACCCAGATATACTATGATATAATTAACATATTATAGAAAAAAGTGGGTGAAATAATGGGGCAAGCAGTAGCAATACAGTCAGAATATGAAAAAAATGACACCATAGCATATTTAGAAAAAATACATGGTAGTAGTAAAGGTTGGATAACACGGGCAGAGATAATTAACACAAAGTCATTTACTCAATGGCACTATATTTATAAAGACTTAATTAAGCAGAGTTTTGACAAAGAAAATGTATACATATCAATGAACACATTTTACAGGACATTGAGAAGGATTGACACTATAAAAGAATTAATGTGTAATTACATAGATTTAGATACTTACAATACCAAATTTACGAATGACCAGATACTTATGAATTTAAACGATAACTATTTTGGTAAAAAAATTCCAACACCCAACTTAATAGTTAAAAGTGGTAGAGGATTAAACTTAATTTGGAGTATAGAGCCAGTACCATATATGGCACTTCCTTTATGGAAAGCAATTCAAGAGTATTTATATAGTCAATTAAAAGAGTTTGGAGCAGATAGAAAAGCATTAGATCCAACAAGAATTTTGAGAGTTCCAGGGAGTATAAACTCAAAAAATGGAACAAGAGTAGAAATAATTGAGACGAATGATTATGTATGGAGTTTAAGAGAAATACAAAAAGAGTTTTTACCAGAGTTAGATGAAAATCGACCAAAGAAAAAAGGAAGACCTAAAAAAGTAGTATTTGTACATAGAGAAAGGTCTCTATATCTGGGAAGATTATTAGATATATCTAAATTATGTGAAATAAGAAATTATGATGTAAAAGGGCAAAGAGAAATAATATTATTTTTATATAGATACTATCTATGTTATTTCTATGAAGATGAAAATAAGGCACTAGAAGACGTTTTAGAATTAAATAAGATGTTTATACAGCCATTAAGAGAAAAAGAACTTATAAAGGCAACAGAGAGTGCAGAAAAGGTATTTAAGAGCAAGGATAAAGATTATAAATATAAGAATGATACATTAATAGAATTATTACAGATAACAGAAAAAGAACAAGAATATATGACTGTAATAATTGGGAAAAAAGAATACAAGCGAAGAAACAATGAATACAATAAAGCTAAGTATAGAGCTAAACTAAAAGAAAATGGTAAGTTAACAGAAAAGGAAAAAATATTACGAAGAAGAAAAAAAATAAAAGTCCTTTTGACAGAAGGACTTTTACAGAAAGATATATGTAGTAAGTTAAAAATATCTAAAGATACTTATATTCGTGATAGAAAAATTTTAAAAGAACAAGGTTTAATATAACCTTATTCTTTTAAAATTATAATATAAAAAAAATAAAAAAGATAGGTAGCAAATTTTTTCAGCTTGTATTAGGGGTACGTAGTACCTGTATCTAAAAGAGGTGTGAAAAGCTAATGGATGATAAGAAGTTATGGAAAAAAATAAGTGGCAGTATAACATTTTATTTAAAAAGTTATGATGAAGGAAAAACAGATGAAGAGTTATTAAAAGATTATCTAGATTATGCATTACCAGATGATATGGAAGATGATGGATTACATAGATATTTAGATAAGCAGACATATGAGTTTGTTGTAGTAAATGATGAATTAGTAAATAAAGCTAAAAATGCTTTTATAGAGAGATTGCAAAAAAGAAGATTAAAAGAGAATAAGATTTATTCAAATGAAAATGAAAATATAGTTTATATAAATAAAAATAAAAAAGTAGATGTAATAGATTTCATGGAATATAAGAAAAATAAAGAAGATTAAAAAAGTGTATTTTTTAAGAAGGAGATACACTTTTTTAATACAATTAATACAAATGTATTTATTGTATTAGGGGGAGTAATATGAAAAATAGAGAAGAGTTTGATAGCTTAGAAGTAATAGATCAGATAGAATATATAAATAAAGAATTAGAAAAAAATAATTTAACAGAGATATGTAAACAAATAAAAATATCAAGGTCAACAATAAGAGAAAGATTTTTTAAACAAGATTATGTATATGATAAAATTCAAAATAAATACATTTGTATTAATAAAGTAAATAATAAGCCTCAGAAGAAAAGTAAATGCGAAAACAATACGAATGTATTAGAAGATGATTTAAAGGCTTTAGAAAGGCGAATAAAGATTTTAGAGGACAAAATAAATAGGCAGTCTATAAATGATATAGATATAAATATAAAAAAATTCAAAGGAGATACAGTATCGAGATGCTATAGAGTATATGAAGAAGTTCAAAAGGAATTCAGTAAGTTTTGTAAAAAAAACTCAAATTACAAAGTACAAGATTTATTATCTATGGCATTGTATGAGTATATGGAAAATAGAAAGTAATGGAAATCTTTAAATAAAAAAATAATGTTTTTCAATTTATAGTTAAACTTGATATAATTAAATTAGTATTTAATATTTTATATATTTTAGTTTCTAAGTTGAAAGTGAAAATATTGACGTTGTTCTTTGAAAAAGAAATCCCTAAAAATTAGGGATTTCTTTTTTTATTTTTATTCAACAAAAAGAGAAGTTAAGATAAAATTTTCTAAAATAAATTTATTTTAGAGATATATTGGGAATAATATAATGTTAGATAGAAGTTTTTTTCAAATATATATCTTATATTTTTATATTATAATGAAAATATATAAAATACTGTAAAGTATTTTTTTAATGAAGTTTATATAATTTGTTTTAAATAAAGGGTGGGATAAGATGATGGTTTCATTAGAAATAAGTTGTAGTAACTGTGAAAAATTTATTATAAAAAAATATAAAGGATATTGTATAAAAAATAAAAAAAAAGTTTGAACATATGAGTTTTGCAATGAATTTAGTGAAGATAAATTTATTAAAGAAACAAAGTTAAATAAATATAAAAGTGTTGTGTGAACTTGAAAATAAAATAGATACCTTAGAAAAGGAATTGAAAAAACAGGGGTTAACATATAGAAAAATTACAAGTTAAGTAAATTGTAGTATATTCACCATGCCGAAAATTATCAATGGAGTATAGGAGAAAATTGAAATATAAAGGGTTATCAAATTAGACTTATGTAAAATAAAAAAGAAGCCAAGGGAGCGTATTCCTGAACTTCTTTTTTATAATTAGTGAATTTAAAAATTAATATTTAATAGATTTGTTAGGAACTTATGAAGGAAATTGATTTTAAGAATAAAAGAATTTGTAAAAAGTTCCTAACATGCAATAACATATGAGGTATAAAATTAATTTAAATAGCCATTAGTTAATATTAATGGTAGCAAGGTTATTATATGTTTGTCTACAATTTACAAAAATATTTTACATAAAATTACAAAACTTTCATCAAAATATTTTTGTAGATTGTTAAACTATGATATCATATAGATAGATTACTTCTTTGAATGTCTGGTTATTGATACGATTTTTTTTAAATGGGGGAATAAAAAAAGTAGAAGGTTTAAACCTTCTACTTTTTTTTGTTGAGGTAAATCTTTTTCATAAAAATTTTTATGAAAAAGATTTAAGTGAAATTTATCTTTTAGAAGATAATACATTAAATAAAAAAATATGTAAATATTTTTTTATAGTTTATCTAATATATCATCAATACAATTAGTGCATACTAAAATATCTTTATGATTAATTAGATTGTTTTTGATACCACAAAAACAGCAAACATTATCATCTTCTTCTTGTGATTTTTCAATTCTAACATGATTATTATATAGTTTGATAGAAACCTTTTGATTCTTATCAAAACATAAATGTTTGCGCATTTCTATAGGTATAACTACTCTTCCTAAAGTATCAAGATTTTTTTTAATTCAATGATTTTTATTAATTTTCATCTTTAACACCTTCTTTTTCAAAGTAATTTATTTTATCTATTATTATACTTATCTACTAGCAATGAAAAAATATACAAAATAAAAAACATCAAACTAAATTTGATTATGAAAAAAATAAATACAAGTTTAAAGTTTCCCCTCAAAAAAATATATCACTTTTAAAAGAGTTTTTGACTATTTGTTTTTTATTATAAATTAGTTTAGGAGCATAAAAAAATAATTTGGAACGATTATTTTTTAGTTAGTTAGAAAAAATTTTATTAAAGGACTTCAATTTTTTTTAAGTTATGCTAGTTAAAATAAAATAAAAATCAATTTTATTTTATTTTAACAACCACCCTTTCAAAAAATTATTTTTATATTTTTTTGAAAATAAAAAAATGAGCATAAGGGATTTCTGATATCAAATGGTTGATATGCTAGGCAGTGCCTAGCGAAATCCTGATAGCACAAAATCGACGAAAAACCCATTAAATGACCATTAAATTGGCTATTCAAAACCCATTGAAACCCATAAATTGGCCATTATAAAAAATATAGTATTTTATGTTTTTTAATGAAATAAAAAAATATTTGGATAAGTTTTTGAAAATTTTTATGAGTATCTAGATTAGAAATTTATGAAGTTGGTGTTGTGAATTATAAAAATTCTGCTAACGGCATTTATATATTTTTAGACTACGCTTAAAAAATAACGTCAGTTGTTAATCTTTTTTTGATAAAAAATATTGAATTATAAA
>SPKZ01016633.1_pt1 | contig 10458 bp, 9 predicted proteins | sample 2456571 | NCBI WGS metagenome assembly SPKZ01 (sample SAMN11192286, study PRJNA482655) | marine metagenome | biome: ENVO:00000447; feature: ENVO:00000244|ENVO:00000211|ENVO:00000569|ENVO:00002023; material: ENVO:00002151; isolation source: ocean water from marine abyssalpelagic zone ...
AGTAGTTGACCGTTTCCTCACGCATCACTGTTCTATGGGGCACTAGGTCGAGCTCCTCTTCGAAGGCCAGCACGGACATCATCATCAGATGAGCGCTCCAATGGTGTCGCGGTAACTCGCCGCGTCTGCCTCTGCCATGGACACGGCTTCGTCCCATCGCTCGCGGCTCCAGAGCTCGATGATCTTGCCCATGCCTGCCCACAACACCTCCTGGGAGAGCTGCGCTTGCTCGCGGAACTCGGCGGAGAGTCTGAGCCGTCCCGCCTTATCGATTTCCACTTCGAGGGCAGGTGAGATGTACGTGCGGCGGAATCGAACGATGTTGGGGTCATGGCTCGGGAGCTCCGAGATCTTGGCCTCGTAAGCGACCCATGCTCGAAAGGGGTAGACATGAAGACAGGGATCAAACGGCGCCTTGGTCACCACCACCCGCTGGTCGCCATCGGCCATCACGGCGTCGCGGAAGCGTACAGGCATGCTCGTACGCCCCTTTTGGTCGACCGAGTGAAGAAACTGACCGCGAAACATGTTCTTTGCCCACCAAATAGAAAGGTGATCCACCTGGACCCACTCTTTCCCACTTAGTGCCCAAAAGCTAACTGGTCGCCCAGCCAAATGTCAAACACCATAGGCAAAAACTCGCTAAAAACAGCACCTTCTGGCGGCACACTTCAATACCTGAACATTTGATGCACTTACTGAAGCAATCAAAAAGTGGGCTCGCGCGACACTGCCTGATTCCGGCGAGCCTACGGATAATGGCCAAAGCAGCCTCGCCATGCCGATTCGGCCGACAATGCGGCCGCGACACCTCGCTACCGCGGGCGCGCGGGCTCCGCCCAGCGCTGGGCGTGATCCCTAGACCCGCAAGCCGACCAGCCCTGCACTCACTCGCGGAGCACGATGTGCAGATTCGCCCATTCGATGATCTCGTCCAAGGTAGCTCCAGGTTTGAAAACCTTGGAGACTCCCGCCCGCTCCAAGCCCGCCATGTCGCCCTCGGGGACGATTCCCCCACCAAATACAAGCACCCGATCGGCTCCCGCGCGCTGTAGCGCCTCTATCACCGCTGGAAATAGAGTGTTGTGAGCCCCGCTCATGATGGACAGCCCCACGGCATCCACGTCCTCTTGAATCGCTGCGCTGGCGATCATGTCGGGCGTCTGATGTAAGCCCGTATAAACAACCTCGAAGCCCGCGTCCCGAAGCGCTCGGGCAACGATTTTCGCACCACGATCATGACCGTCCAATCCCGGCTTGGCCACGAGCACCCGTGGACGTGGCGCTAGACCTTGGCGAGACGGCTCCGAATGCATATTCAAGCATAGCAACGGCGCTGCGCCTCGCTAGTTCGGCGGCGAGATATCTCGCATCGTTTCTCGCGCCAGTTCAAGCCGTCGGTAAATGCCCGGGCTAAGACCCGCTCGTCAATGCAGAGTTGACCAGTAGTCACCTACCCCTCCACTCCGAATCTGTCGCTCAGCCTTCAGGAGTATCCGCGGCCTTGGGTGTGTCCTTCACCGAGCTCTTGAATTTGCGCACTGTCAGCTTACCGCCGGGCATCACGAACAACCCGGCTCTCCCAGCGGAGAGGCGGCGCTCCAATTTTCCCTTCAGCTTCACGCCATCCACCGATGCTGTGACCTTGTCATCTTTGACCTTCAACGTGAGACGGTAGCCCTCGGATTTTTTGGGCGGCTTGATAGCCATCGCCGCGGTGACGGCAAATGCGCGGGCCTTCCCATCAACATGCAGCAGCTGCGCGGTCGGCTTGTCGCCGCCTTTGAGGCTAAGAGCAACACCGGCAAAGCTACTGGGGCCGACGCTCGTTCTAGCGATCAATCCACCGCCTCCAGCGTCGATCTGGATCTGCGCTGAGATCTTCATATCAGCCGCCGTGCCACCAGCCACCACGCTATCGAATCCGCCAGCCTGAGCCGGCGCCACCAAAACGAAGCGCCCATCCCCGATGACGCCCGCTTCAGGACCGCCATACAAGCGCTCAAACGCGACGCTTGGACTCGTCCAGGGTCCGTGTTCGCTTGTCTCCAGTTGGAAGCCAGCCAGTTCGTGAGCCAACGGCGCCTCGCCGTTTTTTCTCAAGATGACGCGATCTTTCACCTTGCCGACGACGTAGAGATCGTCACCCAATCGAAAGCTGCGGACTCGATCGCCGTCGAAAGTCAACTCCGTGAACTCGACCTTCGAGAGAATTCCGCCGGTGCCCGTCGAACCCAGGGACAGAGTTTTCGCTTTTTCTCGGCCCGTCGCCAGCACGCCTACCGCCGTCAGCAGTTGCTTCAAGGGCGCGTCGAAACCCGCGGCTGCGCGAATCAGAGCGAGATCCAAGGACCGAGGAGCGTCCACAAGTAGCATTTGAACTGCGTAGGAGATCAACGCCGCCGGTGTCGCGCCCGGCACTCCGTTCCCTGCAGTCACTGGCGGGAAAACCGCCGTCCGAGCGAAGGCATGGGAAAGGTATGCCGACGCCCCTTCGGTCCGCGCCCGCTCCACCGCAGCGGTTGCATCCAGCCGCAACTCACCGTCGCGCGCCAAACTGAGCTCACTGATCAGAGTGCCCAAGGACAGAGCGATCTCAGCTAACTCCCGATCCGGTGTCGACGGTGCCACTCCCGGCGCCCAAAAACGAGAGGCAATCAGCGGTGCCGGTGCGCGAGAAAGCTGAGTTCGCGCCCTCAGCACGCGCCCCTGGGCGCTGATCTGAGACAGCAGGGATTTGCTGATCAACCAAACGCTGACGTCGGTGTCACGCGCGGGCGTGGATTCGAACATCTTCACGGCCGCCGCCAGTCGTTCTTCACTCGCCGTGCCGCCATCAACCAGTAGCACGCCATGACGTTCGAATAGACTTCTGCGACTTCCGTCCAGTGCCAACCATTCGCTCACCTGGTGACGGCCGAAAATCCCCCGGCTGATCTCCACGAGGCCGAGACAGGCCTGCACACGGAGCTCCATCCAGCCAGGGCGCAACTTAGCCCCCAAGCGTAGGAATCGACGGTTCTTCTCGAAGTGGTCTTTGTAACTCAACGCAACCAGGCGCAATGCATCGTCCCGAATTCCAGCGCCGGCATCATGTCCGTCAAAGGACGAGACACCCGCGTTCGCAATCTTCGCATCAATGAATCGATGGATCCGGAAGGCCTCGTCCAGCGCGCTGGCTCCACCGGAGCCGCCAAGCCCCTTGTGGGCCTTGCCGAGCAAAGTATCGGCTCTCTCCAACAGTCCAGCGACGACACCGGGGGTGAGCAAGTTACGTGCGGCGGCTGAGCCGGAACCAAACAGTAGGCCTTCGACAAATGCTTCTCGCTGTTCGTCGAAGGCAAACTCCGAGAACCCGTCGACCAACGGTTGCATGACCTCGGCGGGAGTGAGATCGGATCGCGCCACGAGTGAACGCAATTGAGAGGCGCTCCGCGCTTCGGCGCGTTGAACGAGGCCCTTCACCTGACTCTTCTCAGAGTCCGTCAGTTCCGCTGACGCGCTAGATGCCCAAAAGCCAAGAGCAGCCAAAGCTGCCACACCAATCCCACGGATTTGCCGCAACATGTACCCTCCCATAAGTCCCGCCTGCGCGGACTTCACCAGTATGGCACGAGCCCTTCGGTAGCCGCTGCACCGTATGTCTTGGGGCAGACCCGACGTCCGCCGCCGCTCTGCGCCCGCCCCTGCGCTCCTGCTGACTGCAACCCTCCCCCGCAGGTTCGCTCCTGGGTCCTGACTTGATCTATCATATCCAACACTTGGGGCGGAATAAGCCATCACCCGTCCAATCTCCCCAGCTCGGCCAGCCCCGCGATACACCCGCTAAACGCCGATGTCTGATGCCTATCATCTGAAGCTTTGGATAAAAGTTCGAGCATCGGTCACGCGCATTGTCGGCGAACGAAACGGCAAGCTCGAGATCGCCCTCGCTGCGCCCCCTGTCGACGGTCGGGGCAACAAGGAGTTGATCCGCTTCCTGTCCAAAACATTCCGATTGCCGAAGAGTGCGATCCAGATCGTCAGCGGGGAGTCCAGCCGTGACAAAGTCGTGAGCCTGGACGGGGGTGCGATCGAGCTCGATGCACGGCTGGAGAGCGCACTGGAAGACAAGCGCTAGACGACGGTCGCCGCCGTACCGGCCAGCTCGTGGATGAATATCGCCTGTCCCGTAGCTGGCTCCCGGCTGGTTCAGCCTCCCGAATCTCCCCCCGTGCCGACACTAGCGCTCCTTGTCAGCAGACCCCCAGGAGCCGGCTGCGGCTGGTTTTACTTGACCTAGCTAGAGGCCCGACCATAACCGTTTACTCACTCCCGCGGACTGCACGAGGCCCCATGGCACCTGGATATCGTTACCCGTTCCCCCCGTTTCCCAATGGCTGGTTTTGCATCGCTGAGTCCGCTGATCTGACCAGAGACGAACCGAAGGCCTTGTTCTTCTTTGGACGAGATCTCGCGGCCTACCGCGGGGCTGACGGGCAAGCGATCGTCGTGGACGCCCACTGTCCCCATCTGGGCGCGCATCTCGGTCACGGCGGAAAAATTAGCGGCGACTGCATCAGCTGCCCCTTCCACGCCTGGAAGTACGACGGCAAAAGCGGCGATCTGGTGGACGTGCCCTACGCCAAGCGGCTGCCCGTAGCGAGGTTGCGCACCTACCCGGTGATTGAGTGGGCCGGCCTCGTCATCGTTTTCTACGACTCCAAAGCGGAAGCCCCAACCTGGACCCCCGAGCTGCCCGAGATGCCACCAGACGAATGGCGAGTCTATGGCCGCAAGACCTACAAGGTTCGCGTGCATGTGCAAGACGTCGGGGAGAACGGTTTTGACACCGCCCACATCGCAGTCGTCCACAAAGACTTGATTCCCGAGTTGGTGAAGGCGGAGGGCAAAGGCCCAGTCTTCCGCGTGGAAACGAAACCAGCCCCGGACGCGCCATCTGCCAAGTTCATCCAGGCCATCAACCGTACCCTCTGGGGCCTCGGGCTGAGCATGAATTATTTTTACGGCAAGGTAGAGAGCCGCATCGCGATCACCCGTACCCCCATCGACGAAGAGTACACGGAGATCCGTCTCAACTTTATTCCGAAAGTTTACGAGAACATCGCCGTCACCGAAGCTTTGGGTCAGGCCCTCTCCCAGCGGGTCTCCGAGGAGATCGAACAGGATATGCCGATCTGGGAGAACAAATCCTACATCGAAAATCCCATCCTCGCCCAAGGGGACGGACCTGTGGGCTCTTGGCGTCGATGGTGCAAACAGTTCTATCCAGCGAGCATCAGCGCAAAATCCGCGGATAGCCAAGAGAGCGCCAGCCCCGCCGAGGCGTGAAATGAGCTCGCCCCCGACCAGCCCCGAGCCCCCCGCGGATCTCGACGCGTTTCGCGAGGACACACGACGGTGGTTAGCCGATGCGTGCCCGCAGTCCATGCGCGGCCCCGTGCCCCCCGGCGAGGGGCTCAATTGGGGAGGCTCAGATCAAGCGGACCAGAGCGAAGACTCCCGCTTGTGGCTGACCCGTATGGCTGAGCAGGGTTTCACGCTTCCCGAGTGGCCTGTGGAGTACGGCGGCGGCGGCCTCAATCGAGCCGAAGCGAAAATATTGCGCCAAGAGCTCAAGGCACTGCGCGCACGCCCCGCCCTCACCGGCGTAGGACAACTACTACTGGGGCCAGTGTTGCTGGAGGTCGGCTCGGAAACACAAAAGCTTGAACACCTCCCGAAGATCGCCCGGGGACAGGTTCGTTGGTGCCAGGGATATAGCGAGCCCGGTGCCGGTTCCGATCTCGCTAGCCTGCAGTGTCGGGCAGAAGATCAGGGACACCACTACCTAGTCAATGGTTCCAAACTATGGACCTCCTATGCGGATCGAGCAGACTGGATTTTTTGCCTCGTCCGCACGGATCCTGACGCCAAGAAGCATGACGGTATCGGCTTTCTGCTGATTGACATGAAGTCCCCGGGGATCTCTACCTCCAAGATTCGGCTCATCAGCGGCGAGTCGCCTTTTTGCGAAACCTTCTTCGAAAACGTCACGGTGCCAAAAGCGCAGATGCTCGGAGAGCCCACCGGCGGCTGGGGCATCGCCAAGAAGCTCCTCCAATACGAACGCAGCGCTGCCGCCAGTCTCGGCGGCAGCTCCGCTGTGGGCGGCGGATCCATGCTGGAGCTGGCCAAGGAGGTCGTGGGTCTCCAGCACGGCACGCTGGCCGATCCCGAGCTGAGACTCCGCATCGCCCAGCTCAAGATGGACCAATCCGCCATGGCCCTCAGCGCACGGCGGGTAGGCGAAGAAAAACGCGAGGGCACAGTCGGCGGCACGGGAGCCATCCTCAAGTACGTCGGAACCGAACTGAATAAGAAGCGCTACGAAGTGTTGATGAGCATCCTCGGCACCCAAGGACTCGGCTGGGACGGCAGCGAGTACAAACCGCGCGATCTGGCGACCACCCGTGCCTGGCTCCGCTCAAAGGCGAACTCCATCGAGGGCAGTACCAGTGAGATCCAACTCAACATTATTGCGAAACGCGTCTTGGGGATGCCCGACTGATGGCCCTCGTACTCACGGAAACCCAGACCGAATTCCGACGGTCCGTGCGCGCCTTGCTGCACGCCAACTCACCGGTATCCGAACATCGCCGCCTACGAAATGAGGCGGATCCGGACGGCCTTTCCCGAAAACTGTGGCGCCAAATGGCAACGCTAGGCTGTCTCGGGCTCGACACCGATCCTGACGACACAGGCGACTCAACAGGCACAGAGAGCGAGCTGGGGGGCATGGCGGAGCTCGGCCTCGTGCTCGAACAGTGCGGGCGGCAACTCGCCGCCACTCCGATGATTTCCTGCATCCTGCTCAGCTCCCGACTTCTGACGGAATTGGGCACTAAAAGACAACGCGCCTTGCTCACGGAAGTCGCCACCGGCGATTTACTGATAGCCACAGCATACCAAGAGGGATCGCGCCACAACCCGGAGCACGTAGACACCGTGGCTCAATTGCTAGGCGACCAGCTCAGCCTGTCCGGCGAGAAGCGCTTCGTGATCGACGGCCACATTGCCGATTGGCTGCTGGTCAGCGCAAACATCGAGGGCCTATCGGAACCCAGCTTGGGGATCCTGCTGGTGAAAGCCGACAGCCCCGGAGTGGACCTCACACGCACGACTCTGATCGACGGGCGCAACTCCGCCACCGTACGTTTGAACGACGTCAAGCTGCCGCGTAACGCGGTGCTCGGGGATGTTTCCCCGCCGCCCCATCACGCCACCGTGCTCGAAGAGGTATTAGCTCGCGCAGCTTTGGCACAAGCAGCAGAGATGATGGGCATCGCCGCAGAGTTGTTCGAGCGCACCCAAGAGCATCTACGGACCCGGGAACAGTTCGGCCAGAAACTCGCGAGTTTTCAGGCGCTCAAACACCGAATGGCCCATTGGTACATCGAGCTTGAGCTGAGCCGTTCGGTACTGATGGATGCAAACAGCGGCGTCGACGAAGGTCGCGATGACTGGATGTCCCTCGCCCACCACGGAAAGGCCCGACTGGGTCGTTTGTGCAGCTTGGCAACGGCCGAAGCCGTTCAATTGCACGGCGGCATCGGCGTCACAGACGAAAGCGACATCGGGCTATTCCTCAAACGCGCCAAGGTAGCCGAACTCACCCTTGGGGACAGCTCGTTTCACACGGATGCCTACGCCCGACGGCTCGGCATCTGATCGCGGCCGCGGCTTTTCCAACACCTGCACTGCTATGACTGCCCCATCATTCGCCGACGAATTTCCGGAATACTCCGAAGCAGAAGCGCAACTGTGCGCCGCCGGGGGACATTTCGAGATCGCGCGAGAGTCAGTGCTCGGAGCGCCCACGGACGTATTCAAGAAACGACAGGCCTCCCTCCGGGTGATGCTCGAAAAATCCGCCCGATACGGCGACGCCGAATACATCGTCTGCGAAGAGACGCGCATCACCTTCCGTCAGCACCTCAGTCTGGTGGGCAGCGTCGCCCGCGCCCTGGAGGAAAGCTACGGCGTCAAGAAGGGCGACCGAGTGGCGATCCTGGCGGCGAACTGCCCGGAATGGATCCTGGCCTGGTGGGCCACCGTCAGCCTGGGAGCGATCGCCGTCGGCATGAACGGCTGGTGGGTACGGGACGAGATCGAGTTCGCTCTCAACGACTGTGAACCGAAGTTGCTCCTCGCCGATAGTCAACGCCTCGCTCGCCTAGACCGAGCGAATTTGGCAGTACCAAACCTAGAGATCGAGACGGAGTTTACGCAGTTGAGTGAGTTCGCGCCCGGCGCCGACTTGTCGGAAACGCCCATCGACGAAGACGATCCCGCCTGCATCCTCTACACCAGCGGGACTACGGGGCGACCCAAAGGCGTCATCAACACCCATCGCGGTATCCTTGCGGTGCAACGCCTCCAGGTCTTCACCGGCGTGCGCTCGGCGATGGTTCAACAAGCGCGGGCCCAGGGTCGTCCTGACGATGCTCTTCTGCAGACGGCCTCAGCGCCCACACACGAACCCGCAGCGAAGCCGAGCGAAGCTGGCACAGTGCCCGGTCCGCCCTCGCCCGGCACCCGTGGGCGCAAGCCCGACGACGGTACAAATAAATCAGCCGATTCTGCAGGCCGCAAGAACTCTGACAAGGCGGGCAGCGCGCCCCGCAACTCCATGCTCATCAACGCGCCGCTCTTTCATCTCACAGGGCTGTACTCCGCCGCCGTCGCCTTTCTCGGTAACGGGCTAAAATCCGTTTGGCAGAAGGGGCGCTTCGATCCCGAGCGGGTGATGCAGATTATCGAGAGCGAACAGATCATGAGCTGGGCGCCCATGGGCACCATGTTGTTCCGCGTCGCCTCCCACCCCAATGTGGGCAAATACGATCTGTCGAGCATCCGCCGTTTGGGTACGGGAGCCGCTCCCATGAACGCAAATTTTCTCGACCGCATGAAAGAGGTGTTCCCCAACGCCCAGGGGTCCCTATCGCTAGGCTACGGCCTGACCGAAGCCACCGGCACTCAGACGCTCTGCGGCGCCGACATGCTCACCACCCATCCCCAGTCGGTCGGACCGCCGTTACCCACGGTAAACTTAGAGATTCGCGACGCTGACGGCGCCGTGGTGCCCACCGGTAGCGAGGGCGAAATTCGCATCAAGAGCCCCACTGTCATGGCGGGTTACTGGCGGCGACCGGAAGCCACAGCGGCCGTACTCAGCGAAGACCGGTGGCTGAAGACCGGCGACATTGGGCACTACGCCGACAACGGCTTCTTATACATTCACTCGCGCGCCCGGGACATGATCTTGCGCGGCGGGGAGAACGTCTACCCGCCCGAGATCGAGCAGCGCCTGGAGGCTCACCCCTCGGTGGAAGAAGCCGCCGTGTTCGGCGTCGACGATGACGAGTTCGGTCAAGTCGTCAAAGCCGTAATCGTGCCCACGCCGAACACAGAGATGGACATCGGACAGCTCGGCAATTTTGTCGGGAAGACCTTGGCCTACTTTAAGATCCCGAGCATCTGGGAGCAGCGACGCGAACCACTACCCCGCAACGCCATGGGCAAGGTGCTCAAAGATATGCTGCGGGACAAGACTCAATTGGCGCAATTTTTGGAGGAATGACAATGACTCGTGCAATCGATCTGTGGGTGAACCCTGACATGGCCCGCATGGCCAAGACCCAGTTCATGGTTCGGGTCAAAGAGGACTACTTCAAAGCGAACGATGATTTTTTTCGCGACTACAGCGCCGAAGAGCTGGTGGAGCTGATGGATGAGGCGGGCATCGCCAAGAGCGTCATTTCCATGAACCCCGAAAAACCCAGCGAACGCTTGCTAGACTTTCCCAAGAAGTTTCCGGAGCGCTTCGCCCTGGCCCTCGCACCGAACCTGAAACACGGCATGAAGGCTCTCTGGGCCATCGAAGACATCGCCAAGGATCACCCCGTCGTGATGGCCCGGGTCGCGCCCTTTCTGCTGGACGTTCCACCCAATGACGCCATTTATTATCCCCTCTACGCCAAATGCATCGAGCTGGATATTGCGTGCGGCATCAACACGGGGCTGCCCGGACCGCCCATGCCCGGCGAGTGCCAAGATCCGATTCATCTCGACCGCGTGTGTTTCCATTTCCCGCAGCTCAAGTTGATCATGCAACACGGTGCTGATCCCTGGTGGGGCGTGGCCATGCGGTTGATGATCAAATACAAGAACCTGTATCTGGTCACCTCCGCCTACGCCCCCAAACACTTGCCCGACGAGTTCATCCACTTCATGAACACTAGGGGACAGAACAAGGTGATGTTCGCCTCCGACCATCCTGTGTTGCCCGCCAAGCGATGTATCGACGAAGCAAAGGCCATCGACTTTCGCGAAGGCGTGTTGGACAAGTACCTGTTCGAGAACGCCGAACGTGTGCTGTTCGGCGAGCGGAAGCCGCGATACTGAGCGACCTCAGCC
>SPKZ01010105.1_pt1 | contig 10457 bp, 6 predicted proteins | sample 2456571 | NCBI WGS metagenome assembly SPKZ01 (sample SAMN11192286, study PRJNA482655) | marine metagenome | biome: ENVO:00000447; feature: ENVO:00000244|ENVO:00000211|ENVO:00000569|ENVO:00002023; material: ENVO:00002151; isolation source: ocean water from marine abyssalpelagic zone ...
CTGCCAGGTGGTGTTGATGCGATCGACGACCGCCTCAACGCGAAACGTTTCATCGTCGGTGCCCCCTTCATTGTTCGTCTGCGTATTGCGGTTGCAGGCCGTCGCCACGAGGTCCTCGACCGTCGGGTTTGGGAGCAGATCACCGGCCAGTTGCTTGATCGTGAACTGATCGAAAGACAGGTCTTCGTTGAAAGCATTCACGACCCAGTCTCGATAAGCCCATATCGTGCGCTTCTGATCCTGGCCCAAGCCGCCCGAATCGGCATAGCGCACCAAGTCGAGCCACATCGTGGCCCAGCGTTCGCCAAAAGCAGGACGACTTAACAAATCGTCCACGGCTTGCTCCACGGCCACCTGCCCCTTTTCCGCATAGGCGGATTCAAACGCTTTGTTCTCTTCGAGCGTCGGAGGCAATCCGGTCAGTCCGAGGCTCAAACGGCGCAGCAGGCGCCCGGGTGATTCAACACCGCTCGGTTCGAGCCCTTCCTGTTCCAGTCGGGCAAAAAGAAAGTGATCGATATTGCTCTTCGCCTGATCATCGAAACTGGATTTCGGGAGCTCTGCTTTCACTGGAGTCTGGAATGCCCAGTGTCCGCTCCACTCGGCGCCTTCTTCGATCCACTGCTTGATCAGCGCTACCTCCTCTTTCGACAACGGCGAATGATCGTCCGGAGGCGGCATGAAATCATTCTCTTCATCCGTCGTGATACGATAAAAGAGCTCCGATTCCTCGATATCTCCCGGCTTCACCACAGGATAGCCGGATTCTCCTTCGAAATTGATGACCTGCTCTTCGTAAACAAACGAAACGCCACCCGCTGCCTTCACCCCTCCGTGACACTCTGTGCATTTCGCATTCAGAATCGGCTGGATATCACGGGCAAAGTCCACTTCCCCGTCTGCGGCCAGGGTGGCAAACGTTGCGATAGAAAATCCTGTAGCAAAACACTTCATACTAAGATTCGGCCCCTATTCGAGTTCACCTATGAACTCCGCAAAGTCGCCTGATCTGACACAGAACTCTCCTACATCCATGCGCCAGATCCCCTGCGCATTTCTGCCTTTCACCAGGAAAACGGGCAGAAATTCGATAAAATGGCCCCAATTCGTGCGGTTTTATGCCGCTTGCCCTTCATCTTGGCTCTGTCTACCCTCACGGCCATGACTTTGCGAAAACTCCTTCTCGGTGCCACCACACTGGTTATCGCCGCTTCCGCCTTTGCCGCCCCCAAACAGCCCAACATCATTCTGATCATGTCCGACGACATGGGATGGTCGGATATCGGATGCTACGGCGGAGAAATTGAAACCCCGCACCTCAACGCTCTCGCCAAGGGCGGGCTTCGATTCACTCAATTCTACAACACGGGCCGTTGCTGCCCGACTCGCGCTTCCCTTCTCACCGGCCTCTACCCCCACCAGGCCGGAATCGGCCACATGATGGGTGACTACGGCCTCGACGGCTATCGCGGTGATCTCAATCGCGAGTGCGTCACCATCGCCGAAGCGCTCAGGCCGGCTGGCTATCGCAACTACATGGCAGGCAAGTGGCACGTCACCCCCTACATCAGCAAGGAACTCGAGAATCCCGACACTTCCAACTGGCCACTGCAACGAGGCTTCGACCGCTTCTACGGAACCATTCACGGTGCCGGCTCCCTTTTCGATCCCAACAGCCTTTCACGCGGCAACCGCTACATCACTCCGGAAAACGATCCCGAGTATCAGCCAGAGGGCACCTGGTACTACACCGATGCGATCTCAGACAACACCGTCCGCTACATCAGGGAGCACGTTGAACAACACCCTGACCAACCCTTTTTCTCCTATGTGGCTTACACCGCCGCCCACTGGCCCATGCACGCCCTGCCCGAGGACATCGCCAAGTATGAAGGCAGATACGATGGCGGCTACGCCCCTACCCGGGAGGCCAGACTCAAGAAGCTCAAGAAAATGAAACTGCTCCCCGATCACTGGGAGCCTGCCCCCATGGTCGGCAACTGGAACGAAGTCGAACTCAAGGAATGGGAGGCCGCCTGCATGGAAGTCTACGCCGCCATGGTCGACAACATGGACCAGGGCATCGGACGCATCGTCCAGGCCCTCAAGGACACCAATCAGTTCGACAACACGCTGATCCTGTTCCTCCAGGACAATGGCGGCTGCGCTGAAGTCTTCGGACGTGACAAACCCGTCGGCCCCGTGGAGCGACCCGACGCACCTACCCTTCCTCCTCTTGGCAAGGACACTCTCCAGACCGAAATGGTTCCTGAACAATCACGTGACGGCTATCCCCTCCGCCGCGGCCCCGGTGTTATGCCCGGCTGGTATCCCGAAGTCGAAATCGGCTACGGCCGCAACTGGGCCAACGTGTCCAACACCCCTTTCAAAGAATACAAGCACTATGTCCACGAGGGCGGAGTGAGCACCCCGCTGGTCGCCCACTGGCCCGCAGGAATCTCAAAGAAAGGGGATGCCTTCCGCAAAACCAAACAAGGCAATCTACATGACGGCCCGGCTCATTTGATCGACGTCATGGCGACCGCTCTTGATCTCGCGGGAGCCGAGTATCCTACCGAAAACCAGGGCAACGCCACTAAACCCGTCGAAGGCATTTCTCTGAAAGCCGCGTTTGACGGCACTGAGTTGAATCGTGGCAAACCCATTTACTTCGAGCACGAAGGCAACCGCGCCGTTCGCGACGGCCAGTGGAAACTCGTCGCCAAAGGTGTCAACGGAACCTGGGAACTCTACGACATGGAAGCGGACCGCACCGAGTCAAACAACCTCATCGAATCCCAGCCCGAACTGGCTGAAAAGATGATCGCTCAATACGACGCCTGGGCCGAACACGCCGGTGTGGTGCCCTTCAAATCCTGGGCAAAAAACGATAAGAAGAAGAAAAAGAAGTAGACCTTTGTTTTCACCCTCGTGTGTCAGCACGGATAGGGCCGGGCGTCCCGACCGGCCGTTGGGGGAAAGGATCACGTATCATAAACTTGCGGCCGGTGGATGGCCGCCCCGTCCGGAGGCCCGGCCCTACCTTCATCAAACAGCTACCAGCACCGCGAGTAGATCTGGCGACCTTCGTCATGTTCTCATCATCTTTTCCTGCTACACTATCGGGGCGATGCGAGTACTCCTGGTAGAAGATTCCCGCCGCCTTCGCGAGACCATCGTGATGGCCTTGAAACAGTCCGGCTATGCCGTCGACGCCACCGAAGATGGCGACGAAGGCCTCTGGATGGCACAGACCCACGAATACGATGCGGCCATCCTCGACATCATGCTTCCGGGGCTGGATGGAGTCAGCATTCTCAAGCGGCTCAGGGCCGAGAGGAACAAGACGCCGATCATGTTTCTCACCGCCAAAGACACGATCGAAGATCGCGTTAACGGGTTACGAACTGGCGCCGACGACTATCTCGTCAAACCCTTCGCCCTAGAAGAACTATTGGCTCGCGTCGAAGCTCTCTGCCGCCGATCCTACCAGGAAGCCGCACCGGTCACCCAGGTTGGCGACCTCAAACTCGACACTTCCGCCAAGCGCGCCTCTCGTGCTGGTATTGATCTCGATCTCACTGCCCGTGAATTCGCTTTGCTCGAACACCTCATGCTGAAACAGGGAAAGGTCGTGACCCGCTCCGATATCGAGGAACACATCTACGACGACATCGTCACTCCGATGAGCAATGTCGTAGACTCTGCCATTTGCGCACTCCGCAAAAAGATCGTCGTTGGAAACTCTGACAAACCGCTCATTCACACGCGCCGCGGCCAGGGCTACGTCATGGAGGAGCGCACCGCATGAAATCGATTCGCCGCAGACTGGGAATCACCCTGTCAGCCGGGCTTCTCATTCTCTGGATGGGTGCCGGGGCCGGCATCTATCACTCCGTTCGCTCCGGGCTGATCAAAGAAGTGGATGCTCAGTTGGCGGTCGATAAGGAGGTCACGCGCTTCATCTCAAAATTTGACCCTTCCCGCCTCGAGGGCCTGCCAAACCTACCTTCCCAATCCGATCGTCCTGGCCCGGGGAGCAATAAGCGCTCCGCCGAACGTCTGACACGCTACAAGGAACTGAACAGCGGCTACTACTTCCAGGCTTGGGATGACAAAGGAGAGCTCACCGAGCGATCGGACAGCCTTGGAAAATCCAATCTCCCTTTTCCAGGCACAGTCAGCCCTCAGCCGGTGTTTGTGACGGCCACCAGCGAGAATGGCATTCCCCTTCGCACCATGAATTTCCGCTTCACCATGCCGAATCAAAAAGGACGCGGCAAAAGTAATGGAATGAAGGGTAGCAAAGGCGGACGCGGCAACAATTTCCAGATCGTCTCGCTCGCGCAGGACATCAGTGAACAGGACCGCACTCTCTCCATTCTACTGGGAGGACTGGTCATCGTAGGTTTACTGGCCGCAGGTGCCACCATGGCTCTCGTCAGTACTTCTCTCAATCGAGGCCTGAAACCGTTGCGCAGCCTGGGAAGACAGAGCGAAGCGATTGATGTCAACACCCTCGACTCTCGATTCGACGACTCCGAAGCTCCAGTTGAGCTCAAACCCGTCTATGCCCGACTCAACGGCCTGATGGATCGCATCCAGACCAGCTTTGACCGGGAACGGCGCTTCAGCGCTGATCTGGCCCACGAAATTCGAACGCCCATTGCTGAGCTGAAAATGATCAGCGAAGTCGCCCTGAAATGGCCGGAGCAGGCCGGCCCTGACACCTTCTCCGAAACTCTGGAAATCGCCCAACAGTTGGAAACCATGGTCGAAAGCCTGCTCGCTCTGGCCCGATGGGAAAGCGGCGAAGTGGAGCCAAAGATTGAACCGGTCGGCCTGGAGAACCTGTCTCAGCAGTGCTGGCAGCCCTTTGCGGAAACCGCAAATTCGAAGCATCACTCCGTAGAGTTTCTTTTCCCCAAGGCGTCCACCCTCCATACGGACCCCGGCTTACTGCGTCACGTGATCGGCAACTTGTTCTCAAACGCCGTGGAATACACGCCTGAAAAAGGAACGATTCGGGTAGAAGGGCTCGACGATGGCATCCGCATCTCCAACTCCCCTCACGTTCTCAGCCAGGAGGAGGTTTCCCGCCTTTTTGATCGCTACTGGCGCCGGGACGAAGCTCGCAGCGATTCTTCTCATGTCGGCCTCGGCCTTTCTCTGGCACGAAGTTGCTCAGATGCACTGGAATTGAATCTGGAAGCAGAGAGCGAGAACGATTGGCTGTCATTCACGCTTCGGAAAAAAGATTCCTGACCATCATCTTTCCGTCATGTTCGGTCAGGTAAGTTGTCACCAGTTGAGCCACTTCAACAAGGTCGATGCCAACGGTGACGGCGAAGTCGGACCCAAAGAGCTCGCCGAATCCAGGGCCTTTGCCGACGCTGACCGCAAGCAGGTGGCTGAAGCTTTTGGTCGCTGGGACCAGAATGGCGAAGGGTCTGTCGGGCCTCGCGAATTCAAGGAAGGCATGGAGAAACGCCGCGCCGCCATGAAGGGCAAAGGTAAAGGCGGACCCGGCAAGGGCGTCCCCGGCAAAGGCCGGGGGAGGAAGGGCTCCTGATTCCTTTGCGGTTGTCGCCCCTGAATTCCACATTCAAAAACTGTTCGCTCCCATCCGCATTCGCGCCATCCTGAAAGCCCAAAAACAAGGCAGAATTCAGCCGGCTAAGAGGATATCATGATGAAATCTCATGATCGAAGCGCCCCAGCTCTTTCCCCCACGACGCGCCGTCCTTGCCCTGGCAACCTGCGCCTCTCTCGGCCTCACTGATGCCCATGCTGAAGTCGACTTCGTGCACAGCATTGTTCCCATCCTCAAAGAACACTGCGGAGACTGCCACTCCGGCGAAGAGTCCAAGGGTGGCTTTTCCATCAACACGCGTGAGCTCTTCCTCGACGACGACACCGCCGTTCCCGGCAAAGCGGATGAGTCCTACTTCATCGAGCTGATTCTCGACCCGGATCCGGACTTCATGATGCCTCCGGAGAAAAAGCCGCGCGTCCCCGAAGAACACCTCGCCATTCTCAAGCAGTGGGTCAACGAGGGCATGAAATGGGAACCCGGGTTCACCTTTGGCATCCCCACCTATGAACCTCCTTTCGCTCCCCGCCGACCCGAACTCCCGGCTGTCAGCGGCGGAAGAACGCACCCGATTGACCGCATCATTGATCAGCACCTAGCCAAGCATGATCAGCCCCGCCCCGCCGAAGCCGACGACGCCACGTTCCTTCGTCGTGTTTCTCTGGATCTGGTCGGACTGCTTCCCACCGCGGAGGAGACTCGCGCCTTCCTCGCTGACAAGTCCCCTGACAAGCGAGCCAAAAAAATCAACGAACTGCTCGATCGTGACCTCCCCTACACCGAACACTGGCTGACTTTCTGGAACGACCTGCTTCGCAATGATTACGACGGCACCGGATTCATCACCAAGGGGCGAACCCAGATCAGCCACTGGCTCTACGAATCTCTCAAGACCAACAAGCCTTTCGACGCGATGGTCACTGAACTCATCGCCCCGCCCAACGACAGCAGCGCCGGATTCATCAACGGCATCAAGTGGCGCGGCACCGTCAGCGCTGGCCAGACCCTGCCGATCCAGTTCTCCCAAAGCCTGTCTCAGTCTTTTCTCGGTATCAACATGAAGTGCGCTTCCTGCCACGACAGCTTCATCGATCGCTGGACCCTGGCCGAAGCCTACAACCTTGCGGCAATCTATTCGGAAGAACCTCTCGAACTGCATCGCTGCGACAAACCCACCGGAGAAATAGCAAAGGCTGCCTGGCTCTTCCCTGAAATCGGACAGGTCGATCCGAAGGCACCGAAGCAGGAACGCCTTGCCCAGCTCGCTGCCCTCATGACCCATCCCGAAAACGGACGAGTCCCCCGCACTATCGTGAATCGCCTCTGGGGACAACTCATGGGCCACGGCATCGTGCACCCGCTCGACGCAATGCAGACCGAGCCCTGGAACGAAGACCTGCTCGACTGGATCGCCACCGACTTTCAGGACAACGGCTACGATCTCAAGCACACGCTGCGCACCATCGTCACCTCATTGGCCTACCAGAGTGCCACTTCGGTGCTCGAAAGCGAAACCGACGAATTTTCTTTCGACGGCCCGCTTCCCAAGCGCCTCACCGCTGAGCAGTTTGTCGACGCCATCTGGCAGATCACCGGCTCGGCACCGACGGGCTTCGATGCCCCGGTTGCCCGCGGCATTGTATCACCGCAACTGGAAGAGAAACTATCCTTTCCGAGCTCCTGGGTCTGGGGACCTTCAGTCGATAACGGCGGCATTCCGATGCACGGCGAAAAGATTCTCCTGAAACGCGACATCAAGATCACCAAGCCGATTCGATCGGCCGGCATCATCGCAGCTGCCGACAACGCTTTTGTGCTTTACCTCAACAATCGCCAGATCCTCGACGGCGTAAACTGGGCGAATCTCGAAGCCGCTCCGCTCCCTTCCCAACTTCGCCCCGGTGCCAACCGGCTCCTCATGACGGCTGAGAATCGCGGCCCCAAGCCCAATGCCGCCGGTGCCTTCGCGGCCCTGCGCATCGAATACGAAGACGGCACCGACGAGGTCATCGTGACCGACGACCAATGGCAAGTCAGCGAAACCGTTCCGAAAGGGACCCGCCCCGGGAAATGGAACCTCAGCAACCTGAACTGGGAAACAGCCCGCCTCTTGCCCAACGTGACGTGGAAACAGAAAACCGATGCCCGCATCGGCAAAACCCTCGCCGTGGCTTCCGCCGGAAGCGAACACCAGGTCCGGGCCTCCCTGCTCAAGGCCGATGACCTGATGCGCTCTCTCGGGCGCCCCAACCGCGACCAGATTGTTACCTCCCGCCCCAACGAGCTGACGACCCTGGAAGCCGTCGATCTTTCCACCAGCGCCGACCTGATGGACCACCTCAGAAGTGGCGCCGAAAAACTCGCCACTCAAAGAGAACTCTCCGCATCTCAGCTCGTGGAAGAAATCTACCTCGCAACCCTGAGCCGACTGCCTTCCGAGAAAGAGACTAAAATACTCACTCAATCCCTCGGCGACAGCCCTGAGGCCGATCAAATCACCGATCTGCTCTGGGCCATCACCATGACCCCCGAATTTCTTTTTGTTAGGTGATTGAACACGAATGGAACACGAATGGAACACGAATGGAACGCGAATGGAACGCGAATGGAACGCGAATCCCTGAAAGATGCGCGTTCACTGCCCATTGAAGACTGAATACCGATCACCTCCCTCTTTTGCCTTTTGCCTTTTTACCCCCATGAACTTCGAAATCGATCCCAACGCGCCCGATCCCATTGTTCGTCGCGACTTTCTCAAGAAGCTCGGTGCCGCTTCCACCGCCGCGTGGATGTCTGGTGCTCCCCAGATGGTTCGCGGCAAAGACCTCGAGCATCCCGAAGCGAAAGCGGATGCCTGCATTCTCCTGTGGATGGCAGGAGGCATGGCCGCTCCGGAAACCTTCGACCCGAAGCGCTACGCTCCGTTTGAGAAGGGCATGGCCGTCGACTCCGTGCTGAGCACCTTCCCGGCGATTGATACCGCGGTGGATGACATCAAGATCTGCGCTGGCCTCGAAAACATCGCCGGCGTGATGGATCGCGGCACTCTGATCCGTTCCGCCGTTCAACCCGACCTCGGCAGCATCCTGCACTCGCGTCACCAATACCACTGGCACACCGGCTACGTGCCACCGCAGACCGTCGCCTGCCCTCACCTGGGCTCGTGGATGGCACGTGTGTTAGGCCCACAGAACGACGTGATGCCGGCGTTTATCAACGTCGGGCAGCGACTCGAGGGCGTCGGCGAAAAGGAAGAGCTCAAGGCCTTCACCACAGCGGGTTTCTTCGGTAGCGAATACGGCCCCATGAATCTGCCATACCCTGAGCAGGCCGCTCAATCCGTTCGCCCACCCGAGGGCATGACCCAGTCCCGCTTCTCCAGTCGAGACAAGCTCTTCCGCCAACTCGTCGACAGCAACCCGCATCGCGAGTACGCCAGCGACCATCAGCAGGAATCGCTGATGCGTTCCATGGACAACGCCTACCGCCTCCTCAACTCCAAGGAGCGCGAAGCGTTTGATCTCGAACTTGAGCCCAGGGAAGTGCGCGACATCTACGACACCGGACGCTTTGGTCGCGGCTGCCTGTTGGCCCGCCGCCTCGTCGAAAACGGCGCGCGCTTCGTTGAGGTCACCACCGAGTATGTTCCGTTCCTGCATTGGGACACTCACGCCGAAGGTCACAAAACCGTGGATCGACTTCATCAGGAAATTGACCGCCCGATCGCTCAGCTCGTCCTCGATCTGGAGGAGCGTGGCCTTCTCGATCGCACGCTCGTGATTGTTGCTTCCGAGTTCAGCCGCGATGCCATCATGGAAGGCAAGCCAGGTTCAGAAGCCAACGACCAGGCCACCCACAAGGTCGAGGCGATCACCGAAGAAAAGCACTACGGCCTCCACCGTCATTTCACCGGCGGCACCAGTGTGATGACCTTCGGCGGCGGTGTCAAAAAAGGACACGTCTATGGCAAAACCGCCGACGAACGACCACTCGTCGCGGTGGAAAATCCGGTCACTGTGACCGATTTGCACGCCACCATCATGACCGCCATGGGAGTCAGCCCGAAGACCGAGTTCACCATCGAAGGACGCCCGTTCTATGTGACCGAAGACGGCAAGGGCAAGCCGGTAATGGATATCTTTGCCTAGCCCGGGCTCTCTGTCTGGTAGGCTTCTTCCCCCAAGCTAGCGGTAACGTTGCTGCTGCCACAGCAAAGGACGGCAAACTGAGAAACCCTCGGCGATTCAGGACCTCACTTCCTCTCGCCGTAGGTGAGTGGGGTTTCAGGCGGTTTTTCAGGCAACCGTTCCTGGGCTAGATTCAACCTTGTCGTATCGAGCCGAGGCAAGACGTATTTCGCGAACAACTTGCACTCGTCCAGGTGAGGATAGCCTGAGAAGATAAAAGCCCTCATACCCATGTCGATGTATCGCTGCAGTTTTTCATACACCTGATCCGGGTCACCTACAATAGCGCTACCACACCCCGACCTCGCGCGCCCCACTCCTGACCAGACATGGTCTTCGATATAGTCATCCTCCGACTGCGCCCGCAGTTCGTCCTGACGCAACACTCCAGCGGACTTGCTGTCCTGGGCCATCGCCTTGATCTCCTCCCCCTTATCCGCATCCAGTTTCGAGACAAGGCGATCTGCAGCAGCTCTTGCCTCATCCTCTGTCTCGCGAACAATCATGTGAATGCGCAGTCCAAAATCAATCTTGCGACCATACCCCGCCGCGAGATCACTCATCTCGGACATCGTCGCAGATAGTCGCTCTTCCGTTTCAGGCCACATCAGGAAGACGTCACAATGTTCGGCGCAGAGCTTCTTGGCTCCCGGAGAGATCCCCCCGAAGTAAAGAAG
>SPKZ01005981.1_pt1 | contig 10455 bp, 6 predicted proteins | sample 2456571 | NCBI WGS metagenome assembly SPKZ01 (sample SAMN11192286, study PRJNA482655) | marine metagenome | biome: ENVO:00000447; feature: ENVO:00000244|ENVO:00000211|ENVO:00000569|ENVO:00002023; material: ENVO:00002151; isolation source: ocean water from marine abyssalpelagic zone ...
CGTTCGGCGGCGATCGGTCGCGGGGATCGAGTCCGCGGGGCGGAGTGCACTGGACGGACCGCCGCATGGTGGGGCGCGTCATGCGCGACATCGACATCTTGACGGGCAACACGGTCTCCGGCGCCGACCCGATCTTCGAGGTCGCATTCAATCCCGGGACAGGCGATCCGATCGGAGCGATCGTCACTGTCGCGAAGGGCGGCAGCCCCACGGCCGCGGGAAGTCCCGACGATCCGGTGGACATCGCCGGGGCCCCTGCGCTTGCGGGCAACGGCGGCGTCATCGTTTTTTCGGACAGCGGCGGGGGGATCATCGATACGTCCGTGCCGCTCAGGCTGACGCCCTCCAACGACAAGACCCTCGTGGCGGGTGGGGGCGGGTTCCTCGATGTCTCCGCTGCGGATGGCGAGCTTTTCAGGCTGCTGATTCCGGGCGGAAATCCCACGATCCGCACAACGCTCGGCAGCCTGATCGACGTGAACGGCGCCACGAATGTTGCGCTCTTGGGGCTCGAACTCGACGGGGGCGGGATCGACTTCGCGGGCGCCGGCGGAGAGGTCTTGGTTCAAGACGTCAACATCGTGAACAGCCTGTCGACGGGTCTCCGCATCGACGCGACCAGCGACGCGACGTTCAATATCAACCGCCTGACCGTGACGAATCCGCTGGGCATCGGAGTCCACCTGGATGGAACCCTGGGAGACGTGACGGTCGACGGACTGCGCGTCGAGAGCAGCGGCGGCGCGGGCGTCTCGCTCGATGGAACGCTCGGCAAGGTGGCGTTCCGGGATGTCGCGATCGACAATTCGAGCAGCGCCGGCGTGGGGTTCCGGGCGCGAGACGCCGCCGAGATCGTCGTCACCGGAGCGCTGTTCAACCTCCCCTCGAACTCGATCAAGGCGGGGAGTGGCGGCGCGATCGACATCGAATCCAGCATGGGGAGTGCGACGATCCTCGACCAGTTCTGGAACCAGGTCGATTCGATGGGCGCAGATACCGGAATCCGTCTGAGTGGCGTCAGCGGGGAATTATTCGTCGACGACTCCACGATCGACGGAATGGGAGGATCGACGAGCACCGCGGTATCCATCGAGGATTCTACGGTCAAAATCGAGATCGTCACGAGCCTCGACATCGACAACGTGACGACCGGGATCGATTTGAGCCATCTGGATTGCGAGGTCATCGAGGACGTCGAAGTCTGTGGCAAGTTGACCCTGTTCGGCACGTCGAATTTCCGTGGCGTAGCGGGATCCGCCATTCGCATGGTGGATTCGGCGGGAGCGCTGTATACCGGATTGCTCCCCTTTTTCGAAGACCCCGACAACTTGATCGTGGGAGTCGACATCCTGGACACCGGCGGAGACGCGATCGTGTTGTCGAACGTCTCCGGCCTGGCCCAGATCACTGGGACCGTTGCATTCTCCGAGAGCACGACGAACCGGGCCATCAACGCGCAGATGGATGGCGGCACCCTGGCGATCCAGGCGTTCGAGGTGTTTGGAGCCGGCGGGGGCGGGATGACCGCGACGGACGAGAACGCGGCGGCGGTCTGGGTGCAGGGCGCCAATGATGTCACAGTGGAAGATTTCCTGATCACCGGCGTTCAGGATGAAGACCACGTGAACAGCGCGCGCGGGCTGCTCATCGAGGACACTCGCGATCGTGTTGCCGTGTTGGGCCTCGGGTTTTCCGGCTTGGTAGGGTTCTTCTCCCTCGTGAACGACATCGACGGTGACGGGTTGGTGATTCGCAATCTCCGCGGCGCGGGTACCGATGGGCCCAACGTCAACGTGCATTCCACGTATGTTCAGAACGTTCGGGGGGATGGAATCGTCGTCGAGTTCATCGGCAGCCATCCCGGCGAGAATGCCGCAACCGAGACCACGATCGGAATCGAGAGTTCCCGCGTCTTGAAGGCGGCTGGCGACGGGATCGTCGTTCGCGCCGAGGCGGAGTCGGCCACAGCGCCAGCTGCAAACAACCTGTGGGTCAACATCCGGAACAACGAAGTCGAGCGCGTTCTCGGCGACGCAATCGTCGCACAAGCCAGCCCCGGCTTCGACATAGACGTCGTCGCGTCCGACAACGTCCTCCGGGACGAATTCAACTGCGACTTCGATGGCGACGGCGAATGTGACGGCAGCGAGTTCTTCCTGGCCCGCGACTATCTGAGCGCCAACCCCGACGCCGGTACCGGGATCCGGATCGAGGTGTCCGCAGCCGGACAGCCCTCAGACGCCATGGGCGACGTCATCGCGGCCGAGAACGATGTCGACATCGTGGTTCGTGGGAACACCATCACGAACTGGCGACAGAGCGGAATCCTGCTGACGACCGCCGCGAGCGGCGCCGCGGCGCAGGCGACGGCTCTCATCGACACGAACACGATCAGCGGGTCTACCGGCCCCGGCATCGAGGTCGCGACCGGCCACGACCTCGACGTGGCGGCGACGATCGTGGGCAACCTGCTGACGGAGACCCCGGGCATCCTCGCGACGTCCGCCAGCCCCACGGGCAGCTCGGTGCTCGGCGTGGACGCGGTCTCCAACGACCTCGCCGGTACGGGGACGACGCCCACCTACGCGTTCGACAGCAGCGGGATCACGCTGAACCTGCGCTGCGATCCCGCGCAGAGCTGCCCCAGCTCGCCGCTCACGGACGCGAGCGACTTCGTGGCGCTGTTCCTCTTGAACGCGAACACGGTCGAGTCCATGGATGTCGGAATGGACGACTTCTCGTTGATCGGGGGGTCGTTCCCCATCGTCGACGACATTCGTCGCGTGGTCGAGCAAGCCGACGAGACCGACCCCGATGAGGGAACCGACCCGTGATCGCAGCAGCGCGCGGTGTCTTCGCGACGGGCCTGCTCTGGGTCCTGTTCGCGGCAGTCGCGGCCGCACAGCCGCCGGAATCCACCGATCGGGGGTTCGAGTTCGGACTCCGCTCCGGCTTTCGCGAAGACGACATCCAGATTTCGGTCGACAACACATTCGGCGGAGCGCTGACGGTCGATCTCCGGAACACGAACATTCACCACCTCGAGCTCTACGGCCGCGCGCGCGTAAAGCAGGGCTTCTACTACCGCGGCTCGCTGGCCCTCGGCTGGTATTTCGATGGGGATCTCCTGGTGAAGGAGACGGGCGACGACGGAGCGCTCAACCCCGACGGGTCACTGGGACGCCTCCCTCTCACGCTCACCGGTACCGTGGACGGAGAGCGGCTGTTCGACGCCACCGGGGGGGTCGGCTATCAGCTGAGCTTCTTCGGTGACCGGCTCCGGATCGCCCCGCTCGGTGGCTACTCGTTCCACAAGAACAACGTCGCCACGAGCTCGAGCACCTTCACGGTGATCGACGGTGCGGACGCGAGCTCCGTCGGGCCCGCCACCGGCTTCGACACTCAGTGGAGCGGTCCGTGGATCGGCGCCGACGTCACCGCTTTCATCAATTCGAAGTTCAGCGCCATCGCGGGTTTCGAGCACCACTGGCTCGACGTGACCGCTACCCCGCGCATTACCAGTCCGGGCCGACCGAGAAAGGAGAGGGGCACCGGAACCGGCTTCGCATGGAGCGGTGGGCTCCGCTATCGGTTCGCGCGGATCTTCACGGGCGAAGTCCTCTATCGGGGTCATGACTGGTCGGCGACCACGGGGCGCAATTTCTCGGTGGGTTGGCAGTCCTACCGCTTCACCGCCGGCGGGATCTTCCATTTCTGAGCCTGGCCGGCGGCGCACCGCCTCGACGGCAGCGCGGATCGAGGCCGGTGGGTCGGGCGGGTGGTGGGCGGCGCGTTCGGAAGACCAGGCGTTCTCGACCCCCCCCGCATGAGGCGGCTTCCGCGCAGTGAGCCGGAGGCGAACGAAGTTCGGGCGAGCTAGACCACGCGGCGGAAAGTGGCGGGCACGAAACCGAGCAGCATGATGCCGACGGCGACCTCGACGAAGAGGACGCATTCGGACGGCAGCAGCCGCCAGGTGAAGCCCTGTTCCGTGTCGGGGATGCTCACATTGGAGATCCCGAAGCTCGCGAGTGCCTCGGCCGATTGGCCAGCGATCCCCTCGTCGCCCGTGTGGGCCATCGCCTCGGTCCGGAGACCCAGGGCCGTGTCGACCTCGAACTCCAGGAGCGCCGTGTGGACGATCCCCCGAAGTTCGATGTCAGGACTAAACGTCTCGCCGAACGGCTTCGCGCTCGGCCGGGTGGTCTCGTGCACGATGGACACGATTCCGTGTCCCGTCGACACGGCCGCGAGCGGCGTCGGTGAAGTCTGGATGTCGTCGTGCAAGGACGCGCCGGCGGCCGGGAGCGAGGTCGCGAGCGTGAGCGCGAGGGCCGCGGTCGTGGAACGAAAGAACCTGTTCGATTTCATGACTGCCCCTGGAATTCGGACTCGTTGGCGGATCAGCACCTGCGCGTGCTTCCTTGGCGCCTGGGAAGCGGCCTGCGGCAGCGCTTTCTCAGGAGATCCTGGTTTGCAGGTACGTGGCTGAAAAGACTCGAAAAATGTCAAGCGAGAAGTGACCTTTTCAGCATCCAACCGAAGAAATTTCCGACTGCGTGAAGGTTGCACGCGCATTGCAGGGCAAGTGCGCATCGACGTCGCGCGAACGGGCTGGGACGAGACGCTCGCCGGCGTCTATGGTGGGTGCGCATGCAGCTCGTCTCGATGAGTGCCGTCACCTGGGATTTCCCGCTGCGCGGGCGGACGCGCATGCTCACGGAGTCGTGGCTGCGCAGGGGTCAGGCAACGACGTTCGTACAGGTGCCGTCGCACCGCAGCGCGCTCGAACGCCTGCTTCGGCGACGCGAAGACGCACCCGTCGTGCGACCGTGGCCCATCCAGCCAGCGCGGCGCTGGCCCGCGGTCGGGGAAGTCGCGCTCCGGCGTCGCGCAGCGAAGCGGGCCCGCGAGCTGCGACGCCAGCTCGATCGCCACGTCTCCTGGGACTCGGCGGTTGCCCTCGTGGTCAGTCCGATCTGGACTCCCTGGCTCGAGCACCTGCCTTTTCGGACCGTGGTCTACGACTGCATCGACGACCTCAGCGTCCACGTGCCCGATCGACGGCTGCTTCCGATCGTCTCGCGCTGGGAGGATGAGCTCGTCGCGCGCGCGAACGGTGCCATCGTGTCGGCCGGCGTGTTGGGCGCTGCGATCCGCGCGCGCCGCGCCGATCTACCGCTTGCGACCGTGCACAACGGAGTCGACGCCGAGGCCTTCCGCGATGCCGCCAGGCGCGAAGCGCGACCGGCCGACCTTCCGAAGCCCGGCGGAGCCCCGCTCGTGGGCTTCGTGGGGGCGCTCTACGACTGGATCGACTGGCCCCTCGTGGCGCAGGGGGTCGCCGCGCTGCCCGGGATCGACTTCGCGTTCGTCGGCCCGAGCTCCCGAAGCCCACGCGAGTTGCGCGAACTCGTTCCCTCCGCGAACGCAGTATTTCTGGGACCGCGCCCCTTCGCGCGCGTGCCCGCCTACGTGAACGCCTTCGATGTGTGCTGGGTGCCCTTCCGCCGCGACGCGGTCGGACTCTCGGCCAATCCCGTCAAGATCTACGAGTACCTCGCGCTCGGTCGACCGGTCGTCTCGACCCCGGTCGCGGACCCGAAGAGCTTCGAGGGCCTCGTGACCTTCGGCAGCGGGTCGGACGAGATTGTCGCGGCGCTGCGTGCTGCGGTCGCGGGAGTCGCGGGACGCGATCGCGAACCGGTCGATCGCGCCGCCCGCGAGCGCTTCGCCGATGCGAACTCCTGGGACGCGCGTGCCGCCGACGTGGCCCGATTCGCGCACTCCCTCGCATAGAGGTCCCGCCCCGGGCCGGACGCAACGCCTCGTTTCTCGCCGAACCTCCCGCTGGGCTCCCGACGGGGCGCGGGAGGGGGTAGCCTCCACTTCCCTTGCGCGAGCCGACCGTCCACTTGTTCTCTGTCCGCGTAGCTCCCGCAGTCCGATGCTGCGCGGGCCTCGCCGCGCTGCTCGCCGGGGCCGCGGCCTGTTCCGAGCCCCCGGTCGCCGAGCGGGTGTCCCTCGCCGCGCGAGCCGCTCGACCCTGGCAGCCCGCGCCGGTCTCGCTTCTCGACACCCCCTTTCTCTCCGCGACCGACCACTGGCGCGACGGCGTTCTCGACGTGCTCGCCAGCGACCACCCGAGCGATTTCCTGTGGGCGGGGTGGTCGGGGGTCGAGGAGTTGGCGCCCGGCGGCAGCGTCGGGACCCGGGGCTATGCCTCCACGATTCGTTTCCTCCTCTATCCCGTGCAGCAACTGACGCTCTGCGTCGACGGCAGGCTGGTCGGTGGGGACGTGGGGGAGACCGAGATCGCCGCGGGCATCAACGGCAGCTCCCTCGATCCACTTCGCCTTGGCGCGCAGCGCCGCCGAATCTGCGTTCCAATCGAAGAGGACGCGCTTCGCTGGGGCTTCAACTGGCTCGAGTTCCACTTTCGCGGTCCGCCCCCCGACCCGCTGATACGGGGTGCGCCGCGCGCTCCACATCCGCGGGGTGCGCGTATCCACCGCATTACGCTCGAGGCGTCCGAGCCGATCACCGGTCCCGAGATCGCCGGCGTGCGGTTTGGCGAGGACGCCGAGGTGAGGCCGTCGCTCGTGCAGAACGGCTCCGGAAGGCAACACGTGCTCGTGTCGCTCCCCGAATCGTCGGAACTCCGTCTCGAGATCGCGCGTCCCGCCGATCCCTCACCAGACGCTGGGCCCGTGGACGGATCGGTGTACGTCGCGACGGACGACGGACAGAGACAGTTGTGGTTTGGCACGCTCGCGCCCGGCGAGCGGACCGGACCGATTCGCCTCGATCTCGGCGCGTTCAGACAGCGCGCCGTGCAGCTGCAGTTCGCGGTGGGCGAGGGCGCCGCGGAGCGGGATTGGTTCTGGATCGATCCCAGGATCGTGCGCCAGCCGCTCTCACCACCGGGTCGCATCGAGGAGCGTCTCGCTGCGCTCGAGGGTGCCGGGGGAGCCAGCGTCCCACCGCGCACGCCCCTGCGCGCGCCGAACGCCCACCTCGTACTCGTGACCGTCGACGAGTTGCCACCCGCGAACCGCGCGGACGACAGCGAAGACGACCGGGCGGGGGCCTCCTCCGCGCACGCCTCTTCGATCGAACACTTTCTCAGCGAGAGCGTCGTCTTCGCGGGCACCCACACGACCTCCCTCGACCCATCGCGCAGCCTCGCCGATCTCGCCGGCCGGGGGCCGACCGTCGACGTTCTCGAGGACACCCTCGCCGGTGCCGGGTGGAGCCTGGCCGAGGTTGCGCGCGGCGCGGAGGCGATCGATCCGCTGGTCGCGGCGCTGGCGTCCGCGTCGAAACCGGTCTTCGCAGCGTTGCGCCTCGAGACCGTCGAGAACGGGGAGATCACGCGACTCACGGATGCGCTGCGCGCGGCCGAGGTGCTCGACGAATGCGTCGTCGCGGTGGTGGGGCTGCGAGGCGAGGCGTCCGCCACAGTGGCGCCAGACCCTGAGTCGCTCGCCGAGGCGTCGCTGGCCGTGGGGTGGTGGGTGCGGATGCCTCGCGGAGAGGGCGCCGCGCGCGTCGACCTCTCCGCGTCGATCGGCGACGGCGCTCCGACGTTGCTCGGGTTCCTGGGCGTCGAGGCGCGCGAGAGCGCCGCCGGAACCGACCTCCAGCAGCGACTCGCCGACCCCGGAGCGGCGCCGCGGTTCACCGCGGCCAGCGATGAAGAGACCGGCGCCCAGGTATTGTGGTTCCGCAGCTTTCGCTATGCGGTCGATCCCGCCGCGGAGGTCGGCCACCGCCTGTCCGCGGGCTTCACCTCTCGCGCGTCCGCCGCGCCCGCGCATCCCGTGACCGCGGCATTCCTCGAGCAGTCGCAGCTGGCGCTCCGGCGCGAGCGCGAGCAGTCGGTGCGGTAGGAGCGCGCGCGGCAGAAGCGCGCGGCTCTGCCCCCGTACCCTTCTCAGTTGCGAATCAGGCGCTTGAAGGCCATCTCGTAGCCTTCGATCGTCTTCGCCGCGGCCACGTCCCAGGTAAACCGCTCGGCGACGCTCCGGAGCAGGGTCGGGTCCGCGGGGCGGGCGAGCGCGCGATCGACGGCGCGGCGGATCGAGCCGGGGTCGTCGGGCTGGCAGTACTCCGCGTTCTCGCCGAAGTACTCGCGCGTGCAGCCGCCGGGCGTGACGACGATGCGACATCCACACGAAGCGGCCTCGAGGCTCGCGATGCCCGGCGTTTCGTACCAGCTTGGCGAAACGTGTACTGCGCTGCGCGAATACCAGCCGCGCAACTCATCGGTCGAGCGGTGTCCCAGGAACTCGACGTTTTCGCCCGCCGCGCGTCGGCACTGTCGGTAATAGCGACGGCTGTAGCGGCCCGGCTGACCGGCAATCTTGATCGGAAAGCCGGAAGGACCGAGGCCGCGGATCAGGGAGAGCTGATTCTTGCGGGGCTCGATGCGTCCGACGCAGAGGACGCTGTTTCGTGGTGCGGGTCCCGAAGCGTTCTCCGCGGAGAAGGTCTCGGGATCGACGCCGTTCGGAACGACGATCATCGGCGTACGACTCGGAAACCGCTGAGCGATCTGCTGGCTCTCCGCATGGCTGTTGGGCAACAGCACGTCGACCGTGTCGATCACGAAGCGCGCCCCCATCGCGTAGTCCATAGAGGTCCGCTTCAGCTTCTGTAGTCCACTGCACCACTTCGTCGACAGCGCCGAGCGGTGCGCGGTGCGGATGCGCGGCGCACTCTCGGGACCGGCCATGCGCAGCAGAGACCGCGGAAGCAGGTGCCGGCCACGCCGGTCGAACTCCTCGGTCGGCCAGTAGATGGGACTGAGCAGCGAGGGCAGCCCGTGCTCGCGGATCAGCTCACACCAGTGCGCGTTCTCCCAGACACGGCCGAGGTGGAAGATGTGCACGAGGTCGTAGCGGGACAGATCGGCATCGGCGTCGCTCGACAGGTCCACGGACACGCCGCGTCGCCGCAGAGCGGACGCGGTGCCGAGGATCTGTGTCGTGTCGCCGCCCGGCTGTTGCTCGAGATCGGAACGAATCAGCCACAGGACGTGCATCGGCCGGAGTGTTGCTGAGCCGACCGCCGTTTCGCAACGAATCCGCACAAGTGTTTCGTTATCCAGCCGGGTCGCGCTTCGCGCGGGTCCGGCCGGATTCCGGGTCGATTGCAGCGGGTAGCGGGCGGATCTAAGATCGTTTCAGGGGGAGAAGCTTGTCGTCGGGTGTCTCAGGGCAGCTGCGTGGGTTGATCGTGGGCGTCGGTTCTGCCGCAACGCTCGCCCTCGCGGCGTACATCGCGTGGCCGGGCTCGGAGCCTTCCATTCAGATGGGGGATGCCGACGCGAACGGGTCCGACTCCGTGGCCCGCGCCGGTCCCCAGTCGGCCGACGAGACAGCGGATCTGGCGAGGCGCCGCCGGGTTCGCACGTCCGCGGCTCTCCCAGGGAGTGCCGACGCCGGCAGCGGAGAGGCCGCGTTCGAGGGGCTCGATCCGTTCGGCCCCGACGCCGGCGAGACCGCGTTTGAGGAACTCGATCCGTTCGGTCCCGACGCCGAATCCGAGTTCCTGGAGTTCGGCCACAGCCCGGAGGCGCTGCGCCCCCAGGAGGCGATCGATCGCCCCGTGCGGCAACTCCGCGAGGGCCGCGAACGCGAGGCCGCGCAGTCGGGCGACGAAAACGCGGAAGACGTCGCTGGAGCCGATCGGAGCGACGACCCCGCATTCGGCTCCCGCCTTGTCGGGCCGGTGTTCGTGCTTCCGAAAGACCCCAGCACCCTCGGAGATTTGGAGCCGGCGCCAACGCCCGAGGTGCTCGATACGCTGCGGGAGAGCATGGAGGAGCCCCCGAGCCTGGAGGAGCTCGGCGTAGAAGACCCCGAGATGCCTTCGGAAGACGAGTACAACGCGATGTTGGCGGCCGCCCAGGAGCCGCTCGACGCGGAGACCGAGCGGCGTCTCCGCGAACAGCTCGAGCAGCACGTCATCGAGCCCGAGACCCTGATCCACCTGGAGGACGTCAAGGCGGGTCAGGAGATTCTCGTCTGCGACTATTTCGGCTGCTAGCGTGCGGAGCGGCGGGCTTCTCGGGGAAGCCTCTCCTCCGAGGCCCTCCCGGGCTCCCCGGGGACGGCGAATCCCTCAATCGGGGGACGCCGCGGCCTCCGAACCCGCAGTATTCTCCAATCGATCGAGACGCTGGTGTTTCCCTGACTCGCAACGAATCGTTGTAACGTATTGGGAGTTCAGGTAGTTTCGACTTGCTCGGGTGCCTCAGAGGGGACGGTTTGGGCTAGCCAACGCGTGTGCGCGTCAGTCCAAGCACGCCCCTCGTAAACCGTAAGGGGAAAACGGTGGAAAACCGAACGTCACGCAGGCTGTCCTGTCTCATCGGTCTGGCAGCGGCCACCTTCCTGTGGGCTGCGCCCGGAAACCTGCTCGCGGGAAGCGTCGCCCGATTCAGCGACA
>SPKZ01007995.1_pt1 | contig 10455 bp, 9 predicted proteins | sample 2456571 | NCBI WGS metagenome assembly SPKZ01 (sample SAMN11192286, study PRJNA482655) | marine metagenome | biome: ENVO:00000447; feature: ENVO:00000244|ENVO:00000211|ENVO:00000569|ENVO:00002023; material: ENVO:00002151; isolation source: ocean water from marine abyssalpelagic zone ...
AATCAGGTCCAGTCCGGGGACGACCGCGAGTACGCCCACGTTTTCGTGCGGGCAGGCCTGAACGCAATCCAGGCAGAAAGTGCAGTCGAGATTGCCCGATTTTAGAGGCTGAAACAGGTCGAGTTCACACCCGCGCTGCGTCGCATTTCCGCGAATACAGTCGTGGCTGCTGCAGCGAGCGCAGACCGCGCTGTCGCGCACCCGGATCTCGAGCGGGGACACCGTCGAAGCCACGAAGTGAAACTGCCCGATCGGGCAGAGATACTTGCAGAAACTCGCACCCCGAAAGAATCCATCGACCACGAACGCTGCGACGAAGTATCCGATCACGATCCAGGCAGTCCAGAACGGGCTGTCCCAGAGCGCGAAGACCTCGTAGGCCACCAGGTAGGCGACCAGCAAGGAGATCGCCAGCCACTTCGAGCGCAGGGCGGTCGGCCAGCTTCGGCCTCGGGGCAGCAGGCGCCGCCCGATCGCGCGCGGCAACATGAACGGGCAGGCCATACAGAAGAGGTTGCCGGCAACGAGCAGACCGATCACGACGAATCCACGCCAGTAGGTCCAGGGCAGCACACCGGCGAGATTGAGCGGACTGAGATCGGGGCCGGCCAGTCCGTCGAGCACGATCACGGCCGCGAGCAGCAGCATGGCGGTCTGCAGCCAGCGTCTGAAATAGCGCGCCCCCAGGATCCGGCCCAGGATTGGAACGCGCAGCAGGTCCCGTGGTGGAGCGGGAGCGCGCGACCGCGCGCTGGGGGAGACGGCGGGCGCTGACTCCACCGCGCGCAGCGTTCCGGGCCTCACCCCTCGCGACTGCAGCAGCCGGCCCAGCAGGATCCCGACCGGGAGCAGGAATGCGACCGAGCCGAGCACCCACATCAGCCCACCCGCGCTGGCCTGACCCTCGAGTGCCGTGATCCCGAAGAGCCGCGGGCCCGAGGCGTAGACCGGATACATCACGCCTTCCGAGAACGCGAACAGCGCCGAAAAGGCCGTGTTCTGGAGATCCGCCAGAACCAGATAGGGAAGTATGGCCCAGCGCGGCCAGCTCGATTGACTGGGCCAGGGCAGGATCACCGGATGCCAGAACATCAATGCGGTGACGACGAAGCAGGCGTGTTCGACCTCGTGCCAGAACGGCGAACGCAGCGCGAGCTGGTAGGCGGCGGGCGCGTGCCAGAGCCAGGTCGCAATCACGAACGAGAACCAGGCCACCAGCGGATGTGTCAGAAACCGGCCGAGCCGGCGCAGCGCGGGCCAGGCGAGCAGGGGCCCGAGACCCTGACGCTGTACGGTCACGGGCAGGCCGCGAAGCAGTGCGATCGCGGGCAGGCCCAACCACAAGAGCGGCGGCGCCAGCATCATCAGCAGCCAGTGCTGGAGCATGTGGACCTGCAGCAGCAGGTTCCCGAACGCATCCAGCGGAGAGCTGATTGCAACCCACAGCGTGAGCAGACCACCCCAGAACGCCGTCAGACGCCACGGCTTGAAGCGCTCCGGCTGCTGCGCCCGAAGCGCGCGCCAGCCGCGGAAGTACACGGCTCCCGTGAGCAGCAGCAGCAGGCTCAGAACGGGCGCAAAGGTCCACGAACCGAAAGCGGCTCCCGCTACCTCCCCCACGCCCGGGCTCCTTTAGGCGACGCGCCGCGGCCGTCGCTGTGCGATCATGCCACGGCCGTGACGGAGAAGGTTCGCGAAGCATCGCCCTTGACCGGCTTCGTGCTCGCGCTGCTGCTCGGTCCGCTGGCCGCACCCTCGCTCGGGGTGGGGGTCATGCTGGCGGCCCGGCGCGTAATCCACGGCGACTGGATCGAGGCGGAGTGGGCAGTGCTGCTCTGGCTGGGACCGACGCTGCCGCTCTACCTGGCGATTCTGCCTCTGCTTCCCATGCTGCTCTCGCGCGCGAGGAGGCGCGGGCCTCCCAGGAGTTTCGGGGTGCTGGCCATCATCATCGGGCTGCAGTTGCTAATCGATCTCGCCCTGTACGCGCGCGCGGGCTGAAGCAGGGCGCTGCGCGTCACAGAAAAGCTGCCGGGCTGCTCTAGCGCGCGCCCGGTACACCAATCGGACGCATGGTCCGCAGAAACGCGACCAGCGCCGTGGTTTCGTCCGGACTCAGGTGTTTTCCGTAGGCGGGCATGTTCCCGCCCCCCTGCAGGATCTGGCGCGTCAACTGATCGGCCGTGAGCCGGGTGGCCACGTCGTCGAGGGCCGGTCCGCGCTGGCCGCCCCTGCCTCCGAGTGCGTGGCAGTTCCGGCACTGCCTGGCCTGGATCAGGACCGCACCCTGGAGTTCGAGCGGCGAGCGCTCCTCGACATAGGCGACCGGGGTCGGTTCGCCGCTCCAGGCATCCATGTGCGGCGACCAGGGGGAGGAGATTCCGAGCCACGCCAGGGTCGAGATCGTGGTGCAGATCAGGACCACGCCGAGCACCGCGATCGGCCGGTCGGCCGGATGCTTCGCACCCTTCCCGGCGATGAACGGAATCAGGAAGAGCAGCAGGATCGCGACCGGCATCACGTAGACCAGCACGAAGGTCTCGATCTGGGGCGGCAGCAGCGCGAGCACGGCGAAGAGCGACAGGAAGTAGAAGTCGGGCCGAGGCACGGTGTCGATCAGGGTCGGGTCCGGCTCCCCGTTGGGACCGGCCGGCCCGAAAATCGCCGCGCAGAAGAGGATCGCGACGATCACGGCCGCGGAGAATACGATGTCCTTGTCCACGCCGTCCGGGAAGAACGGGATCCCCTCCTTCTCGATCAGGGCCGCGTACTCCTCGTCGTACTCTTCCGGCACGACGCCCTTTCCGCGCACCGGGAACTCGTTGATGCCGCGCTTCAGCACCAGCCGCAGGTGCACGGTCACGAACGCGATGATCAGACCGGGTACGACAAACACGTGCAGCGTAAAAAATCGTGAAAGGGTCTCCGCGCCGATGATCGGGCCCGCCAGAATCAAGTCCACCAGGGCGGTTCCGACGATCGGAATCCGCGCCATGATGGCCACGCCGATGCCGAGGCCCCAGTAGGCATCCTGATCGAAGCGCATGACCTGACCGGTGAAGGCCATGCCGATCGTCGCGATGAACAGCACGCAGCCGATCACCCAGGTCAACTCGCGCGGATACTTGTGCGCGCCCATCAGGAAGACCTGGATCATGTGGACGGTCATGAGCGCGACCATCACGTTCGATCCCCAGAAGTGTACGGCCCGCAGGAACCACCCGAGACTCTGCTGATAGTTCAGAAACTCGAGGCTCGTCCAGGCTTCGTCTGCGGAGGGCACGTAGACCAGCGCGAGACAGATGCCGGTCACGATCTGAAGCACGAAGCACACCAACGTCGCGCTTCCGAAGACGTACCACCAACTGGCCGAGTTCCGCGGAATCGGATGGCCCGCGGTCGTCCGGTAGAGGCTGCCGAGCTGCAGCCTCGACTCGAACCACTCGCCGATCCCCCGGAGATCCATTCTCAGACCGACTGTGCCAGCGTGGGAATCCGGCCCGCCCGGACCCAGAGTTCGTCGCGCTTGACCTTGTACTCGTATTCGTAGAGACCGCGCGGCGGTGGGCCCGCGGCCACCTGACCGTCCTCGTAGTAAACGCCGCCGTGGCACGGGCACATGAACAGCCCCGACTCCTTGAACCAGCGTACGGGACAGCCGAGGTGCGCACAGTTGATCGCGAAGACCTGGAATTTGTTTCCCCGGATGTGTCGCACCCAGCACGGGATATCGGCCGTCTTACCGTCCCACGGCACTACGAAGGGGTTGCGGTAGGTCGCGAGACGCGTCTCGCCCTCGGGAAAGTCCGCAACCCGGGCGAGCGGAATCCACGCCTGCTTCGCCTTTCCGCGCAGTGCGGAAGCCACGAAGCCGAGTACCGGGATCGCGAACAGCGCCGCCGCCGCCGCATTGAGTCCGATCCCGAGCTTGAACAAAAAGCTCCGCCGCGTGATCGGCCCCTCGACCCCGTGGGGTGTCCGCCCGGCCGTCGGGTCTTCCGACATTGTCCTACCCTCCCCTCACTCCGAGGCACCCCGAGCCGGTTCCAGATCCGGGGGGCGGTGAGACGCGAGCCACGAGACCACGTCCGAGACCTCCTGCACCGAGAGCCGCAGTTCCGGCGGCGGTTCGCGCCAGTCGGGCATCCCCAGGTCGGGCCGCCCGCACACCACCACGGTGCGCAGCATCTGGTCGCTGACGAGGCCCAGGAACGCGGCCGCCACCACCGACCCGCCTTCCTCCCCCCCGTTTCCGTCCGCTCCGTGACACCCGGCGCAGGCACGCTGAAACGCCTCGCGGCCTCGGCCCGGGTCACCGAGCGCGTACCCGGCCGCCACTGCGTCCGCTTCGCTGTAGGGCGGAAGCACGCTCGCGTCGACGCGCGAGGGACGTGCCCAGCGCCGGCGCATGCCGCTCACGAGTGCCTCGACCTGTGGATCCATGAGCGACCCGCCCGCGGCCTTCGCGAACGCGGGCATGCCCGTTCCGGGAACGCCTTCGCGGATGACGTTCCGCAGTGCGGAGTCGGGGAGGAACGCCTGGAACAGCGGCGAAGCGAACTCGCGCGCCGGCCCGAGTTCGCCCTCGCTTCCGTGACAACCCGCGCAGTTGTTCGCATACAGCGTCGCGAAGTCCGTGATCTCGCGGGGATTCCGGGGACGATCCTGTTCGAGGGGCCGACCCGGCATCCAGTCACAGGCCGCCAGCGCAAGCGCCGCAGCCAACAGGAGTGTCGTCGTCGCTCCCGATCCCGGCCTCACGCCTCGGGTCCTTCGCGTGGGGGATCGTCGGGCCCTGACCGATCCAGACCGGTCCCCTCGAGCCCGGCGCGCACCGCGAGCGGCCAGGTCTGCAGCGTCTCCACGCGCTCGGTGCGCGAGATCACGAAGCCCGCCGCAAGTCCGAACGCGAACTGCGACGCCACGAACCAGACCCAGTCGATCCGCTCGTTGAGCGCCGGGTTCAGGATCCCGAGTGAAGACCAGACCACGGCCGACCAGAGCAGTGGAAAGACCAGGCCGCCGACCAGCACCGGTCGGCGCGGGAACATAGGCAGGATCGCGGCGTAGATCAGGCCCACCAGTATCGAAATCCCTAGGTGGATCACGGCGGCGAGCCCGAAGGCCGCCGGGAGAAAGCGGCTGAGTTCCGCCGGATCCGCGTGCGCGAGCGACGGGATCACCATCGCGGCCAGCAGATTGATCGGAACCCAGGGGCTCGCGTACGCGATCAGGCCGTAGGCCACCGCAACCACTGCCATCGCGGCCGCACCGACGAGTCCGCCGCGAATTCCGGCCGAATAACGATGGATGTCGACCGGAATCCGCACCCGGTGTCCGGCCTCTCCCACCTTCAGGTGCTCCACCGCGCCGGGCACGGGCACCACGGCGTGGGCACGCTGCTCTGGAGGGCGCAATGCGATCCGTTCTTCGCGCGGCTCAGGCAGGGTCTCCCGCCACCAGCCGACCACGGCCACGATCGCGGTGACGAATCCCACGCAGGTCACGAGCCCGCTGGTTACGAGGCCCGCAAAGGTCAGCGTCACGCCGAAGGCCGTCACAATGGGCCAGTGCGTGGGCGCCGGAAGATCGATGCCTTCGACGCGCTCAGGATCCTGCCAGCTCATCGCCCCACCACGTAAACCACAGTAAAGACCGCGATCCAGACCGCGTCCACGAAGTGCCAGTACCAGGAGAGCATCTCCACCCGCTCCGAGTCGCGCACGCGCACGTAGCCGAGCAGGCTCAGCACCAGCACCAGGGTCATGAGAACGATCCCGATCGTCACGTGCGCAGCGTGGGCGCCGACCAGCGAATAGAAAGTCGTGCCGAACAGGTTGGTCCGGATGGTCAGACCATGCTCGTAGATCAGGCCCGACCACTCCTGCGCGGTCGCGACCAGGAACAGCGCGCCTAGCACGATCGTCGCCAGGAACCAGAGGCCGAAGACGTTCGTCCTGTCTCGGCTCAACGCCCGGGTCGCGAGCCAGATGGTGATGCTGCTCGATAGCAGGCAGACAGTGGCCGCGATCGGGAGTTCGAGTACCTCCCCCGGATAGGGTCCGTTCAGGCTGCGCCCGATGTAAAACAGGTACACGACCAGAAAGCAACCGAAGAAGGTCGACTCGCTCGCGATCATGCCGAGCATACCAACGCGGCCCTTGGGCGACTTCGAGAACCCCGGCGCAACCGTCGTCTGGGCCGTCATTCGTGTATCCCATCGGGGTCGTCGGGATGCTTCAGGTCCCAGAGAGGCCGTCGGCTCTGTACCTCCGGGATCGTCTCGAAGTTGTAGCTCGGGGGCGGCGAGGTGGTCGACCACTCCAGGGTCCAGGCATCCCAGGGATCGTCGCCCGCGATCTGGCCCTTTCGCAGAGAGCGCCACACGTTGAACGCGAAGATCGCGACGGCCGCGATCTGAAACACCACGCCCACCGACGTCGCCTGATTCCAGATCTCCCAGCCCCGATCGGCCGGGTAGGTGTAGATGCGCCGGGGCATGCCGAGCAGACCCTGGACGTGCATCGTGGTGAACGTGATCTGAAAGCCGATCACCAACAGCCAGAAGTTCCACCTGCCGAGCGTCTCGCTGAGCCTCCGGCCGGTGACTTTCGGGAACCAGTAGTAAATGGCCCCGAAGATCGTGAACAGCAGGCCGCCCACGATCACGTAGTGGAAGTGCGCTACGACGAAGTAGGAATCACTCAGCTGCCAATCCAGCGGAGCAATCGCCAGGATGACTCCGGTCAGGCCCGCGACCACGAACTGTGCCAGGAAGGCCAAGCAGAAGAGCATGGGGGTATCGAAGCGGATCTTGCCCCCGTAGATGGTGCCGAGCCAGTTGAAGATTTTGATCCCGGTCGGTACTGCGACCAGCAGTGTCGAGCCCGTGAAGAAGATGTTCAGATCTCGCGAGAGCCCCACCGCGAACATGTGATGTGCCCAGACGCCAAGGCTCAGGACGCCGATGCCGACTGTGGCCGCGACCATGGCGGGATAACCAAAGAGCACCTTCCGAGAGAAGACCGGAATGATCTCTGACGCGTACGCGAAGCCAGGCAGCATGAGGATGTAGACCTCGGGATGGCCGAAGAACCAGAACAGGTGCTGCCATAACAGCGCCGAACCCCCGGCCTGCGCGTCGAAGAAATGCGCCCCGAGAAAGCGATCAAGGAGCAGCATGACCTGGGCGGCCGTCAGCGGTGGGATCACGAGCACCACCAGCACGGAAACCACGAGCATGATCCAGACCATCATCGGCATGCGCATCAGCGTCATGCCTTTGCAGCGCATCGTGAGCGTCGTGGCAATCAGATTGACCGAGGTGAGCATGGACCCGAAGCCACTGACCAGAATCGCCAGAATCCAGTAGTCGGTGCTGTTCCCTGGCGAGAAAGTCTTGGAGGTGAGGGGCGCGTACGCGAACCAGCCGATGTCGGGAGCCGAACCCGCCCCATACAGGCCCTCGGCACCCAGATAACTGTAGTAGAGCAGGAACCCGCCGAAGAGAAAGAGCCAGAAACCGAAGGCATTGAGTCGCGGAAACGCGAGATCACGCGCGCCGATCATGAGAGGAATCACGAAGTTCGCGATGCCGAAGAGCATCGGCATCCCGAACAAGAAGATCATCGTGGTGCCGTGCATGGTGAAGAGCCGGTTGAAGGTCTGCGGCGAGATGAGGTGCGCTTCGGCCTGCGCAAGCTGCAGGCGGATGATCGAGATCTCGACTCCGCCGATGACCATGAAGAAGAGCGCCGACCCCACGTACAGGATTCCGATGCGCTTGTGATCGACGGTCGTCACCCAGCCGTGAAGGGCGTCGAGCCAGCCCTGACGGACCCCTCCGATTGCAACTGCTTCGCTGTCGATCACCGTCATGCTAAACGCCGTCCTACTGGAGCGTGAGCAGGTAGTCCGCTACCCGCTCCACCTCCGGATCGCCGAGGCCCATTGCAGGCATCAGCGCTCCGGGCTTGAAGTGATCCGGATCTTTCACCCACGCGATCAGGTTTTCGCGGTTGTTCGCCACGATCCCGGCGCCAATGGTCGCGCGGCTCATCAGGTGCGTAAGATCGGGGCCAAAGCTGCCATCGGCACGGGTCCCCGTAACGCGGTGGCAATTCACACAGGCCGTAGACAGGAAGCGGTTGCGACCGGCGCGTACCTCGGGGTCGTCGACCGCATCCTGCTGCTGGGATTGGACCCAGGCCTCGAACTCTTCAGGGGGATGGGCGATCACGCGAATCAGCATGTTCGCGTGCTGGGTTCCACAATACTCCGCGCATTGGCCCACAAAGAGACCCGACTCGCGAGGCTCAATCCACATGTGATTCTCGCGGTTGGGGATGACATCGGTCTTGCCCGCCAGCTGGGGAATCCAGAAACTGTGAATTACGTCGGCGGAGTGCAGGGTCAGAAAGGTCGGCCGGCCGCCCCCGGGACCACTCGTCGGAACGTGAAGCTCGTTGGCCGTCGTGATTCCGTACTCGGGGTAGCGGAACTCCCACCACCACTGGTGCCCGACCAGCGTCACGTCCAACCAGCCGGGCGGCGCGCTGTCCTTCTGGAGCGTCGCGATACTGCGCGTCGTGACGAGAAAGAGGACCGCTACGATGATGATGGGGACGATCGTCCACGCCATCTCGATCGGGCCGCTTGCGTAGACCTGGGCCGGCTCGCGGCCGTCGTCCTTGCGCCCGCGCCGATAGCGTACGATCCCGACGAGCAATAGCGTTTCGACGACAACGAAGATCGCGCCCGTGATCCCGATCACGAGCCACGAGAGTTCCAAAATCTCGGCTGCCGGAGTCGAGACCGGCGAAAACATGCTCGGGGGCTGAATGGATTCCGCGGCTGAAGCGGCTCCCGCGGCGCCAGCCAGCAGCACCACCGCGACCAGCCTGACCAGCGTGACCAGCGTGAGAGGCATCCGTTCCTTCTCGCGCCCGGAAGGGCCCGACAGCGGGCCGCAGTATACACCGGGCACTTCCGCGATACGCGGGCTGGTGCAACCTCTCGGTCGATCCAAAGCGCGTTGCTCGGATTGACTGACGGCTGGCGGCGCGATCAATGCGAGGAACTCCCGGGGGAAAGCTCACGCTAGCTGTCCGATTCCCAAGCGCAGCGGTGCGCTCGGTCTGAGACCCAAAGATCTCGACGCCGGTTCCGGGCCTGGGGTAGGATGGCGACGCAGTTTGTCGAGATGGGGGAACCACTCGCATTCGGAACTGTGAAGGGGCCGGCCTGGATTCGGAGAAGGACCCCGATTGCCATCGGAGTGTCCAGGCCCTGTGGTGAGCGGGGCCCGAAAAGCTGGCGCAAGGCGCGGACGAGCCCGGGGGCATTTTGAGGTGAGGCGGTGCAGCGCGTAGGGACCTTCTACCGGAGCGTGATCGGAAAGAAGGCGATCGTCGCCGCGACCGGGGCGATCCTGCTTGCGTTTCTGGTGTTTCACCTGATCGGCAACCTGAAGGCCTTCCTGCCGGATCCCGCTCCCGGCGTCTACGACATCGACCTGTATTCGAAGTTCCTGCGTACCGTCGGCGAGCCGCTCTTCCCGCGCACAACCGTGCTCTGGACCATTCGTTGCGTGCTGCTCGTGGCGCTGGGCCTCCACATCGCGTGCGTCGTCCAACTCGCCAAGCAGAACCGGGACGCCCGCCCTGTCGCATACATCCACAAGCCCGCGCGCCGGGAGGCAACCCCCTCGGCGCGCTGGATGCTCTACACCGGCTCCTTTCTGATCCTGTTCATCGTTCTGCATCTACTTCAGTTCACGACCGGAACGCTCGGCTCGACAGGCTTCGGTGAGAGCGTCTACGCAAACCTCTACCTCGCCTTCCACAAGCTCTACTTCGTGGGTTTCTACGCGGTCGCCATGCTGATTCTGGCGCTGCACCTCTTTCACGGTGCATGGAGCCTGTTCCAGTCGCTGGGACTGGATAATCCCGACCGGAATCTGGGGCTGAGACGCTTTGCCATGGCCGTGTCGATCGGGATCTTTCTCGCCTTCGCCTCGGTCCCGGCGGCCTTCTACTCCGGCCTCATGCAAGCGCCGAAGCCCGCAGCCCAACTCACACAACAGTTCGAGCAGCAGAGGTAGCTGCATGAATCTCGAGGCGAAGATCCCGGAAGCCCCGATCGAGCAGATGTGGGAGACCCACCTCGATCACCTGCGTCTGGTGGGCCCGCGCAACCGACCGCACTACCGCGTGATCGTCGTCGGCAGCGGTCTGGCCGGTGCGTCGGCCGCGGCCTCGATGGCCTCGATGGGCTACCAGGTCGACTGCTTCTGCTTTCAGGACAGCCCGCGGCGAGCGCATAGTATCGCGGCACAGGGCGGCATCAATGCCGCGAAGGACTATCGAAACGACGGAGACTCGGTCTACCGTCTGTTTTACGACACCCAGAAGGGTGGCGACTACCGCTCGCGCGAGGCCAACGTCTGGCGGCTGG
>SPKZ01007253.1_pt1 | contig 10452 bp, 11 predicted proteins | sample 2456571 | NCBI WGS metagenome assembly SPKZ01 (sample SAMN11192286, study PRJNA482655) | marine metagenome | biome: ENVO:00000447; feature: ENVO:00000244|ENVO:00000211|ENVO:00000569|ENVO:00002023; material: ENVO:00002151; isolation source: ocean water from marine abyssalpelagic zone ...
GTTTTCGTTTTCGTTCTAAAACCTGTGCTGATTGATGTTCTAATCCCACTCAGTCAAGAGTGACTGGGCTGGGTCTTTTTTATAGAGTCACTGACGTAATCCATACCTTGATCTAAGTGTGCTGATATAAAATACTTAAAAGCTAAGCGATCTCTGGCGGCGAGTGCGTCTATAATTTGTTGGTGATGTTCATAAGTTTTTTGCAACCCATCTCGCTCTTTCCCCGTCTCCATTAGGCGCGAAACTATAGGTTTCATCATGGAAAAAACATCGACTACTGTTTTGTTTTTTGAAATTGCCAATAAGCTCACATGGAAAAGAAAGTCTTGTTCCGCTCCCTCTTTGGCTGATGAAGCATTCAGTAGGTCCGTGTTAATGCTGTATAACGTTTGGATATCAGTTTCTGTAACATATTCAAACAACCTATCTACAGATCCCATTTCAATTAAGCGGCGGAATCCTTGAATATCCTGAAAGCTCTCAGGCGATATTGCCAACTGGAAGGAAAACAAATCTAGTACGGCATCCATATGTCTGTTGACTATGACTGCCCCTACTTTAGGTTTGATTTCTACAACCCCGTAGGCCTTAAGAATGCGGAACGCTTCTCGAACTGTGTTGCGTGCGGCGCTAAATTTTTCGCCAATCTCTCTTTCTGAAGGCAGGCTATCCCCCACTGATAAGGCATTACTGTGAATATGATCTTTTATTTGTTGAACCAGTCTGTCAACGGCGCTCTGCGTAGATACTGTGCTATCGGTTGAGGATTCGTTTCTCATATAAGGTACCAAATACAGTTGTTATTGTTGGGCCAGTTAAGAATGCATCAAATTGGTTTAAAAAACAAGAAAATTTGAATTTAAAAAAATAACTAATAATAACAACAAGTTGTCTTTTTTATGTTGTATGAGAATATTCTGTAACATACAGGTTTTTAATTTTATTATTGCATTTGTTGTACCAGTGCGCGATAGTAAATCGAAATTTACTTATATAGGAGTGCACATGTTACAGACATGGCGATGGTATGGGCCCGATGATCCAGTATTGTTGGACCAGATAAAGCAGACAGGTGCAACAGGGATTGTCACGGCCTTGCACGATACCTACGAAGGGCAGGCCTGGTCAGAAGAAAGTGTCATAAAACGCCGCGAGGAAATAGAAGCAGCGGGGCTTGTATGGGCTGTCGTTGAGAGTATTCCGGTACATACATCAATTAAACTGGCGACTGTAGAAGCTGGACAATACATTGAGGCTTATAAAGACACCATACGCACCCTTGCCAGGGCCGGGGTCAAAACGATTTGTTATAATTTTATGCCAGTTGTGGACTGGACCCGTACAGATCTTCTATATCCGGCGCCTAACGGTGGCTTTGCACTGCGCTTTGATATGGTCGATTTTGTCGCCTATGACGTCTTTGTATTGCTGCGCCCCAACGCATGCGATGACTATCCGCATGAATTGATAGCCAGGGCATCCACACGCTTTTCTGAACTGTCTCAGGCACAGATTACCACCCTTGAGCAGACCATCATCGCGGGCCTTCCAGGCGCTGAGCTATTCCATGACCGGCCGGGAATCCTAGCCAAACTTGCAGATTACGCAAAAGTAGACAGTATTCGTTTTAGAGATAATTTGATTGCCTTCTTAAAAGAAATTATTCCAGTGGCTGAGTCTGTGGGCGTAAATATGTGTCTTCACCCAGATGATCCACCGTTCTCGCTATTTGGATTACCGCGTGTTGTGAGTAATGCCGATGACTACCGGACTATCTTCGATGCCATTCCCTCACTGTCCAATGGTATTACCTTTTGCACAGGCTCACTGGGCCCACTTGAAAATAATCACTTAGTAGAGATGGCCAAAGAATTTGCCGATAGAGTGCACTTTACTCACTTAAGAAACGTCAAGCGTCAAGAGGATGGCTCCTTCTTTGAATCAGATCACCTGGATGGTGATCTCGATTTGGTTGGGGTGATTGACGTTCTTCTCAACGAAGAGCGAAGACGGCGCAAACAGGGTCTTATTGATTGGGAAATTTCACTGAGGCCGGATCACGGTCACCTTTTATTGGACGACATTGATAAAAAGGCCAACCCAGGTTATTCATTAATAGGGCGTATGAAAGGCTTGGCCGAAATACGGGGTGTGATTACTGCACTGGAGGAAAAAAATGATTGATTTATCAAACCAAATAATTTTGACAACGGCAGCAGCGGCGGGCATCGGCCACGCGGTTACACTGCGTTTGTTAGAGGGCGGTGCCACTGTTGTCGCGACTGATGTTGATGCAGCTGGCTTAGAGAGGTTGGTCCGCGATGCGACCAGTTTAGGTTATGCAAAGCGTTTAACGGAAAGAGTCATGGATGCTACCGACGAGCAAGAGATTAGAGATTGTATAGCTTCGCGTAGCGATTGGACGGGGTTATACAACGGCGTGGGTTGGGTACACGAGGGAACACTCGCCTCTACCAGTCGTGAGGACTGGGATAAGTCTTGGTCAATTAACGTCACCAGTTTGTTTTTAACTTGTCAGGCTATATTACCGAGTTTTATTGAAAATGGTGGCGGGGCAATTGTCAATGTCTCCTCAGTGGCATCGTCCCTTAAGGCTATTCCCAATCGCCTCGCTTACTCTGCGACTAAAGCAGCCATTTTGGGGCTGACAAAGTCTCTCGCAGCGGATTATGTGAGTCAGGGAGTTCGTGTTAACGCCATCTGCCCAGGTACGGTTGAAAGCCCTTCTTTGCACGCACGTATCAATGCCGCAAATGATCCAAAGGCTGCAATGCAGAACTTCATCGATCGTCAGCCGGTAGGACGATTAGGCCAGCCAAGTGAAATGGCAGAGGTGGTGGCTTTTCTGTTATCCGATAATGCAGCCTATGTCACAGGTACACACTTTGTACTCGACGGTGGCTTAACTATGTAAGCGATGGGACTGGGTTAGACTGATATGCTTGCAACACAAGGTCTAGCCTTTTCTCTGAATGGGAATTGGACCAACAAAATTAAATGTCTTCCTTGAATTATGTGTAACTGGGCTCAGTTATCAGGAGAGTATTATGACTAAAGAATTTGCAGGAAAAGTTGCGATTGTTACAGGCTCTAGTGGTATTGGACTTGGCGCTGCATTGAAACTGGCGAGGGACGGGGGTGATGTTTATCTCTGTGGTATTGACATTGAATCTAACCAAATTGCCCAGCGGGCCGGGAAAGGGCTCAAGTTGAGTGTCAGCGAGGTTGATATTGCCGATGAAGCGAGTGTTAAACGCTGGATAGGCACCATTGCTGAAAAGACTGGCGGCATAGATATTTTAGTAAACGCAGCGGGAATTCAAAGTTACGGAGACATCGAAAGTACCGATTCAGCCCATTGGGATCGTGTTATGAACATCAACCTGCGTGGTTGCTTTTTGACCTCCCACTATGTCTATCCGCACATGAAGAAACAAGGTAGTGGTTCGATCATTCATGTTGCATCAGTGCAAGGGCACGCCAATCAGAACAATGTACTTGCCTATGCGACTAGCAAAGGAGCGCAGCATGCCATGACGCGAGCGATGGCCGTTGATTGTGCCAAAGATAACGTACGAGTCAACTCAATTAGCCCTGGGTCAATTCGTACACCACTACTTGACTTCGCAGCAGAACAGCTGGTGACCCCTGATAAATCCAAAGCTGATTTACTGTTGGAGTTTGGCGCGAATCACCCTATTGGCAGGATTGGTGAAATAAACGAAACCAGTGAACTCATTGCATTTCTTGCCAGTGAGCGCTCAGCTTTTTGTACCGGTGGTGATTATTTAGTTGATGGAGGCCTAACATCACTACTGAGCGTTTAAATCTAGACTGTATAGTCGAAGATAAACTTTACATTGTAAGAAGAACTGTATTTTAAATTTGGAGAAGTTATGAAACTGTTACGCTTTGGCCCAAAAGGCCTAGAAAAACCCGGTATGTTAGACGACCAAGGCTATATTAGAGATCTCTCGGGGATAATTCCAGATATTGACGGTGAGACATTACAAAACAGTACATTGTCCAAATTAGCGGAGCTAAATGCAGTAGATCTGCCCTTGGTTGACGAAAATGTACGTATTGGCGCCTGTGTGGGAAGCGTAGGAAAATTTATTTGTATCGGACTAAATTACTCAGATCATGCAGCAGAGGCGGGAATGCCGATACCCTCAGAGCCTATTATTTTTTTTAAGGCAACCAGTGCCATTAGTGGTCCGAATGATGATGTGATGATTCCCTTAGATTCTAAAAAAACCGATTGGGAAGTTGAGTTGGGTGTTGTGATCGGCGAGCACTGTCGCAATATTTCAGAAAAAGAAGCTCTTGAGCACGTTGCTGGTTACTGCGTGATCAACGACCTCTCCGAGCGAGAATTCCAACTTGAGAGAGAGGGCCAATGGGTAAAAGGAAAAAGCGCAGACACCTTCGGTCCTATCGGACCTTGGCTTGTCACCCGTGATGAAGTAACAGACCCACAACAGCTAAGGCTAAAATTGAGTGTCGATGGCAAATGTTATCAAAACGGCTCTACGGATACGATGGTTTTTGGCGTCGCTCATCTGGTTAGCTATGTATCGAAATTTATGTCTCTACAGCCAGGTGATATCATTTCGACAGGTACGCCTCCAGGGGTCGGTATAGGTCAAAAGCCCACACCAATATACTTGCAACCCGGACAGCACATCAGTCTTGAAATTGAAGGGCTGGGTATACAAAATCAAAAGGTTATATCTTATAAATAATTTTTTGGCAGTTGTGTCGCAAAGTTTGTTTTTTAGTGATTTTATAGAAATTAAATCTATTAAAAACAACAAACTATTTTTCAAAATTTAACTTTGCGACAGTACCCCTATTTTAAATACATCGCCTATTGATAGAAGTTTAAACATTGATTAGAAATCCATTTCATGAATTAAGGCTCACTATATTAATTTAAACTGAATTCAGCATAAATAAGAATTAGTTCTACGTTAACTATTTGAGTGAGTAGATATTCGGGCTCAGTATTTACTACCAACATTTCCCTGAGCCTATGTGTTCGATACTAATTTCGACAAAACAATTTTTAATATCTGCGGTAGACTGAGCTTCAGACATAATTTCATACACTAATTCTTCAAGTTCTTCCATTGAGCTATAGGGAACTTTCAAGATATAGTCCCAGTCATCTTTCACCATATCATATTGATTTATCCAGTCATCTTCTATGTATTCTCTTGCTTTGTTTTTCCCCCGCACAAATTTACTATTATTTTCAACCCTCATTGAAACGTCTAGCTTGGCTATTTTTATTTTTGAACGGGAACCTGGTAAAACACTGGTGGGGCTGTCTTCCAAATGATCTTTAAGAATTCAATATACACTGGCAATCCCAATATCCAATTTCTCTGCAACTGCCTGACGGGTAAAACCTTCCTTTATAAGGCTAATGACTTGGTATGACTTTATTCGTGCTGTTGGTTGGCGGCCTTTGTATTTTCCTTCCGCTTTTGCTTTGGCAATGCCTTCTAGTTGCCGCTCTTTTCTCAACGTTGTCTCAAATTCAACAAACACTCCCAACATATTAAAAAAAGCATTGCCAGCAGCACTGGACGTATCAACGGGTTGCTCAGTTGCTTTTAGATGAATACCGTTTTCTTTTAAATCGTGAGCCAAATTTTGCAAATCTCTGAGACTACGGGAAAGTCGATCAATTCGAGTGACGATTAAAGTGTCGCCTTCTCTAAGGTAATTAAGGCAAGCATCAAGTTGAGTTCTCCCTTTTTGCTGGTTACCACTTTTCTTCTCAGAAAATACTTTTTTGCATCTAGCTGACTTCAATGCTGCATGCTGAACGGATAAATCTTGATCCGTGGTTGAAACTCGTGCATATCCTATTAATGACATATCGTATCACTTCAGACTATATGATAGGTTCCTACCATAAATAATAATTTAATTTATATGATAGTAAAATTCAACGAAAATAGATACTATCGCACAGGTATACTCTTGTGGTAGTTGGCTTTGATCGCTTTAAGCGTTCGATTCGTCTATAATAAACGAATCGAACGATTCTGACATGAGGATATAATAATGGATGCTTTATCAGCTAATGAAGCAAAAACTCAATTTGGATATTTGCTACTAAAAGCTCAACGAGCACCGGTGCAAATTAACAAAAATGGAAAGCCCGTTGCTGTCGTAATTTCGATGGATGAATATGAAAGTAATGAAGCACTTAAATTACAGCTCTTGCAATCAAGGTTCATTAAAGCAAAAAGTGACATTGAGAGTGGTAACACCACAGACGGCGAGTCATTTTTTACAGCATTAGAGCTAGGCCAATACGATTAACATGTCTAGATATCGCCTCACCTCTAATGGACAATTTGATCTTATCGAAATTCGACGTTACACACTTATTCAATGGGGCAGCTTACAATCTAAAAAATACTTGTCAGAGCTGCGACAAGCTATCGTTTTATTGTCTAACAGACCAACGATTGGCAGACACAGACCTGATATTGCGGAGGGAGTGTTTAGCCTTCCACACGCAAGCCATGTTATTTATTACGTATTAGATTTGAATCAACTCGTTGTATTTGGAATTCTCCATAAAAGAATGGTGCCTGGGAATCACTTAGAAGGTAGAGAAACTATCTAATGCGCCATAGGCTTATGTCTATCATAAAATATCATTTAGTCTCGCAATGAAAAATACAAAACGTATTCAATTATTATCTTCATCGGAAGAAGAAGAGCTTTATGCAAGGCCAATATTTAACACACAAGAGCAAATTTATTACTTTACGCTGAATTTATCTGAGCGAAACGCATTATCTCAACATCGAAATACCAAGACTCGCATTCACTTTATTTTACAACTGGGGTATTTCAAAGCCAAGCATCAATTTTTTAATTTTTCGCTGGATGAAGTCAGCAACGATGTGCAATTTATCGTAAGGACTTATTACAGTGGAGTGCAATCCAATTTATTTACTGGGCGCATATCACGTGATTACAATAGAATACAGCGACAGATAATTTTATCATTATTTGATTATCGTAGTTGGTCATCAGACTTTATAGCAAAGACTCAATCACATGCTTGTAATTTGCTTCGCTATTACCCTAAAGGCCATAGCGCATTTCGCCAATTGATGGTTTATTTCGATCATCAACAAATTGTTATACCGTCCTATACCACACTTCAAGATTTATTCAGTGGGCTTTCGCCGAAGAGAACAAACGCCTCAATAAAATTATGGTATCGATACCGGGATCTACCACAGATCAGCTTACTTCGTTACTTTTTCGAGATGATGGTATTACGTCGTTAAATATTATTCGCGATGATCAAAAAAACTTTAAATATACAGCGGTGAAAACCGAAGTAGAAAAAGCACAGCGTATTGCGGAATTATATACCTTCACTATAGAATTCATCCCCCTACTTCAATTATCTAAGAACGCTGTGCGATATTATGCCGATATTACCGATCAATACGCCGCATCAAGACTACGACGATTGAGCAAACCTCAGCAATGGCTGCACATCATCTGCTTTGTTTACCACCGATATCAACAAATCATGGATAATCTGATTGTGAGTTTTCTTTACCATACTAGGGCTATTATGGATGCAGGTAAAATCTATGCATCGATGGCACAAATGGAATACAGTTCTAGTGTTGTAGTGGACTTTCCAAAATTAGCCAAATTCCTCAAATGGTTTCCAACTCGCAGTAAACAAATGACTCAGGAAGAATTGAGCGAAATAGCCTATAGCATTCTTCCCAAAGAACAATTTGGTGCTTTGTCGGAGTTCTTAGATGGAAAATCGTTTAATAAGAAAGCCGCTCTATGGGAATACTACGGTAAGTCGTCACGTATATTTTCGCTCTATCTTCGCCCTATATTTAATACAGTTTTTTTTGAATATGACAAAGACAACAGCTATATCAAAGAGTTAATGGATCTATTGAAATCACACTATGACAGCGGGAAAAGTCCATCAGCGCTAAAAAATTGTGATGATTTTGGATTTACAGTACCAAAAAGTATGATTCAATACTTAAAAAGAAAACCTACTGATATATACATTGATCCATATCTATTCGAATTTTTTGTATATAAAAAAATATATCATGAAGTTGATCGAGGTAGGCTGTACTGTAATGATAGCGTGTCATACTGCGATATTGACACTGATTTGATAGATGACGCTTTAGTAGATGACGCTGAAAAAATAGCGACTGATTTCGGGTATGCCAAGATACCTATCTATTGTGATCAGCGCCTCGATGATGCCCTTCAAGAGTTAGATAATGCTTGGGACAGAACTACCGAAAACATCTTAGATAATAACAACCCAGGATTTCGCATCCGCGAAAACAAAACAGGGCAACAGACCTGGAGTCTAACCTACGATCGTTTAGAAAAGCTGGATGATGCCTTTTTTAAAAATCTCCCCAAGATTGAAATTGCCAATATTATGATGTTTGTCGGTGATAAAATTAAAATGTGGGAGGGTTTTACACACATAATAGATCGCTATGCGAAGCGGAAAAAGCCTATTCCTCTAGTGCTCAATGCTTGTTTGTTATCAGAAGCTTTTGGATTTGGCACACATAAAATGGCGGAGATGTCAGACTTAGACCTAAACCAATTACGCTCCATGCGAGAAAATTTTATTCGTGTAGATACACTCTGCACAGCCAATGAAACTGTTAGTAATTACATCAAATCGTTACCTATTTTCAAACAATGGAATCTGATGGATGATAAGGTGCTAGCCGATGCAGATGGACAAAAGTTCACAACTACTGATAGTACCATCCAGTCTCGGTATTCACGAAAACATTTTGGTAGAGGTTGTGGTCTATCACTTTATACACTACTAGTGAATTTTGTTGCTGTGAATGCCAAAAATTTAGGTCTAAATGAATATGAAGGTCATTCCTTGTACGACATGATTTACAACAACAAAACTGATATTGATATAGATATGGTAACGGGCGACAACCACTCTTTGAACAAACTAAATTTTGTAACACTCGATTCCATAAATGTGGATTATGTACCCAGTATTAAAAACGTTCGAAAAGCCGCTGATAATTTGTATGCAATCCAAGCTTCCGACAATTACGCTGGGATCATTAAACCTAAAGGGGTAATCAATGTTGATCGCATTCGCTCTCAACGGCGAGGAGTCATTAGGGTATTATTGTCACTCATCATGCAGGAAAATACTCAAAGCAACATTATTCGTAAGCTCAATTCTCATGCACGTTACGCCAAATTAAAAGCAGCGTTGTTCGAGTACAACTCTATATTTAAAAGCACCCATGTGCTGAACCTGATTGATGATATGGAACTTAGAAAAGCTATTCGAAATGCCAGAAACCGAACTGAAGCTTATCACCAGTTGCAGAGCAGTATAAGAAAAACTTATAGAGGGGTGTTTCAAGGAAAACGAGTCGTTGAAAACCGTGTTAGTGCCCATGCAGCCAGATTGGTTGCTAATTGCATCATTGCCTATAACAGTATGATCTTAAATTCAGTGTACGAAAAAATGCGAGACAGCGGTGTCTCGCAGGAAATTATTGATGAACTCACTCGTGTATCGCCAATTGCTTGGACACATACGCTATTCAATGGGCGTTACAGCTTCAAAAAAAATAACGGAAACATTGATTTGGAGGCAATGGCAAAAATATTAGAAAAACATTTAAAGCAGCATTTTTGGGATGAATAATGAGTAATTATCTCAGACTCGTCATTTTCGAGGGTTCTTCCACTGGACCCGTAATTAGGAGTCGTCGAAGGGTTAGGCGAAGCTTAAAATTAATGTATATGCCCGATGCAACGCTGTCATATTTCAAGTGCTAGTAACTTTCGATATTGAAAAATAACAGCTGCAATTAGTGGTTAGCAGTCACAGCACAAATTCCATTATAGTCACCTTGTGCTAACCCGTATGCCAGGCGATATGTCGGGTATCAGTGGCTAGCGTTGATCGATCGCGACCTTCATGTTTGGATTGATAGAGTGCTGAATCAGCTCTAGAGATTATATCCATTAGATCATTGTCTAGATGGTTGTACTCAGCGACGCCGATGCTGATGGTTAGCCAATGCTGTGTCGCACCTTGCATAAAGAGGTGAGATTTGATCCCGTGGCGAATTTGCTCCGCGGCTAATAGTGCATTCTCGCCATCGGTATCAGGCATGATAATGGCGAATTCCTCACCACCATAACGACTCAATATATCACTTTTTCGCAGCTGTGATTTAAACACTTTAGCGATGCTGGATAATACAAAATCACCGAAGGGGTGACCATACTTGTCATTGATGCCTTTGAAATGGTCGATGTCAATCATCAGGCAACTCAGTGTTTTATTGTGCCTTTTTGCCGTTGCAATACAATATGCACCACGTTCAA
>SPKZ01013785.1_pt1 | contig 10450 bp, 6 predicted proteins | sample 2456571 | NCBI WGS metagenome assembly SPKZ01 (sample SAMN11192286, study PRJNA482655) | marine metagenome | biome: ENVO:00000447; feature: ENVO:00000244|ENVO:00000211|ENVO:00000569|ENVO:00002023; material: ENVO:00002151; isolation source: ocean water from marine abyssalpelagic zone ...
CTCAAAAAATTGCGGGTCATAAAACCCCATCAACAACTGTCATTTATGAACAGCCCCCAGAAGAAGAAATATCTGATGCTTTGGCGAATGTAGGTAATACAGGCAAAAATCAAAAGTGATCTGAAAATAGACTTAAACCTTAAAAAACGACGTTTCTTTTTCCTGCGATGTCGCTAAACGAGCAAGTTTATAGTTTGATTCAGATTTACACTGATAATAATGATTGTTGGCATTTTCACATAAATATCTTCATTATTAACCATACATAACAAACCTTTTATATAAATGGTGTTCAACCACATTTTTTAGCGTTACACATTAGCTTTGCATTTTAGGATGCACTTTTTCCAATGCAGTTCAAAACACATAAATAATAGTATGTAGCCTAGATTAGTGACAGATCGGAGCGTTAGTTAACCCCAATATAGGTTTTAAAGGCATTATCTGAATAATTTAACCCTCCAAGATAATAGATGCCATAGTCTTTGCCATAAATATGAAACTGGTGAAGATGTTCATCAGTCCAACCTTGGGTGAATTGAATAATATAATGGAGGCTTGCTAACGATGTATTGCCTGCAACCCGAAGTCGACGTGAGATCATGGGGCTTACTCCATGCAAAGTGACTTTTATTAAATAAACTTTCATATCAAAATACTGACTCAAATTGATGTGTTTTTTATTATCTATGACCGTTTTGTGGAAACAAAGCCTTTAATCAATTGCCCCCAACTTTTTTATGCTCTCCTAAAAAGAATAAATTAAAACACCTTCCAATATGTGCATTGAACCGTTTCTCCATGATACATCTCCATTTAAACCACTAGCTTCAATCCTGTTCTGAATACAAATGTGCTCATGAGCAAATGAGCAAGAGCTTGAACATTTTTGTAAGGGAATAGCAGCTGAAAGATCCAGATGTTCTGACTGATATCTTATCAACTCTGTTTCTTCGTTAACACTGTACTGAAGATCGCGATGTATAAAATCAAAATAAATATCATAAGGATAACTTTCATCCCCCTCAACATAGCGGTGTTCCGATAATCGGTCTGGTATGTGTAAATATAATACCTGATTGTTTGATAACGGTTCAATATTATCATCAGTAACGGTGACTGAAAGTTTATACAAACCTGCTTCCATTTGGTTTAGCACAAAAGAAAAGTAGTCTTTGTGTTCAAACATTAATGATGTTTGAGTAAATACTTTTTCTGTGCTTCTTGTTTCTTCTGCTTCTGTACCATCTATTACTGCATATCTGTTTTCAGAATTAAGCGTTAAACTCCAACTAAAACTATGCACATCATTTTTATTTGGATCATTTACAAGAGCCTTAACAATTATGTCCTGTCCCTCGTTTTGATCAACGGTCAGTGCTACATTCGGTGGTAGGTTACGATCAACTATCGTTAGCGTATAAGTTGATTTTTCTCCTACTTCCAGCGAAGTATTTAATGGCTTACCTAGGGTAATTATTAACGTTTCATCTGACTCTGTTACATAATCTTCAAAAATATGAACAGGTATGATACCTTCCACTCCCCCTTCAATAAGCAATTCGCCATCAATTAAATCATGATCATTTTGATCACTGGTGCCACTAATTTGATAAGGGATCACAACAGGATAATCAGATACCGTTTCGCTAAGATAAACAGGAATATTAATGATCCATCCTTCACCAGTAATGGCACCTTGCCCGATAGTTACAACAGGTTGTAAATTATCGTTTTGAACTGCTGGCTCCCATTCTTTATTTGTTTCATATTTACTATTAGTTGAATGAGACAAAAAAGGATCAACTGGTTTATTAGCCATCTGCGCCAAAGTTTCGTCTTCAAAAACAAGATTATTTACCACTTCATAATTCGTGTTATCAATTGAATTACTTTTATTATTTGTATTTACCTCTAATCTATTTATCCCTTCAAAATCACTAACTTTTAAACTAAAACCGCTAAAAACTATAATGACTTGGGCATAGGAATATTGCCCTTTACTATTTTTAACAACATACCCTACCGTCATATAAGGCTGAGGGTCATTGTCTTGAAGATCGAATAATAAAATTCCATTTTCAATCTTAACCTCACCAATTAATGAAAAGGCTGCCACCAATTCAAGTCTGTTTTTACCATTGTCATTCAACAATACATTAAGTTGATAGATACTGTTTTGTGAACTTACTTGTTTATAAATCAAATCATTAAATGCGAAAGGTTCAACATTATTTTCCACAGAATCATCTTCTCCCAGAACAGGATCATCTTCTTCAGTAGATATACCGTCTACCTCAATAACATTAATATAGAACGATATGATTTCAGAATCATCAAAACCATCCGTCACCTGAAGCGAAAAATGATCTGCACCAAAATAATCCTTTTGTGGAGTGTATTCGCCTGTATTGCCTTCAATAGTTAAAACACCGTGAACAGGTTGCTCTGTAATACTAAAGGTTAACTCATCACCATCTAAATCTTCAGAATTAAAAGTAAGGCTAATAGATTCATTTTCAAACAGTTGAATATATTGTCCGTTTAAAACGGGCGCAATATTTACTACCAACACCTCTAAATTAAATAAAGGTAAAGCTGCCACCTCAATACCATCTGTCACCGAAATTTCAATGTCTGTTGTGATGCCAACATGCGCTCTTGCGGGTACACCACTTAACATTCCAGTGGTGGGTTCAAAACTTGCCCAACTGGGTTTATTTATGATGCTGAAGGTAAAATTATATTCTTCATCAATATCCGATACGCTTGGTTCAAACTCATAAAATTCATCTTGTAATATAAACGTAGCCGGAGAACCCGAAATTTCAGGCGCATCGTTTACATTGATTACGGTAATACTAAATGGCGCTAAGCTAACAGAGAATTCACCATCTGAAACCTCAATTACAATTGCTTCAGTAATACCGACATGGCTATTATCAGGCACGCCGCTTAGTAACCCTGTGGAGGTATTAAAATCAGCCCATTCTGGTAGATTTGTAATGTTGAAAATAAGAATATCTTCAGCATCTATGTCTAATGTGGTTGGTGAAAACTCATAGGCCTCATCTTCTAACACGGATAATGACGGTGTACCGGAAATTATCGGGGCATCGTTGATATTGTTTACTGTTAAATTAAAAGAGGGAAGACTAGTGGTGATTGCCCCGTCGGATACTCTAATAATAATGTTTGAAATAGTGCCTACATGACGATTATTAGGTACCCCTCTTAATCGTCCTGTAGCACTGTTAAAACTAGCCCAATTCGGTTTATTCGTGATACTGAACGTTAGAATATCACCTACATCAACGTCTGATGCGGTTGGTGTGAAATTGTAAAATGAATCTTCATTCACGCTCTTGTTTGGTGTACCTGAAATTATAGGGGCATCGTTGATATTGTTCACGGTTAAAGTAAATGACGATAAACTTGCGGTTAATACCGTGTCTGATACTGAAATTTCAATGCTGACAGTAGCGCCAACATGGCTATTATTAGGCACTCCGCTTAATATTCCCGTTGACGTATCAAAACTGGCCCATATGGGTTTATTGGTGATGCTGAAAGTTAGAATATCTCCTACATCAATGTCTGATGCGGTTGGAGTGAAATTGTAAGCTGAATCTTCATTCACGCTGGTGTTTGGTATGCCGAATATTGTAGGAGCGCTGTTGGCATTGTGCACTGTTAAAGTAAATGACGGTAAACTGGTGATTAACATTCCATCCGATACTGAAATAAGAATACTAGCAGTAGCGCCAACATCACTATTATCAGGCACTCCGCTTAAGATTCCCGTAGAGATATCAAAACTAGCCCAAGTAGGTTTGTTGGTAATGCTGAAAGTAAGACTATCACCAACATCAACATCTGATGCGGTTGGTGTAAAATTATAAGAAATATCTTGTATAACTGAGGTTAATGGAGTACCTGAAATAATAGGGGGTTCATTAACATTGTTTAAAATAATGGATATTGTAAGACTATCACTTAAGGCGCCATCACTTACAATTGCTGTTATCTCGTAAATATTATTAGCACTACTATCTTTTGGCATTTCATAATCTGGCGGAGTATTAAATGTGATAACTCCACTACTATCTATATTGAACAAAGCTAAATCTACGCCACTGAGACTATAATTAAGAGTTTGATTATCTGCATCAGTTGCATCCACATCCAATACACTGGTTTGATTTTCTCCAACGGTTAATGTATAGAAATTGTCTTGGAAGTATATTTGCCGATCATTCATCACATCTACAGCACCATCTCCATTAAAATCAGCAATCAACGGATATCTACCGTTAAGTGTGCGATCATAACTGAAATTACCAAAACCATCCCCAAGAAAAATTTGAGAATCGGTATAACCTCCAGCAGTAATCACGTCAAGATGTCCATCACCATTAATATCATTGACCGATATATGACCATAAAAATCTGCATAAGTAGAATTCGAGTAAATAGCTGTATCAATAGTTGAATAACTATAAACTGGCGTAGCAGTATCCACACTTGTACGAATGCCCACGATCAATTTATCAAGGTTTAAATTAAAATTAAAAAATATTATATCATTATCACCATCTTCATTAAAATCTCCAACGCCAAATGCTATTGGTTGAAATTCGATTGAACCTGAATTAAAAGGGGCGCCTGCATTACTAGCATCAATATCAACTTTTGTGTAATTTCTAACACCTTCATTTAGGAAAATATTTAACATCCCTATTCCATTATCAGTATTCTTATCAATAGGAATAAATATGTCATCATCACCATCACCATCTGCGTCTGCAATCACAATATGGTTAGAGCAACATTCTTTCGGTGTTATTGTTATGGAAACTGAACCAGAAACACTATTCCAGTCACCATAACCTATCACTAATTCACCTGTCCCCGCCCAAATAACATCCAATTTACCGTCACTATCTAGATCAGCAGTAACAACAGCTTGTCCATAAAAGTAAGTTGAATTAACTGATGATACCGTAACCCCTGTTGAAAATGCCGGAGATAAAATTGAACCTATGTTTTCAAAAGTATAGTTATCACCATTTGGGCCAGCTGAAATAGCATCAATATCGCCATCATTATCAATATCACCATAAGTTAGACCATAAATACCATCATTGTTAGGTGCTGAAACATGTTGATGGAGGTTAAAATCACCCCCAACAGTTTGTAAATAAATCAACAACTCAGCTTCACCTGTAGTTGAATTATAACCACCGCCTAAAAGATCAAGCAGACCATCATTATTTAAATCTACTGCATACATTTCCCCGCTTTGATTCAGAGAGTAGGTACTATCAAGTTGTATAGCAGCACTAGAAAATCCATAAGCGTTGGTGATTACTGGGGGATTCGTAGCCGAAACTTGATAGGATACAATTACACACAAAAATAAAATAATGTACATAAATAAAATTTTTTTTGTTTCAATGGACCTAAATAAAGTTGACTTGTTCATATATCAATTACCTATTAGTTAATATTCGTTAGTCACTAAAATGTAAATACTTTAACCAAACTAAACTCGTAGCTGCAGAGTAATAACGATAAAACCTATAACCTTTTTTATTGTTCAACATAACTTCAAAATGCCTAAATCCTTGCTCATCAATCCATTCGTTTGGGAATTCGTTGGTGCTTAAATTGGTTACTATATCAACCCAATCAATGCCATCATTACTACCTTGTAAACTCGGTTTTTCACCTTGATTAGATTGCTTAACGACAATCTCAACCCTTTTAGCAACGAAGCCTAATTGATAACTAATTTGAAGCCACTCTTCGTTACCAGAGCCTAATTCACTGAGCCACCAGCTTTTTGGCTCTGAGTTATTAATATTTTTAGGAGCAAACATTAAACTGGAAGTAAATGTTTTACTGGGTGTTTTACTATTTTCACACACTTGATTTGTAATAGATTCAGAAGCGGAATTTAATTGATATACACAAAAATACTCCAACCAGACAGAATTAGTCTGTTCAGAGTGAAAACGATACTGCTTATATGCTTCAATATTATTCAGGGTAAAGGAAATATGCCTGACATTGCGGTTGTCTATATACTCTTGCTGATTATCTAGAGCGTTAACATCGGCAAGCTTCACCCAGTCAGTGCTATTAGCACCATTAGCACTAACCCCTATCACAACATTTTTACCTTGATATTGATTACTAAATCCAATATCAACCTGCACAGCTACGAAAAGTTCTGAATATTCTAATGCCACCCACTCATCACTATCTGAATCAGATGCACTAACCCACCACCATTGTTCTTCAGTTCGGTTAATACCCGCCCCCCAGTATGTGCTGCTTGCGCTAATTTCACTGGGTAGTTTTCCTGAGTTAATAAGGAACGCTTCAATAGCAGCTAACAATTCATCCCAATTAACACCATCGGCTAACGCTTGATTAATGCTATTCCTCACTTTCACGTTGTCAATTTGCAAATAATCACTATCAATTAATTTATTGGCTTCCTGTAGGTATAATTGCTGAATTTTAATCAATTTATTTCTTGCTGATCCATCCTCTGGAGATGCAATAAGTTGTAACAGAGTATCTGAAAATTCTGCAAGTTTAGCAATGTCATTAGCCAAACTCGCATTAATCAACCCCATAATAGCTGTTTGTTCTTTAACCTTGCTAATACTATCATTTTGATTAACACTCCTATTTTGATTAAGACTGTTATTATGATTAATATTAGGAAGAACAACATCCAAAATATTAAAGCCTTCATTTACGACTAACCCAAGGGCTGCTGTAATAATAGCACTGCTGCTAAGTGATATTAACTCAAATTGTTCTTTAGAAAGATCTTGCTCAAACGGTTTTTTAACCATATTTACTAATAGAGTGGATAAACCGTTCATTTGAGAGGTTACTTCACCTTCATAGCACGAATTATCCTCGTTATTAAGATATATAGCACTTTTAAAATCTACATTGCCTAGCTCATTTCCCGGAATAAACACGCCAAACTCATACCGCAGGGAAGATACTGGTGAAATACACTCTGTAGCATCACATTGCATCGCACCTTTAGCCACCCTTGCTACCACAGTAAAAGCTGAACTTGAATTCTGTACAAATTCAGCGGTAAATTTGCCATTGTTATCTGTCGTACCTTGCCATATGAGTTTACTCTGCCTATTAAAAATCATCACGTCTGCTTGGGTTACAACGCCCTTTAACACAGAGCCATTAAGCAAGATTTTATTACAACCTTGATTTTCTCCCGTTTCAAAGCACCCTGTCATTAAAAAGACTAAAATCATAGTTAACCTTAAGGTTGAAACTAAAACAGATTTTTCTTTAAGCATTTGTACTTTCCTTAAAAATATATATTATCGTAACTGGCCTATATTGGTTCAATAGGAAAAACTTTATTTGAAAACGATGTCAGATGAACACTGATCAACACAGTCAACATGGTTTCGATATCCCTACACAGCGTAGATTGTTCAAATGGCAGATTATGTGATGTGCAATCTGTTCCCCTGAATTCATCCAAACTGGCAAAAAATTCATGGTCAAACCGATTCAATATTCCCTGTGCCTGAAACCATGAATCTCGATTGGTTGCAGCGATAAAATAATTTAATTCAAACTGATCTTTGAAAGGTTCTGAAAAATCAGAGTAAGCAGCACGAAGTACATAACGCTGTCCGCCAAAAGATTCTATGGTTCTAAAATCAGTATATTCGCCATAATCTCCTTCTTCATTCAGATCTTGCCATTGTTGATCGGCAACCTTATTCAGAAACTGCTCAGGTTTTTTTTGGATCTGTGTCTCATGCGTGAGTTGTCGGACATGGTATTCAATACCATAATCACAAGTACGACAAAACATCCTGCCTTTCGCCACCAGAAACTCATCATCAACGGTTAACTCAACACCATGAGGCACAGCAATGATGAGTCCAAAACGCCCGTCTTCATAAATATCAAAAACGAACTTTTCATGATCCACCTGATAACCGTGAAATACATGATTTAAAAGAGCAAATACATGTTCCATATTGGCTGGCGTACCAGACGAATTAAGTAATTGACCGTAACTTCGGCTTTTCACTTTAATAAAATTAAACTGGTGATAATTAACCTCTTTGTACGTACTGTCTTGCAAGCTATCCACTTCAAATAAAGAGTCTTCAAACAAAGAGAGCTCAGCGGTATTGTTCTCCTGAGCGTACACATTATTAATTAAAAAAGAGAATAAATGCTGCCAAAACATGGTTGGTTGATTTGTATGACTTATGTCACTTAAATTCGTTGTATCAACTCTGTCAACTATAAGATTAAATGCGGTTTTCCCTCTACGAGGTTTGATCTTATCAACTCTGAATATTTGACTGAATTCATCCAAAGAATCAGGTAATTTAAAGTTTGTTGAATTTACCAGCGCATCTAAATTACTTGCAGGGATCACCCAACTAACACTCGACGCACCATTTTCCAAACCACCATCTCCTATTCCAATCAACATACCTTGACTATTGACGATGGGAGAGCCTGAATATCCCGGTAACAGACTGCCATTCAAATAATAAATAGGCAGTTTAACGTTCAATGTACTGTGTCGAATAATGCTTTTTAAAGCAGCTTGAGGCAAAAGTACCTGTAACATTTCAGGTGTCACATAACCTTTTATTAATTCACGAGTACTCATGCCTATAGAGCCGTGGTTAAACCCTAATGCCGACACTTCAGCTTTGTATTTCGGTTTATCACCTTCAAATTCTAACAAGGGCTGCCAACCTACTACTGGCTTCTTAATTTCCAGTAAAACTAAATCAGCATAAGCCAATACCGATTTAACTGTTGCTCTGCGTTTCATTCTGCCAAATTCAACAATAATTTTACTGTTAGGATCATCACTTAATACATGTAACGAAGTAACTATTTGAGTATTGGTTTTCCATAAAAAACCTGTCGCTGCACCTGTTACGCCTTGTTTGTTCTTTATCAGTATTCTAACCGTTGACTTACTTAATATTGCTGGATCAAATTCAGCATAAACTCTCATGCTTGAAAATATTAACGTTGCTCCGAGCAACCACATAATCCAGTTGTTTCTTTTACCAGTGCACTGTTTATCTATGTGGGGTTTATCTATGTATGGTTTAGCTATGTAGAATTTGTCACTATAAAATTTGTCGATATACCGTTTTCTAATATCACACCTACTTACGGTCAATTTCCATGCATTTTTAATAATCATATTAAAATCCACATAAAGTATTTTTTGCCAACCTGATAGCATGCAATTTATCTTCTTCAGATAAAGCAGCACCATCAATTGATAAAGCAACGGTTTGCCATTTATCATTATAATTTTTCATTACTGACAACACAGTTTGAACATTTGGTTTTACAAGCTCAGGAGTTAGTGCTTCACAGCTTTCTTCTTGAACATTATCTATTTGGCACACCGCGTCTCTGGTGGTCAGTAAGATTAACTTTTGTTTGTCTGAAGTAACTTCTGTACTCACAGCAATCGCCAGTTCTTCCCACACACCACCCGTTAGCTCAAAATTATTCAGCACTTCATCTAATGGTAATGAATTATCAGTGAATTCAAGTTCATCACAGCCACTAAGCTCAACTGGTGCGCTAAACAAAACACTACTGTCTTGTTAATATGTGTATTAGCTATAACTAAATGAGTTGTTCCCTGCCCCTTTGGGTTTTCTAATTCATTAATCGACTCTGGCAGTTCCGAACCTGAAAGTTCTCTAGTTACTGATACATCTTCAGCTACATCAGAAGCCTGAATAAACATGCCAAACTCCTTTTGGGCAATAAAATTCAATGCCTGCTCTTCACTAAAACCAGCAGCAATATAATTGTCTTTCAACGTAATTAACGAAGGTGACAAAAGGTTGTGTGTACGAACAAACAATCCCATATACGCCCCGATAACACAGGCGAATCCAAATGAACCAACTCTAACGGCTTTCGCATTACTAAAATACGCGTCATTCAACCCCAAAATAGCCGCGAGCAAAGTGGTAAGCGTACCAAACATAGTGGCAACTGTAGGCGTAATACTGGTTCCCATGATCACCCCAAACAGCAAGCCGATCCCGGCACCGCCATAAAGGGACAACTTTAAGTTGTTATTTGTATTTTTTGAGTCATTATTTGTATTCTTTAAGTCAGTTTCCATAACGTTACTTAATCAACAAATTAGGAATTTTGTGACGACGTTTACGCCGTTTAGATTTTTTCGCACCAAATTGATGTTCAAACCTAAGAGATATGCTATTTACATATGAATTAGCTGTAGCAAAGTTCGTTCGGTCAATCCTCAAAGACACTTCGTCAGAATCCCACAAACGATAATGTATTTCAGCCGACAGAGCATATACATAAGGTGCATCCCAATATTGTGACAGATCATAATTAGGATAATAAG
>SPKZ01014031.1_pt1 | contig 10445 bp, 3 predicted proteins | sample 2456571 | NCBI WGS metagenome assembly SPKZ01 (sample SAMN11192286, study PRJNA482655) | marine metagenome | biome: ENVO:00000447; feature: ENVO:00000244|ENVO:00000211|ENVO:00000569|ENVO:00002023; material: ENVO:00002151; isolation source: ocean water from marine abyssalpelagic zone ...
ACTAAACATGAAATTCACTAAGCTGCATTGTGCTGTGCTATCAGCCATCGCGGCATCAGGTTCGCTTTATGCTGAAGAAGCAAAAAAAAGACCTAAAGCAAAGATCGAAGTTATCGAAGTTACTGCCACTAAACGGACAGAATCAATTCAAGATGTGCCTATTACTGTTACCGCTTTAACTGGCGATAGTTTAGAGAAACTTGGCGTTTCAAATTTTGATCAATATGTTGAATTTCTGCCTAATGTCACCTTTCAGGGCACTGGCCCTGGACAAAATGAAATATATATTCGAGGCGCCGCAACGTCGCAAACCAGCATCGCAGTATCTTCAGTGCAAGCGCTACAGCCTTCAGTCGCTTTCTATTTAGACGAGCAGCCAGTATCAATGCAGGGGCGTAATTTAGATATTTACGCAACGGATGTACAGCGCATAGAAGTGCTACCCGGACCACAAGGTACGTTGTTTGGTGCTAGCTCTCAGTCGGGCACAGTGCGCTTAATCACCAAAAAGCCAAATCACGATTCGTTTGCCGCTGGTTTTGATATCAGCAATAGCTTCACCGCGGGTGGAGACATGAGCAACTCGGTTGAGGCATATTTTAATCTGCCGCTTACTGACTCATTGGCGGTGCGTGTTGCAACTTACAGCGACCATCAAGGTGGTTGGATTGACAATATTTTAAATGCACCTGGTCAAGGTGGATTTAAGGGCAGCGCAGTTGTTATCAGCCGGATATCTGGCGACGCGTTAACAAATCCTGAAAGTATTCCCGTAACGGCGCCACGTAACGACACATTGGTTGAAGATAACTTCAATACCGCCAGTTATGCTGGTGTGCGTTTTGGCGCTTCATACATCATCAATGATGATTGGGATTTTTTGTTGCAACATACGCAACAGTCGCTAGATACCGAAGGTGTATTTGCATATGATCCTAACCTTGAAGGTGAATCATCAACCAATCGTTTCGTACCAGAAGATAACGATGATGATTTTGGCTTAACAACCTGGACCTTAGAAGGGCGCCTTGAGCACCTAGAACTTGTATACACAGGTGGTTACCTTGATAGAGATATCAATTCGACTATTGATTACACGGGTTATACCAATGGAGGTTCATTTGCTGCTTATTACGCATGTAATTATGCAGGCACGCCTGAAACACAAGTTTGTGTTGACCCAACTAAATTCTATAAAGAGCAAACCAGCACTTCTCGTATTACTCACGAGTTTCGCATTAGTACCTCGACTGACAATCGCTTACGTTTAATTACCGGTGTTTTCTATGATTCACAAGAGTTGTCAACGGTTGGGCAATTTCAGTTAGGCAATACTAAATTACCTTATTTCACCGATTTGCAAAAAACGCTCAAAGGTACTGAAGGCATTAACAGCAATGGCGGACCATTTTCGTCAGAAATTAGTTTTGTTAACGACATTACCCATATTATTGATCAGGTCGCCGTGTTTGGTAATTTAGAGTTTGATATTACCGATACCGTAACTGCTAACTTTGGTGCACGTTGGTATCAAATTGAAGATTCATTTAAAGGGGCGACGACTACAGCAGATGTATCTGGTCGACTTCGCGCCTTTGGCGATGGTAGCGATAGTGCATTAACTGAGTTCTTTGGTGCCGAAGAAGCCGCCGCCATTAAAACGGCTATTGCCAATGGTCAGCTAGACACTAGTTTGCTTGATAGCAACGGTAAGTTAACCGTTGATGATATAATCTTTAAAGCCTCTATTGATTGGAAAATGAGTGACAGTGTGATGATTTTTGCGACGTATTCAGAAGGCTTCAGACCTCCTGTAACGAACCGTATTGGCGGTGGTAAAGCTAAAAATCAAGAAGGCGCGTTCAACGGATTCCGCATCCCTGTTTATTCAACAACGGATAGCTTAGACAACTTTGAGATTGGTATTAAGTCGACATTATTCGATCAAACATTGCGTATCAATGCGACAGCTTATCACTCAAAAATATCGGATCTGCAAACCTCGCGTTTCGACCCAACCAATATTAGTTTCTTGGTGTTTACCGATAATGTCGGCGACGCCGAAATCACCGGTATTGACGGCGACTTTAGCTGGGCGGTTAGTGATAGCTTAATGATCATGGGTGCGTTCAGTTACATCGATACCGAGCTAACGTCAGTTAATTCAGAATTGGCAGGCATCGCGCCAACTGTGGGTAGTCGACTGCCTTATTCGGCAGAGTTTTCGGGTAATTTACAAGCCGAATATTACTATCAACTTAATGATGGTATGACAGGTTTCATCAACGGCTCAATCAGCTACACTGGTGAACGACTGGCAAGCATGACCATGGATGCTTACGTGTTAGAAGACTCTACTAACTTAGTTTACGGCACTGGTTCTGGCTTAAAGATTCAACGAGAAGCTGACGTTTATTCCGGTGTTAACTATCAAGACAGCAATGGCAATACATTTGCCGGCGGTCGTTACGTGCAAGAAAGCTACGTATTGGCTAACCTTAGTTTTGGTGTCACCACTGACGAATGGAAAGCCGAAGTATTCATTGATAACCTGACTAACGAAAGTGCAACATTATATATTGATACTCAACAGTTTACGCCAAAAGTTGTGACCAATAGACCACGCACCGTAGGTTTTAGAATCTCGTATGATTTTTACTAAACCTTACTACACTTTAGTAAATCCAAGCTAATAAAAGCCGTTTGATATTTGTGTCAAACGGTTTTTTTTTGATAGTATCTTTTTATTTCACGGAGCCAAGTCGTTGAACAAACCAGCCCTTTCCCCCATTGAAGCACAACTAAAATCAATTCAACAATTGATTCAAGTGGCAAAATTTAGTGATGCGATCACCTTAAGTGAAAAACGACTAGCGCAATCTAGTGATAAAAAACATCAAGCTGAGCTATGGTATTTAATCGCCGTTGCTCAACGTTATGACAAACAATTTTCCAAGGCATTGGTTAGCATTAACCAATTGCTTGAACTCGAACAAAACCACAGCCGTGCTAACCAAGAGCAGGGTTATATTAACCTCGCTTTAGGGCAAACTAGCCAAGCCAAAATTTCATTTGAAAATGCGGTAAGACTAAACCCAAGTTTAGTCGCCAGTTGGCAAGAACTTATTGAATTCTACCGCGACGACAAGCAAGCTGACAAAGTGCAACTGGCAGCCAATCAGTTGGCCAAGCTTAAAATACTGCCGCCGGCACTGCTCGCCGTGACGGAGCTAATGCACGACGGTCAATTACTCAAGGCAGAACAAATTTGCCGCCAGTTTATGCAACAAAATAAACGTCATATTGACGGCATGTGTTTGCTGGCAGAAATTGGTATAGAGCTAAAAGTATATGATGACGCTGAGTTTTTACTGGCCAGTGCCCTTGAATTAGCACCAAACCATATTCACGCGCGCTCACTCTATCTCAACCTGCTTATTCGATTGGGGAAATACAAAATGGCAGAGCAGCAAGTCGAAAAGTTACTGGCAGTACAACCCGACAATCTCAGCTTTACGGTAGCCCAAGCTAACGTCTTAACTGGTTTGGGACAAATGGAACCAGCCATTGTGTTATATGAAAAAGCGATTGCTACTGACGCTACGATCGCGGGATTTCATTTACAACTAGGTCATGCTTTTAAAGCTCAGGGTGACATCAAAAAAGCCATCACGAGCTATCAAAAAGCTTATCAAATAAATCCGAGTTATGGCGATGCATTCTGGAGTTTGGCTAATACCAAAACCTATCGCTTTAGTGATGACGAAATTTCGCAAATGAAAGTGCAACAAGCAAACATCGATTTAGCACTTACCGATAGAGTGCAGCTGCATTTCGCGACGGGTAAGGCCTTTGAAGACCGGAAAGAATTTGACAAAGCCTTCCAAGCTTATCAACAAGGCAATGAGCTGCAACATGCTCACAATGGTTTTGACATCAGTAAAGTAGAACAGCAAGTTGACGAACAAATAAAACATTGCAGCGCTGAGTTATTTGAAATTCGTGGACAATTGGGACTAAACGCTGCCGATCCTATCTTCATCCTTGGCTTGCCACGCGCGGGTTCAACCCTGCTAGAACAAATTTTAGCCTCACACAGCCAAGTCGACGGCACCATGGAGCTACACAATATATTAGGCTTGGCGTCTCGTCTGCGCGGACGAAATAACAAAGAGAGCCAATATCCGAAAAATTTAGCTAGCATCAATCCAGACTTTTTTAAGCGTTTTGGTCAGCAGTTTATTGATGAAACACGAGCGTATCGCGAGCAAGCGCCGCTGTTTATCGATAAAATGCCGAATAACTTTCTGCATATTGGGTTAATAAGATTAATACTACCCAATGCCAAAATTATTGATGCCAGACGTTCACCACTGGCCTGTTGTTTTAGTGGCTATAAGCAGTTGTTCGCTGAGGGACAAGACTTTAGCTATGATCTTGAAGACATTGGACGTTATTACCAAGCCTACCTAAAGTTAATGACGCATTGGAAAGAGGTCTTGCCTGAGTTTATCTTAACCGTCAATCATGAAGATATTGTTGATGATCTGGAAACGCAGGTGCGCAGAATGCTCGAATTCTGTGGTTTACCCTTTGAGCAATCGTGTGTTGAGTTTCATAAAACCAAACGCAACATCAAAACCCCAAGTTCAGAGCAAGTTCGCCAACCAATTTATAAAAGTGCTACCGAACAATGGAAACACTTTGAACAACATTTAGGCCCCTTGAAAAAGGTGCTAAATATAGACTAGAGACTGAGTATATATAGACCCTGTCAATTTATGTACATTCAGGTGTTTAAAAAGCGAAAACAATCCCTAAGCCCTAAACCTAAAACGGCGCCCAGCTATGACATGTTACAGCGTAAATAGCCGTTAAGCATTAGGCTAGTACTTGTATACATCACCATTACTAGATACATTACATTTTGGGTTAACCAATAGTTTAGACATGATATGCTCGGTGGTTATTAGGTTATACAATTCGCATTAATGATGTGATCTTACTGTGCGCCGTTATTGTTAATTTTAACTCGCACAGGTGAGCAGTATTTTTAATGCAAATGGTTTTAGTTATAAATCTACTTCTAAGGGAAAAGGATGCCTTCATTACGGCCGGGAATAAAATACAAAAATACCATCTTATTTAAGTTTTCATTTGGTATGAGCGTGATCTTTTTAGTGATGATTGCCGCAACCTATGTGGTGGTCGATCTCGTCGCTAAAGATTATTTGATCGATAAGAACAAGCAATTGATCGACGAGACTGGCTCTCATATCGTGTCAGATATATCACGGCGCATTAGTATTGCGGAAACATTAACCCGTAATTTGGCCGCCACCGGAGAAACGTTGCCTAAAGATCCGCAACTATTCCTCAAAGTAATTCCTCAAATACTTGATATGAAAGAATACCACGATTTCGTTGCAGGCGGCGGAATATGGCCTGAGCCTGAGTTGTTCAGCTTAGGTGTGATTAGGCGTAGTTTTTTTTGGGGCAGAGACAGCCAAGGGCAATTGCAATACTTCGATCAATACAATGATGTGGACGGCACTGGTTATCATCAGGAAGAATGGTATGTGCCTGCTCAGTACAGCAACCAGGGGGAATGTATTTGGTCTAAATCTTATATGGACCCTTATACCTTGGCGCCGATGGTGACCTGCACTGTGGCGATGTTCGAACAGCAAAAATTCAGCGGTAATGCAACGGTGGATGTTAGCCTTAAACAACTTAAGAGTATTTTGGCCGAAGGTAGTGCTAAGCTGGGCGGTTACGCTTATGCCATTGACCGTAATAATAAATTTTTATCCTTTCCAAATAATGAGTTAACTAAAGTAAGTAATCGAGCTGATAGCAAGTTTACCCATGGGTATATTACGGTAAATCAACTTGCTGACAAGCTCGAAATATTTAGGCCAATTGCCGATATATTAATGAAGATAAATCAATCTTTAATACAGACAGTAGCAAACGACAATCAATTATTAGCCGAAGAGATTGCGCAGAAAAGTGGCCAAATATCGCCTTTGGAAGCACAGTTAATTGTCGCCAATATGTTGACCTTGCGAGGGCAGGGCAACCAGAGCCACGATAAAACAATCTCGCTGCTTAGTCAGCAAGATATATTACTGGGCGAACCGGTGATCGTGTCGGTATTTTTGATCCCAAAAACCCTATGGAAGATTGTTGTCGTCACCCCGCAAAGAATAGCACTAGACAGTGCAAGCAAGATGACAAACCTGTTTTTAATATTGCTCATCGCCATTATGATTATTACGGCTATTTTCGGTTTTATTTATTGTCGACGTAGTTTAATTTTACCGATTTATCAAATGGTCAACCAATTGCAGGAGGCGGTACCTGAGCATGAACATAGTCTCGCTATCTTGCTTGATGAGGGTCGACTGGATGAATTTGGTTTGTTGGCCCATCATTTTAACCAATCAAACAAGGCACTTGATCGTAATAATCGTGCTCTTAAATTACAGATCACCGAGCGCAAGCTGGCAGAACATCAATTGAAACATCTGGCATTGCATGATCCCCTCACTAGTTTGCCTAACCGATTACTCTTTCAAGATCGGTTGCAACAGGCGATAGCGTTAGCTAAACGTCAGCAACATAAATTTGCGGTGGTTTTTATGGATCTAGATAATTTTAAGCTCGTTAACGATACCATGGGGCATGAGGTTGGTGATGAATTGTTAAAACAGGTGGCATTGAGGCTCTCCGGCACCGAGCGGGAAACAGATACGGTGGCACGACTAGGTGGTGATGAATTTGCGTTTATTATCAATAAAATTAGTACAATAGAAGATGTGGTGGTTTTTTCTCAGCGCCTTAGTACGCTGTTTTTATCGCCGATAGTGGTTAATAATAATGATATTGCAGTAGGCTGTAGTGTCGGTATTACCATCTACCCCGATGATGCAACCAACAGTGAGGAATTGCTGAGAAATGCCGATATAGCAATGTATCAGGCTAAAGAGGATGGGCGTAATACCACCCGTTTCTTTACCAGCGATATGAATGTAAAATTACAAAGAAACAAGGAAATCTTGACTGATTTAGTCGAATCTTTGACCCAGAATGACTTTGAACTATATTATCAACCGCTCTTTACTATCGATAATAATACCTTGGTTGGTGCAGAGGCACTTATACGGTGGCATCATCCCGAGAAGGGCATGATCCCGCCGGATCAATTTATTGCGGTCGCCGAGCAAAGTGGATTGATCAATGAATTAGGTGACTGGGTATTAGCGCAGACTTGCAGCCAAATAAAGAAATTTATTGATGCTGGTGTACCACCTATGAGGGTGGCTGTTAATATTTCACCGGTGCAGTTTAGACACAAAGACTTCCTGCAACATATGTTACAAATTCTAGAGCAGTATGATGTCAGCAGCGACTATATTGAACTTGAAATCACTGAAGGCGCAGTGATGGACAATGTAGATGAAGCAATCAAAACGATGCACAGCTTGCATGATGCAGGGTTTAAGTTGTCGATCGATGATTTTGGTACTGGCTATTCATCGCTTAGTTATTTAAAACGATTCCCGATTCAAAAAGTTAAAATAGATCGTAGTTTTATTTCCGACCTCGAAAATGATCATGACAGTAAGTTGATTACCACTGCGATTATTCAAATGGGTCATTCGTTGGGGTTGGATGTATTAGCCGAAGGCGTGGAAACGCAGACCCAACTTGAATTTCTCAAACAAGAAAAGTGTGATTTTGTTCAGGGCTATTATACGGGAAGACCAATGCCCGCTGCGCTGTTTATCGAAAATTTTGCGAACCCTATATCTAGTGTTAAGAGCTAACTTATACCAATTCCGATAAGTATGTGGCCTTGTTGTGCGTAAAGGAAATTAATTAGTACACATGTCCATTGTTCCAGACTGAATATAAGCTCCTACATCCTGTAGGCGAGGCGCTCGATTGATTTCGACATTAGAGCAACGTATTAGCTCATGGATGAGCGTAAGTAGGGTATGCATTCGTAAGGGATGAACGCCATTAGAATAACGCAGGAGCAGTTATCAAGGAGCTTATTGCCAAGGAGCATGTTGCAGACTAATAGCTTGCTATTGAGAGCAACGATGTAATTGTTGATTTTAACCAGAACAAATGATCAGATAATTGTCGAAATTGGTATCACATTAAATCTAATTTCAAAACAGGCGCCTTGACCGTCGGTGTTGTTTTGCAACGAAAATGGGAATTGGTGCGCGTTTAATATCTCGGCACTAAGCATTAAGCCAATGCCTTGTCCTTCGTGTTTTGTGGTGAAAAATGGCGTGAATAAGTCTTGCTGATGTTTCGCTGAAATTCCTCCACCGCTGTCTGTTATTTGCAAAATTAATTGCTTATGTGTACTAACAAAAGACACAGTAATTTGGCCATGATCTTTAATTGACTCAATCGCGTTGTGTAATATATTGAGCAATACTTGTTCAAGCTGATGTTTGTCGGCGCTGATATTACTTACTTTATCACCGTCTACTGGCAAGGTTAATTCAATGTTAGCCACGGCCAATTTGTCGCTAAGTAAGCGCTTATGGGTGAGCAGCAAATGATAAAGATTACAGCTTTCTAGCGTAGGATTCGGAAGGCGAACCACCTTGGCATATTCTTGCATAAAGTGATTTAGACTATTGCTTCGCTCTATAACGACTTTTATAGTGGTTTCAAAATCACTTCTATCGTCCCTGTCTATTTGGTCGCTGTAATATAAACAAGAGCGCAAGACTGAGCTTGACGCGGCAATGGTATTGTTTACCTCGTGTGACATGACTCTTATCAGTTTGTCGTAGGTTTTCTTTTCAGAGGATTTAAGCTCTTGGGTTAACTCTTGAATAATCACAAACTGACGTTCAAAACCACGATCGGTAAAACGGCTGCGATGGCAACGATAACGTTTGCCTTGGTTGTCACTAATGAGTTTGGAACTACCCAATGTCACTGTCATTAGCGGTTCAATTAACGGGTGATTAATACGTTGCAATGGTTGGTTGATGATTGACGTTGCTTCATCGCTAATGCCAAATAATTCGCAGGCAGCGGGGTTCACTTGGCTTAATTTATTATCATAATCTAATACCACAACGCTTATTGGTAGCGCGTCCATTAGTTTTTGCAACATGCCTTGTTTGTCGCCTAATCGATGGCGCTCCTCGTAAAGCTGGCTAAGCATGTGATTAAATGAGTGCATTAAGCCGTCGAGTTCTTTATTGCCCGTTTGACTAAAGCGACTAGAAAACTCCTGCTCCTTTAAGATAGTGCTAAATATGTCGATAAACTCTAACGGCGAAAATGCCTTTTGAATCAGCATAAAAAAGAGCACAAGACTGACGAATAAAAACAACTCCGCCAACAAGAACTCTAATTTGTTATTGGGCATGTAAAAATAGGCGGCGGTTAACAGCGCGCCATGCAGCACAATAACTAAGGCATAAGATTTAGACTTTAAACTCACTGGCTTATTCTATGTTTTTCTAAGCGGCGATATAACGCAGCGCGGCTTAACCCTAAGGCGTCAGCTACTTTGGAAATGTTGCCGGCGTAGGCACTAAGTGATTTTTCAATCATTAACTTTTCCATTTCATCAAGCGTTACTTCACCAATATTAACCGCCGCGTCGTTGTTTTTGTTCACGCCATTAGGCACTAAATCTTCTAGGTCTAATTCGCTTTTACCTGACATTAATAACGCACGCTCAACGGTTTGGCACAGCTGCCTGATGTTGCCGGGCCAAGGTTGTTGACATAACCAAGTCAATGCTGTTGCACTGACGCTAGCTTGTTCAATACCGTATCGCTTACTAACTTTACTTAAATGATGCTGCACTAAACGTGGGATATCGCTAATATGCTCACGCAATGGCGGCAAGGTGATGGTGATGAGGTTAATACGATAAAACAGGTCTTCGCGAAACAAATCTTGCTTAACTAACTCTTCTAAGTGTTGGTTGGTGGCACAAATAATCCGCACATTCACATTACTATTTTTTGATGAGCCAACCATTTGGAATGTTTGGTCTTGCAATACACGCAGCAATTTCACCTGTGACGATTTGTCTAGTTCACCAATCTCATCTAAGAATAGGGTAGCGTTGTTGGCGGTGCTAAAACGGCCTTGCCTGTCATATTTAGCGTCGGTAAACGCGCCTTTAACATGGCCAAACATTTCACTTTCAAATAAACTTGGCGTAACGCCCCCCATATTGACCTTAACAATAGCGGCTTGATGGCGTTTTGAATTGCGATGAATAGCGTCGGCTATCACTTCTTTACCAGTGCCGCTTTCGCCCAAAATGAGTACCGATGCGTCGGTTTTAGCCACTCGTGCAATGGTATTTAATACGGAGAGCATGGCAGTGGATTCACCAATGACATGGTCAAAATTAAATTGTTGATCTAACGAGTGGCGATCTA
>SPKZ01005072.1_pt1 | contig 10444 bp, 10 predicted proteins | sample 2456571 | NCBI WGS metagenome assembly SPKZ01 (sample SAMN11192286, study PRJNA482655) | marine metagenome | biome: ENVO:00000447; feature: ENVO:00000244|ENVO:00000211|ENVO:00000569|ENVO:00002023; material: ENVO:00002151; isolation source: ocean water from marine abyssalpelagic zone ...
AAAAGAAGCTTATGTTCATAAATTTGGAGCATGGGATCACTCAAAATTTGATTACAATAAAGCAGTTATGAGTGATAAAAAAATTGTAGTTGTTGATTTTGGTGTTAAAAGAAATATTTTAAATGAACTGGTAGAAACAGGTTTAGAAGTAGAAGTAGTTCCTTCGACATTTAAAGCAGCAGATTTGATTTCACGTTTTAACAACAAAGAAATCGGTGGAGTATTTTTATCAAATGGACCAGGTGATCCTTTATCCCTTACCGAAGAGTTAGCAGAAGTAAAAGAACTAATCAAAAGTGAAATTCCTATCTTTGCTATTTGTTTAGGGCATCAAATGTTATCAATAGCTCATGGCTATGATACATACAAGCTAAAATTTGGACAACATGGTGGTAACCATCCAGTTGGAAATGATAAAGGTACAGTAGAGATTACAGCGCAAAATCATAATTATAATGTTCCTGATTCTATAATTAATATTGCTGAAATTACTCATAAAAACTTGTTTGATAATACTATTGAAGGTGTATCTTATAATGATAAGAATATTTTCTCAGTACAGCATCATCCAGAAGCAAGTCCAGGGCCACACGAGTCCAAATATATCTTCCAAGAATTCGCAAATATTGTAAAATAATTCATTTTATTTTCGCAATCTCTGCGTTGAAGAAAATAATTCCTGCGTCATGTGCTTAATGCACACTCCTTAGGAATTTTTTTCTTCGCCTTGACCTTACAAAAAACAATAAATTCTTTTACAATATTTCAAGAAACCATTATAAAGTAGAAAAATGTCTAAAATGACCAGATCTAATCGAATATTATTTGAAGTTATGAAACAACACAATTTAAGTATGTTCCCGAAACAAGCGAAAAAGAAAGTGTTTAGTATAGTAATAGATAGAATTAAAAGAATTTTTCGAGGTGTTTAATATCGTGTAATAAAATAAGAGTTATTCTTTCTTTGAAAAATAGACCCTCATTATATAAATTGATATGTTTTTTAAAATATGAAAGATAAGCTTATTTAAGTATTTCTAACTCATCTGTATATTTATGTTCACAATATGGCTCATATGAAGCTTTGTAAACTGCGTAGTGAGAAGTTCTTTTATGACCATCAAGCGCTTTTTCATCTCTCCATGACTCTACTGCTGAGAATTTTTTTCTGTTATTTTCATATTGAAAAATATCATAAAAGATACAACCGTCTTCTTTTTTAGAAGGTGCTACCATAGCAATCAAGAGTTCTTTCATTTTATCTTCACAGCCGTCTTTTGCTATAAAGGTTACTTTTTTTGTAATTGTCATGATTTTTCCTAGTATATGAATTTAAGAATAAGTTGGTAAGTTCCTGCAGCTGCTAGTCCTGCTGCAACACCTGCTAAAAGATCATCTCCCATAACACCCCAACCACCTTTTACTTTTTGATCTATTTTACCAATTAAAGAAGGTTTCCAAATATCAAAGAGTCTGAAATATACAAAAGCCAAAGCGCCCATAATATAAAAGTTTTCATCAGTAATACCACAAATTGAAAGTGCTAACCACATACCAGCCAGTTCATCTATTACGATTTCTTTACTGTCATGCTCGCCTATTTCTTTTTCATAAATATCAATTTGTTTTATTGCTATTGCTGTAATCAATATTGATAACATAAATAAGGTTGAATCAGGAACAATTTTTAGAAGCAACATCCCTAGAATAAGTGCTACTATACTTCCTGCAGTTCCTGGAGCTTTTGGAGTTAGACCTGAGTAAAAAAGGGTTAAAAAGAGTTTTCTCATTGTTTTGCCTGTTTCTTTTTTTCAATACCAAGTTTTTTTCTTTTTTCCCAAAGAGATTTTCTTGAAATTCCCAGTTTTTTGGATAATTCAGTATCGGGGTAATTCCCTTGAAAGGTTAAAACCATAAGTTTTACATATTCATTTATTGTCATAATATTATTGTTCATTAAAGAAATATTATTTTGCATACACGAGATTTTTGAGAAAGGAAAGTCTTCTTCTTTTTCAAGAGAACAAATAATAGCTTTTCTTCCATCTAAAAGGGCATTTAAATTGTCTTTAGAAGATTTTTTAAGTACTTGGTAGTCCGTAATGTATAAAAGCTCTTTAGTGGGTTTGGCTAAGTCTTTTTGCCAAGTTGGTGTATCTGATAAAGAAATAAATTTAATAGCTAAATCAAATTTTCGAGCAATTTCAAATACTACTTTGTCTGCCATTTTTGGAGAATTCGTAGATACTAGTAGAGGAAAAGTATGTGAAAGTTGAATATTAGAGATATTTACATCTTTAAAATTGAATTCTAAATAAGCTCTTAGCGTGCTAAGTTCTTTTTTAACACTTTGCCATTCTTTATAATGATAAATTTTACGTACAAGTTCATCCATAATAAAAGGTTTCATAATATAATCTTTGGCACCTTCTTTAATAGGATCAGTAACCGTTTCATCAGAAATATAAGATACCAGTAATAAAACAATAGCATGTTCTTTGTATTTTTTTATTATCTCTTTGCATTGAGAAGAAGGCAAAGACGTAGATAATAAAACAATATCGTAATCTTTTTCCATATTAATATTGGTTGATTCGATAAAGTCACATAAGTGACCATCATCCAATAATCGCGAAACAATTTTTTGTGCCAAATAAACTTCATTTTCTATTATTAAGATATTCATGTATTTTTCCAATCGTAGTATTTTAAATTAGCAGTACTTAATACTGTAAGGCCTTCTTTCCTGCCAACAAATCCCATCTTTTCAGAGGTTGTTGCTTTGATATTTATGAACTGTGGCTCAATATTTAATAATTTTGCCATTGAAAATTTGATATCTAATTTATGTGGATTAATTTTTGGTATTTCTGCCAGTATTGTTAAGTCTATATTGATTATCTCATATCCAACACTTGTTACAAAATCTAAAATAAAACTGAGTAATGACGCTGAGTTGGCATTTTTGTATTGTGGATCATTGTCGGGGAAAAACTCACCAATATCACCAGCGCCAATAGCACCTAAAAGTGCATCTATTACAGAATGAATTAAAACATCTCCATCTGAATGTGCTTTAAATCCATACGAACAAGGTAATTTAACTCCACCTAAATACATCTCTTTATTTTCTTCATAAGCGTGAATATCAATTCCTGAGCCTATAAAAGTATTTTTGCAAGGACCTTTCAAATAATCAAACTCATTTAAATCACTTAAAAAAGTTAGTTTTTTACTTGAATAAGAACCTTTTATATAAAAAACACTTTCATTAATATTTTTAATTGCAGAACTGTCATCAGTAAAATCTTGTGTATTCTTTAAGGCTTTTCTTAAAATACTTGTATTTGATAATTGTGGAGTTTGTATAAGTTTTACGTGTTTTCTATCAATTGTCTCTTCATTAAATATAACAGTATCACTTACATCTAGTATAGGAACAATGCAGGCTGCTTTATTTTTATTATTAAGTAAATCTAAAATGATAGCTTTTGGAACTCCTGCTCTTGCAACATCAGTAACCATTACATATTCTGAGTCAACTTCTTCTAAAGCATTTTTCATTGATTCTTGTCTTGTTTCTCCACCTTCAACAAAGCATATATTTGATGAGAAGTTTTTCATGTAATTTAGTTCATTTGGATGAGAAGTAACAATTACCTTTTTAAATTCACAATAAGAGGAGATACGTTTTGTAACATTTAACCACAAAGGCTCGTTATTTATACGCAACCATTGTTTTTTAATTCTGTGTTCAAACCTCGAAGAAGTACCAGCACACAGAACTATTAGTGTAACATCAGTCAAAAAAGCCCCTTGTGTAAAAAAGTTACATATTATAGGCTAAAGTTACTTATGTTTGAGTTAAGCTTCGTCTTCGATTTTGGTTTTGATACCTTCAATTGCAGATGATAAAGCAGCTACATCTAAACCATATTCTTTACATTTTTTTAATCCAAGTGCTACATTATCATCACTTAAAGGAGCGGTTAAATTGGATAATATTTTTACAATTTCAAGAATTTGTACTTTTTCTTTGAATCCTGTTGGTGCTTTATCGGGGTGCCCTACATAACCAATTGCGGTTACTAGATTAGGACTTAGTTTCCAATGTTTAAAAATATTAGCAGTAATCGTAGAACATGAATGTCCCACTAATGTTCGCTCTAATGTAGCTAAGTGTTTCCCTTGTGCAATACCTTCTTTAAATTCTTCTTCTTTTTCCAGTTCTATAATTAATTCAGCAATAATAAATTTTCCTGTTTCTTGTAAAAAAGCGGGTAATAAAAGTTCTTCTTTTAAATCAAAGTTTGAAGCTCCTAACCATTTATTAACAATAGTAGAGGATAAATTACAAGAATTTAAAAAAGCATCAATTCCTACACCATAAGGTTTTAAATCTGATTTAATTAAATCTTGAACCACAGTACCTAAAGCAACAGAGATAGTAAAATTAATACCAAGTAAATTAATAGCACGGCTAGGCGTTTCAACCGCAGATCTAAACCCAAACATTGCAGAGTTTGCAACTCTTAATAATGAAGTAATAATTAAAGGATCTTGCTCAATGATTTTTAATAAATCCAAAGGTTCTTTTTCTGGCAGAGATCTAAACTCTTCAATCTCAATTACACTTTTTGGTAAGGGAGGAAGGGAGTCAATTTTATCAATGATCATATCTTTCATAGTAATATTCCTTTTTCAATGTTAATTAAATATGGTTTTTCTTTTTTTATTGCTTGGCTTAGCGTTAATCTTGAATTATATAATAAACTTTCTTTGTTTGAAGAGGTTATAGCAATAGTAAAGTCTAAATCAATGTTTTTTTCATTATTCTCTACTTTTAAAGAAAACAACCTATTAAGTATTTCTGAGAAATCAATTAATTTTGGAAATAAAATACTCAGAGTAAAATCATCAATTTTATATATTGTGGAATCTTTTACTATTTCTTGTATTCTTTCTTTTAATACAGCCAAATACTTGTCTTTTGCTTTAAAACCATATTCTTTAATAACTAAAGGCAAAGAAGCTACATAAATATCAATCAATGCAGGTGTTTCGTATTCATAAGCACCAAGGTCATCAATGAGGTTTTGCTTGTTTTTTAGCTTATCTGTTTCACTTTGGTTAAAGTTTTTAGCTTCTAAGTTAGCAATGATATTATTGATATTAGTTAGAATAAATTGTTTATTATTTTTTAAAAGCTGGGAAAAAGCACTTTCATAAACAGCAGGAAAAATAAACTCAATAGAATATTTATGCAATAAAGGCAGTTCAAATGTTTTGTAGCCCTTATCTAGTATATCTGAGCTTTTATTGTTCAATCCTACAATCCTAACACTGGATAAACCATAAAATAATTCTTCAGAAATAAGTGAAGATAAATTTTTCTCAATGTCTTCTTTGGTGATACTATTATCAAAAATAACACTTTGTGTAATACTTGAAAGTTCACTTGCAATCATGGCTTTGTGTTTTACACTGTCAAATTGTATACACTTATCAATATAACTTTTCCCAAGGTTTAGTAAAATATCATCTGTAAGATGGGCATCTTCTAACTTAAGTTCTTTTGCATGAAAAGAAGCAAAATTCAACAATAAAATTCTATTTGCATAAACATATTCATTTTCAAGAATTTCATAACCGTTCATATTAATAAAAATAGTATAAATATCTTTTGCTTTGTTTATTGATGAAATATTAGTTTTTGCGGATAAATACGTTACTAAATCAATATATATCTTAGAGTATATTGATAATAGATGGGATGTCTTTTTTTGTTTTTCAATATAAGTGAATGTTCTATTAATAAGTTCATCAATATTTTCTTTACTTGGGCTATGAATAAAATAATTGATTATAATATCTATTGTTTTTAATTTGAAAAACTCATAATAATCGTTTTTTATTAAAGGTGATTCAATTAAAATCTCAGCAATATTTAAATATTTATAGTCTTCAATGTGATTTGAAAATAAAAGAATATCATGCACTATTTCCAGATTTTGGATAATGTACTTATTATCACTTTTTATAAAGTTATCTATTAAATCTTTATGGTTATTAATAACTTTTTCATGACTTTTTACATGGTACTTATAAATGAAGTTATCTAAGAGCTTATTTTTGAATGATTCTTCATCATCATGAAGTTCTTCTTTTAACAATAAAGAAAACTTTTTATTGTATAAACGTATACACCTTTTAAAATTGTCAGTTTCAAAATAATCAATATCATCATAACGAGAATCTAACTTTTGCAATAAAACTAAAAGTAAAAAAGAGGCATTACTTTTAAATATAATAAACTCTTCTTTTTCATCTCTTTCGTCAAAATCACATTCTTTAGAGATAGTATACCCATCAACTTGTTTTTCCAAATTTAAATAATATTCATCAATAATGTATTCTATGCTTTTATTTTTGGTTGAAATATAAGGTAAGTGAGCAAAATAATATAAAAGCATACCCAGAACATTATTAAGTGAAGAAAGGTTTTCTTTGCTTAAATTAACGGTGTATTTTAAAATATTAATGGACTCAGTTATAAGATTTAGAATAGGTTGAATGGTTTTTTTTCTGCTTAGGTCTGTTGAATTTATAATACAAAGTTTTTGAAGAACAAAAATGAGTTGTTTATAACATAAGAAGGTTCCTAAGAAAGACGCTTTATTTTCTATCTCTTCACTTAAAATACTTTCGTAGTCTCTAAATAAAGTTCCTAAGTTATCAAAATTATAGGTATCATAACTTGTAAAAATATTATAATTTTTACCCATAGACAATAAATTGATTATCAAAGTAACTTCTCTAAAAAAGGTGATACCTTCATTTGACATAAGTGCGTCTGTTTTTTTCTTTACATATGAATGCAGAATGTCTTTAAACTTTCCATTGTATTTTAAAACATCTTGAATTTCTTTTGGGATGTCTTCATTAAAATAAAATAATTTATTAATATAAGATATTAAAAGTAAATAATTATTATCATCAGACTCAAGAAGTTTATCCTTGCTTTTGTTAATATTGAAAATTTTAAGAATTTCGAAAACTTCGTTATTATCAAAATTATTTGCATATTGGTCACTGGATAAAAATGTGTAAGTAGAGTTATTAAATGCTTTTTCATCAATTGTCATGTGAATCATCCATTCGTTTTTATACTATTATATTAGAAAGTAACTTATATAAATAATAAAGTAAAAAAGATAACATTAATATAAAACCCTTTTGATATAATCAAAAGATTTTTTAAAAGCTAGATAATAAATAAATATACAAAAAAACTATTCAATAAGGCGCAGAATGAAGACATTTTCACAAGAAGCATGGGCTTCAATTGATCAAACAATTTACAAAGATATTTTAAATTTGGATTTTGTAAAAGAACTAATGTTAGGAACTTTGGATAAAAGCACCTTTGAGTTTTATATTAAACAAGATAAATTATATTTAAATGAATTTAGAAGAATTCTTACAATACTTTCCTCAAAACTTATAAAGGAAGAAGAAAGCAATAATTTTTTAATTTATGCTAAAGATATTATGGACGTTGAAAAAGAACTGCATGAAGAATTTTTAGACTTGTTTAAAGCAGATGAATACTTAGAAGCAAGCCCTTCTTGTTTATTATATACAGGATATTTACATACTATTGTGAATACTTCTTCTGTAGCAGTAATACTTGCATCTGTTTTACCTTGTTTTTGGATTTATCAAGAAGTTGGAGCCTATATATTAAAACACCAAAATAAAGAAGATAATATCTATCAAGCTTGGATTGATACTTATGGCAGTAGTGAATATGAAAAAGTAGTTCAAGATGTGATAGTTATTTGCAATAAACATGAAAAAAATGCTTCCAAAGATGAAAAAGATCAAATGTTACAAGCATTTTATAAAGCTTCTCAAATGGAATGGTTATTTTGGGACAGTGCTTATAAAAAAGAAAAATGGGCAATTTAAGAATATTTTAAAAGGATTACTTTTCTTCATCTTCTTTAAAAAAATTAATAATTATTGCAGTAATAAGGTAAAAATTTCTTTACCTTGTGCTATGATAAGGTGATAATACGCATAGTTCTTAATTAAGACAAAAATTATCCTAATTAAACTATAATAACACAATTTTTCATAAGGATATTAATATGGCAAGTATTGCAGATATTAAAAAAGAGTTAGAAAAGGTAATTTATCCAGGCTTTTCAAAATCCATTGTAGAGTTTGGATTTTTAAAAGATGTACAAATTAAAGATGATACTTCTTGTGTGGTAATTTTAGATATTACATCCGCAGCACAAGATGTTGAAATGAAATTAAGACATGAAATCACAGCCTGTCTTAGCAACATTGGATTAACCAGCGTAGAAATTTCTATGAACAAACCAGAAGAACCTAAACAACAAAGTAATTCAGTGAGTGGTAGTAATATTGCACCACAAATTAAAAACTTTGTTATGGTATCTTCAGGAAAAGGTGGAGTTTGAAAATCTACAACTACAGTTAACTTAGCAATAGCAGCAGCTATGCAAGGGAAACGAGTAGGTATTTTAGATGCTGATATTTATGGTCCTAATATTCCTCGTATGATGGGTTTACAAGGTCAAGAAGTAGAAGTAGTTGGAAACAAAGCCAAACCTTTTAAAGCTTATGGGGTTGATGTTATGTCTATGGGTTCTTTAATGGATGAAGGTCAAGCTTTGATTTGGAGAGGGGCTATGATTATGAAAGCCATTCAACAATTATTAAGAGATATTTTATGGGGCGAATTAGACATCTTGTTTATTGATATGCCACCAGGAACTGGTGATGCTCAATTAACGCTTGCTCAAAGTGTTCCTATTACTTGTGGTATTAATGTTACAACACCACAACATGTAGCGCTTGATGATGCAAGAAGATCGCTGGATATGTTTAAAAAACTGCATATTCCTATTGCTGGAATTGTAGAAAATATGAGTGGATTTATTTGTCCTTCATGTGAAACAGAATCAGATATTTTTGGAAAAGGTACTTGTGAAGCAATTGCAAAAGAGTATGATACTTTTGTTTTAGGAAATTTACCCATTGAACCTGCTATTAGATTAGGTGGGGATAATGGAAAACCTATTGTTTTTTGTGAACCCAATTCAGTAACAGCAAAACGATATATGATGGCAGCAGAGAAATTAATTTCTTTTGTAGATGAGGTTAGTTCCCAAGCAGAAAATGCTTCGATTCAACCTACTACTGCTCCTGGCGTATCTGCATGTTCAACTACTTCAAAGGCTGCAGTTGCAGCACCAGCACAAGCAAGTAGTCAAGGATGTTGTGGAGGTGGAGCAAATCCAGGAAGCTCGTCTGGTCAAACCAAACAAGGTGGATGTGGTTGTAATTAATAGGCTGCAGGTGTAGCACTAAATATATTATTTACAAAAACAAAAAAAAGTTTAGAAGTTTTCTTTCTAAACTTTTTTTATGCCTATTTTTTAGTACTTCTTTGATATATTTACTTAAATATTTAAGGACAAAAAATGGATATGCAAAAAATAGAAACACTTATTAAAAAATTCTCAAAAGAAAGAGATTGGGATAAATTCCACAATCCAAAAAATCTTGCAATGGCATTAAGTGTAGAAAGTGCAGAACTTTTGGAAATATTTCAGTGGTTAAGCCACGATGAAAGCTTAGAATTAAAAGATGAAAAACTTGAGCATCTAAAAGAAGAAATTGCAGATGTGGCTGTGTATCTTTTAAGAATCTGCATGTCTTATGATATTAATTTAGAAGAAGCCATTGTTTCAAAGATGAAAAAAAATGAAGAAAAATATCCTTTGTTAAACAAAGAAGGAAAACGAATAGATTATTCCAAAAAATTCTAAAACTTATGAAGAAGAGACATAAAGAAAAAGAATTATGTCTCTTCTTTTTTATGAGGGATGGTGATAATAAATTTAGCTCCATTTTCTGTATTTTCAACTACAAGTGTATTATTACTGTGTTTTTCAATAATCATTTTACTCATATATAAACCAATACCAGTTCCTAAGGCTTTATGTTTAGTCGTAAAATAAGGCTCAAAAATTTTATCAATTATTTTTTCATCTATGCCTTGTGCGTTGTCTTGGATACTAATAATTGTTTCTGTTGGATTTTCACAAAGTGTAATAGTAATTTTTGGGTCTTTTATTTTTCTTTGTATAAGAATATCTTTAGCATTGGAAATAATATTTAACAAAGCTTGAGAAAACTCATTTTTATAGCTTTTAATCTTTATTTTATTGTGCTTACAAATTACCTTTGTTTCAATAAAAGAATGTTTTAAAGAGGCATCTATTATAAAAAGCGCAGAGTCTAAGGATTCTTTGATATAAAATACTTCTTTTTGTTTTTCTGGTTTAAAATAATTTCTAAAATCTTCAATTGTTTTAGACATATAATCAATTATTTGTACAGAATC
>SPKZ01008779.1_pt1 | contig 10441 bp, 9 predicted proteins | sample 2456571 | NCBI WGS metagenome assembly SPKZ01 (sample SAMN11192286, study PRJNA482655) | marine metagenome | biome: ENVO:00000447; feature: ENVO:00000244|ENVO:00000211|ENVO:00000569|ENVO:00002023; material: ENVO:00002151; isolation source: ocean water from marine abyssalpelagic zone ...
GCGGTGAATAACCTTTGGTGCTGCGTCGATGTTAGCCCGCATTTCATTACCCCAAGGGCCTGTTTGCACGCTCATGGATCATCACCGTTTTGCTGAGCCTCCCCGGCGTTGCCACTCGTAGCGCTCGCGCCATTAGCACTGGCTTCTAACTGCATGGAGAACTTGATCGCAAGGAAGTCGCTGGGGTCCTGCTGTACGGCCTTTAGCCACATCGCTGCCGTCTCCGGGTTGCCCAGAATATCCTCCGCGCTCAGTTGCAACAGCGACTCTTTCTCCCAGCTGAGTTCGTCGGCGCCCTGTGCAGGAATCGCGTCTTCCGGCGACAGCTCTACGTCCTCCCCGCTAACTCCTTGTTCCTGTTGCTGGCTCTCGCTGATTCGGTTGATTTCATCGATGAGTGCCTGGACCTTGTCACGATTGGCTCGGGCGCCTGGGAAATCAGGAGAACGGGCCAGCAGGCGATCGTAGCGATGCACGCTACGCACATAGTCTCGTGCGTGCGCACGGGAATTGGCCTCATTGAACAGCGCATTGTCCGTGTCGCTGCGCGCGAAGTATTCGGCAGCAATGAGAAAATCCTCCGCATAGTAGTTTGCCAGCGCGATCCATTGCGTGTCTTCAAACTGCTGGGCGGCCTCCGTGTAGTGGCCCAGCTGCATCAACACGCGTCCTTGTTGATCGGGTGTTAGCCAGAGGTCTGCAAACCAGTCGAGAGCGCGACGGGCAATGGTGGGTGTTTCTGGTCCAGACGTACCTGAGGGAGGCTGCTCAGCCTCATTCTTAGGCGAACTCTCCTCGGCTGCAGCTGCGACTGTGTCGCTGGCGCTGAGCGATTCAACGGCAAGTGCGGGCGGAGCGCCCGCGCTAAGTAGGGCGGGGAGTACTATCCAGCACCAGGTCAACGTCCAGCCTCGCCGAAACCAGAGAAGGAACAGCGCCATAGCCGGGAATACTAGCGGGTAGCCACTATCCAGCCACGGCAAACTGTTATCGTCCAGCACCACGTAGTGGCTTTCCACCCGTCGGTTGACTTGCCTCATATCGCGGTCATCCACCGTTAGCGACACATAGTCACCGCCGCTTGCGCGAGCCAGCGCCTTGAGTGCGTTATCGGCCAGCGGGATGTCCGACTCTTGATCAGCGTCGCCAGTTCCCACGATCAACAGTTGGTGCGGGCGAGCGTCAAAGTACTCCCTGAATGCCTGCTCCGCATTCACGCTGGTGCCGTCCGTGAACATCACGACGGTGGCAGGTGCACTGCTGTCCGACAGTATTTTGTCGATCTGCGGCAGGGCGTACTCGGGGAACTTGCCGGGCCTGGGCATAATGTCCGTGGTAATGGCTGCGACATACTGGTTAAGAATGTCCCGGTCTGCCGTTAGCGTCAGCACGGTATGCGCGCTACCGGCATACGCGATGAGTGCAGCTTTTTTGTCGGGACGCAGGCTCAGTAGATCGCTGATTTTTTGCTTGGCGCGTCTGAGCCGGCTCGGTTGCACGTCACGCTGGCGCATCGATGCTGAGACATCCAGCAGTATGACAAGCGCCGAGGCGTCCTCACTGAGTGGCGAATCCTGCTGCCGCCAACTGGGTCCCATCAGAACGATTATGAGTAATACCGTGATGGCCTCGGTAAATCGCCGCGGATTGAACCAATTCGATTGGTAACGTTTGACTCGCAGGTGTTTGAGCTAGTGAGGTGCGATGATGCCCTCGAACTGGGTATTTCCCTCTGCGCGCCGATTCATCACGAGGATGATGAGTGCCCAGGGTACGATGAGCACAGCCCACCACGGCCTGAGGAAATGGAAATAGGTCAGCCAGTCGGCATCAAAGGGCATGATCGCGCCTCCCGGACCGCCAGGTTCGCAGCGCATTCCAGCTGTGGAACAACCAGTACAGGCACACAGCAATGCCTACCGGTACCCAATGCAGGCTTTGCCGTGGTCGGAAGCTGACGGTCTCGTACTGCGCAGGCTCCAGCGCGGCGATGGCACTGTACACTTGCTCCAGCTGGTCGCGGTCCAGTGCCTGAAAGTCCTGACCACCGGTCAATTCTGCAACCCGTGCCAATGTTTTTAGATCGAGGGCCTCCTCACCCACCGCTGCGGGGTCACCGACAGCAATCGTATGAATCCGTATGTCGTGAGTGGCGGCAACTTTCGCGGCATCAACAGGCGGCACTGTACTACCCGTATCGTTACCGTCAGTCAGGATGATGAGTACCCGATTATCCGAATCCCCCTCAATGAAGAGCTTTATGGCGAGCCCGATTGCATCACCGAATACCGTACTTTGTCCTGCCATCCCGATTTCGGTTTGGGCTAGCAGTGAAGACCACACGGCGTGGTCATCCGTAAAGGGCGCCTGCAGATAGGCCGCGCTGCCAAAGACGATAAGTCCCAGGCGGTCTGAGGGACGTTGGTGGGCGAGCTCTGCCAGTACATACTTGACGGCCTCCAGCCTGTCCACGGCGCTGCCGTCGGGGAGCGTAAAATCCTGCTCCTCCATTGAACCCGACAGATCCACAGCGATCATCAGATCGCGCCCGGATTTCTGCTGTTCAATGGGAGCCCCTACCCACTGCGGCTTGCAGGCCGCCACGACCAAGGCCAGCCACATGAGGCTTACCAGCGCTTTCTGCAATCGGTTGCGACGCAAAATCATGGCGCCGGTTTCGGGGCGCCTCTGGCTCAGCGATACCAACCTGTTGAAAAACGGGACTTTCACGGAATCCCGGCTCTCGCGGTACGGGGGTAATAGGCGCATTAGCAGCGGCAAGGGCAGTAGCAGTAGTAGCCAGGGGTGGGCCAGCTCGATCATGCGTGTGCATTCCTGTGCTGGATTAGCCATGTGTCACAACACGCCAACAGGGCTATTCGCCCGGTGGGGTCCATTGGCAGTGCCTGATAACTTCCCCTTGCCAGAAATTGCGCGCTGAGCGCATCGAACGGTGCCGATTCGCAGCGATTGTTCAGGTAGGTAACCCAATGTTCTCCGGATAATGCGGCGACGGCCTGACGTGAATCCGCCTGCATCGCCGTCAGCTTGAGCAGGGTATTGAGCTGTTCAACCAGTGCTTGCCCTTGGGCGGGGCCCTTTGAGATTAGTCTGAGCCTTTGTCTGGCTTCACGCCGATAACGATTGAGCCACCAGAGGCGCAGTTTGCGGTAGGCAAGTTTTGCCACGTAAAAACCGGCCAGCGCTGCGACGATAAGCCAGCCATTCGTGGCGGGCCACCAACTGATGTCCGGTGGCGGGATAACCTCGTTAAAGTCGCCGAGTGCATAGTTGCCAAAAATGGCGGGCAGTTCGGGCGCGCTCATCGTGGCCTGCCGCCGCCCAGTGTGTCTCGAATCTGTTCGACCGGTGATGCCACGGTGTCTATCGACATCACCGGTATGTCGTAGCGCTTCAGTGTCGCCTGCACCCGATTGAACGTATTATCGAAGGTTTCCGTAAACCGTTCGCCCAAGTCCTGCTCTGCGGGCTCCACCGCCAGCTGCAGCTGGCCATCGCTGACCACCAATTGGTCGGCGGCAGAGATGTCACGCTCCAGCGGATCGAATATCAGCGAGCAGACCACATCATTGTGCTGGCTCAGTCTACGCAAGCTGGACAGGGTTGCATCGTTCCAACCGTGGAAATCGGATATCACGATAACCAAATAGTCATGGCCGATGGAGCGCTCGAGTAACTGCAACGCGCCATTCAACGCGTGTTCGCTGCCACCGAGCTGAGTATCGACCGACAGTGCCTGGTTCATGCGCGTGAGCTCACCCAGCCAACCCATCACACGCTGACTGCTGCGAGCGGGTCGACTCTCGTGGCGTTTCGAATCATTAAAGATGATCGCGCCCACGCGGTCACCCACACTGGTTACTCGCCATGCGGTGAGCGCTGCCACTTCTGCGGCCACCACGGATTTCATCCGCGATTGGCTGCCAAAGAACATGGACAACCGCTGATCGACCACCAGGAACACCGGTCGATCCCGCTCCTCGCGGTACACGCGTACATGCGGTTTGCCAGTCCGGTTGGTCACCCGCCAATCCATGGTGCGAATGTCATCGCCCGGGCGGTAGTGGCGCAGTTCATCAAAATCCAGCCCGCGACCACGCAGTCTCGAGCGTTTCCGGCCCGCCAGCAGCGAGCCTATGGGTTGGCGCGGTAAGTAGCTAAAGCCGCGTGCCTTGTACCGCAGTCGTGCCAGGTCGCGCAGGCTGGTATAGACCTGTGAGTCGGGTGACTGTCGCATGTCAGGTCAGGCGACAGCCACCTGAGCCAGTAATTCATCAATGATCGTATCCGGGTCTATGCCGTCGGCCAGGGCGTCATAGCTGAGTATCAGGCGGTGGCGTAACACAGGGTGAGCAACCGCTTGCACGTCACCGGGCATAACGGTGTCCCTGCCTGACAGCCAGGCATTTGCGCGTGCAGCACGGTGCAGGGCAATGCTGGCGCGGGGGCTGGCGCCCGTTTCAATCCATTGTGCCGGCTGCTCACCGTAGTTGGCCGGGTTGCGCGTTGCCAGGACCAGATCGACAAGATACTGCTCAACGGCTGGGCTGGGTTTTAGCGTTTGTATGGCCTCCCTCGCGGCGAAGACATGGCTGGACGAGATTTGTTCCAATGCCTCAGTGCTATCACCCTCCTCCGCCTGAAGCAGTCGTACGATGGCCAGCTCCGCCTCAGTATCGGGGTAGTTGACCTTCACCTTAAGTAGGAAGCGATCCATTTGCGCCTCAGGCAGTGGGTAGGTGCCTTCCTGCTCGATTGGGTTCTGGGTAGCCAACACCATGAAAAGCTCAGGTAGCGGGTAGGTCTTACCGGCTACGGTGACCTGCCGTTCCTCCATGGCTTCGAGCAGGGCTGACTGGACTTTAGCCGGGGCGCGATTAATCTCATCAGCGAGTAACAGCTCATTGAAAACAGGGCCGGGCTGGAATGTCAGTTCCGATTTACCCTGGTTATCCTGATAGATCTCGTTGCCAGTGACATCCGAGGGTAGCAGGTCTGGTGTGAACTGAACTCGTCCCAGTGTTGCGCTGAGCACCTTGGATAAGGCTTTGATAGAGCGTGTTTTTGCCGTGCCAGGCAGACCCTCCAGTAGCACATTGCCATTACATAACAGTGCGAGGGTGAGGCTGCGCACAACCTGTTCCTGGCCAATGACCGACTGGGACATCTGCTCCATCATGCGATGGATAGCGTTCAGGTGCTCTGACACAGCGCACTCCTGACAGGGAAAGTCTCTGCATTATAGCCACCGACAGACGGCGAGTGTGCGAAGGCGTGGTAGATCGCGAGCTAGTTTGCCCAGTCGCGTTCGGCCTTGAACTGTCTAGAGAGGTAGTCCATCTGGTCCGCCAGAATCCGGTCCTTCGCAAGAAAATGCCATTCAAACGGATTGGGTCGGAAGGGCACAGCCAATAGCGGCATGCCAGCCTCTTCTGGCGTCATATTGTCTTTCTGCCAGTTGCAGCGCTTGCAGGCAGCGACAACATTTTCCCAGCGGTCGGTGCCGCCTCTTGAGACCGGATGAACGTGGTCACGGGTCAAGTCTGACCGGTTGAACTGGTTACCGCAGTATAGGCAGCGATAGTCGTCGCGCCGGAACAGAGTACGGTTGCAGAGAGGGGGTGAAAATCCGTTAACGATGCGCCCTTGAAGCGCGATGATGGGCTGAATGTCGATGCGCGAGCGCAGCCCACTCAGGCGTTGGATGCCACCAAAAATCGGGGGCAGAGGATCCCCGATGCCGTATACGACATCGCCTCGGGCGTAGGCAGTGACAGCCTGCGACACGGTGAGCCAACCGCGCGGTTGTCCTGCCAGGTCCAACTTGAGAATGGTCTGCATAGACGCCTTTCTCTGACTGGTGAGACAACGCTACTGGAAATGACTTCCAGAAACAATCACCGCTTCAGGCATAAAAAACCCGCGGCGCTTGCGTGCCGCGGGCTCTCTGGCTGTCGCTGACAATTAGAAGAAGTTATACACCACTTCCGCACCGTAACGGATACCTGGGGTCAATGGCGAGAAGGTGCCGCCCACAGGTACGCCCCCGATGGAATCTGGCAGCTGCGTATCACCGCCGTGGTTGACTTCATCCAGCAGGTTGCGACCGTACAGCGAGAAGACCCAATGGCCGTCGTTGGAGTAGAAGTCCAGACCGGCGTCCAGCATTTCCAACTCGTCGATGAAGCCATTGTTGTCGTCGGTATAAGCCATTTCATCACGGTAAGAGTAAGTCAGGCGTGAGGTCATGTAACCCCAGCTGCCGATATCCAGATCGTGGGTCAGGCCGATGGAGTAAGTCAGCTCTGGTGCGCGCGGAATGTCGAGGCGTTCATCGCCGCGATCCACCGAACCGTCACCGTTCAAGTCTTCGCGTACTTCATCGTACTCCGCATCGATGTAACCGACGCTGGCGAGCAGCAACAAGTTGTCGGTGAGGCTAAAGGTACCGTCAACTTCTACACCGGTAATGGTGGCATCGGCTGTGTTACGCACCAGCTGGATCGTGCCGATGGGTCCTGGCGTGTTCAGCTCACGCTGCATGTCGTCAATTTCGTTGTAGAAGAACGCAGCGTTCAGGCGGCCCCATGAGTGCGTAGACTTATAGCCGATCTCGTAGTTGTTCACTTCTTCCTCATCGAACGGTCCGGGGATGTCCGCAGGGTTGAAGGAGGTGTTACGGAGGTTATAGCCACCTGAGCGGTAGCCCCGCGTCCAGTGCGCGTACACGGCCTGTTCATCACTCAGTGCGTAGGTGGCGCCCAGCTTGGGTGCCCAGTTATCCCAGCTCTCATCATCAACGAAGTCGAAGGGGCAGGCAGCCGGGTCTTCGGTGACGACGTTACAGGAGGGGCCAAGGTTAGACAGCGACTTGATCTCGGTGTCCTTGTCCTCTGAGCTGTAGTTGATGCCCGCAGTCAGGGTCAGCTGCTCTGTCAGGTCATAATCCACCTGCGCAAAGACCGAGTAGCTCTCTACATTGTAGTTACCACCGCCATCAAATACCGCGGCGGGGCCCACTGCGCGGCCGACGGGTGCTGGCGCTCCGTTCTCGTCTAGACCAACCAGGTTGCGGCGTTCGTGGTAGTTAATTTCGTTATCGAAGTAGAACACGCCCGTGGTGACGTTTGCGCGCTCACCGAACAGACCGTTGTAACGCAGCTCAAAAGACTGTTGCTCGGCGTCAAGCCAGGAGGGCGCATGGAAGATCCAGACGGGTTGGCCATCCACGTCAATATTGGCTGTGCCTTCATAGTCACGATAACCGTAGATGGCAGTGATGGTGCCCTCGCCAAAATCGACATCTTGATCCAACTGCGCTGTGATGAAGTTGGTCTCGTTCTCCTGAAAACCTTCTTCATCGATGCTGAAGTCGAATGAGTCGCGATCGTTATTGACAAAGAAACCGGGGACGCCGCTGCCGTTGGTGTGTGACTGGGCTGCTGGGCCCTGACCGTCGGTTTCGTTGTACTCGTACATCACTGTGAAATCAGTAGTGTCTGTGGCGGCCCAGGTTAAAGTGCCGCGCGCCATTTTCTGTTCGATTTCGCCGAAGTCGTCGCCGTTGAAATCATTCTCGAAACGGCCGTCATCGTCGTTGTAGTAAACGACCAGGCGACCGCCAATGGTGTCGGTGAGGGGGCCGCCAACCGCGCCCTGGTAAATGGAGCTTGTGCCGCCTTCGTCACCGGCTTCAATGGAGTAGCGCAGAGTGGCTTCTAGCTCGTCACCGGGCTTCTTGGTGTTCATCAGGATGGCGCCGCCGGTCACGTTACGGCCAAACAGCGTGCCCTGCGGGCCGCGCAGCACTTCGATGCTTTCCAGGTCGAAGATGTCGAAGATGATGCCGTTGTTAACGCCCAGATACACGCCATTCACGAAGACGCCCACTGCGGGGTCGATGGAGGGAATGGAGCTGTTGATGCCCAGACCACGAATCGAGAAGTTTGCGGTGCCTCGAGTCGTACCAATGTCTTCCAGCGATACATTGGGCATGCCAACGCGCAGGTTGGTCAGGTCGCGGACCTTCAGGGCCTCGATCTGGTCAGAATTGAAGGCGCTGATAGACAGAGGTACGTCTTGTGCGCCTTCTTCCCGCTTCCGTGCGGTAACCACCACCTCTTCCAGCAGCGCGGCGCTGCCGCGCGCCGGATCCTGGGCGCTAGCGGTGGTAGACAGTGTTGTGGATGCCACTGCGGCGGCCAGGGCCAACGTCAGCGGACTACGGGTGAGAGCGGGTGCTTGCTTGCGGTTAATCATCGTTATGTTCCTACTGCTGTTATCGATGAGAATGAGCGGTGAGGTCATCGGGCTGATAGCCTGAATGGCCGCACCTGGTTTATTTTTTTAGTCTGCGAACGCTGCCAGTATACGCTCGCAAATTCAAGCGATCCTGTGTCGCAGTACCACTGGCGCAGCGGTACTAATACCATTGCGCGGGTACTTTGAGTGATCTACGAACGTACCTGGCGGCTGGACTAGTTCTCAGCCAGTGAATAGGTCGTCTGTGATAGGTGCTGCCTCCACCCTCACAGCGTCGCCAATGGCGATTTCGCCGCCGATGATGATTTTGCAGCACAGGCCGCCGTGGCCTAGCATTGCAGCGACCCCGCCCTTGCCCAGTTCGGCTTCCATGCGCGAGCAGGGGTGGCAGAGCGCACCGGCCTCAAACAGCGCCTCGCCGATGCTAAAGCGTTGATGGCGCAGGGCATGCAAGTTGATACCGCTGATCACCAAATTTCGCCGTAAACGGGCAGGATGAATATCTGATTCCCCGAGGAAATGCGCGGTTTGTTGAATGAACTCACGTGAGCTCAGTGTGACCTGACGCCCAGATCCCGGAGTTTTCTCGGTGCGGTGATCCCCCTGAAGGCCCCGGTCAGCGATCGCCAACACACGCTGCACCTCGGTCATGGGTTCGCGTCTGCGGCTGCGCAGGCCAATCCATTCCAGCTTCCCCGTGGGAAGGTCTTTAGCAAATCGGTCCAGTGGGTTGGGGCGTTTGGTGGTCATGTGAACTGAACTCTTTTTCTTGCATGCATTCTGCCGCTCTCTGAGCGCGGCTCGCTTGCGCAGCACGGGGCGCGGCTTACGGTCTCTGTTGAGAACGAAGGCTGTCGTTTCGTGGCTAGTGTTGATGGTTTCAAGCTTACTCCGGGCACCATGGCCTGATGCATAGGTTCCAGGTTCAAAGGACTTGGCCCGCGTGCGTGCAGCGCGTAATCTGCGCGCTAGTATAAACGCGCTTAAACGCCGCAAGGACTGTTATGCTGACACTGCACTTCGCCCCCAACTCCCGCGCCAGTCGTTCCCTGTGGCTGCTAGAAGAACTCGACTTGGACTACGAGCTAAACCGTATGGACTTCCACCCCAAGGATCTGAAGTCCGATGAGCACCGTTCACGACATCCCCTGGGCCGTGTGCCCGTGCTGGAGGACGGTGATGTGAGTATTTTTGAATCCGGCGCCATCGCTGAGTACATCCTGGAGAGGCACAAGAACGGTGGTTTGAAGCCAGCGGTGGATGACCCTGCATTTCCGGAGTATCTGCAGTGGTTTCACTACTGCGAAGGCATGGTAATGCCGCCCGTCAATACCATCGTGGTGCACACGCTGTTGCTGCCGCCGGACCGTCAGGATGCGACGGTGCGCGAACAGGCTCAGCGTTTGCTGGCAAAAGCATGGGCGCCCGTGGAAGAGGCAATGGCAGGCCGCGACTACATCATTGGCGACTTCTCTGCGGCCGATACGATGCTTGGTCATGCCTGCATTATGTCGAAGCGTCTGGGTATCGTGACAGATGAGGTTTTCCCAAATCTCAGTGCCTATGCGGACAGGCTGTTGGCCAGGCCTGCCTGTGCCAAGGCGTTTGCGGCCTAGAATTTCGCCGTTCGGTCGGAGTTGTGGCTGCTCCACAGCCTGACGGAGCGGCCCAGCGGTGGCGGCTTAGCTAAGGGTGTAACTCGATAACGCGCTGACCGCCTGGCTGAATCGAATACTGCTCGGCAAAGTTCCCCTGATTGAGTGCGAGGCCGATGTTGAGGATGTCATTAACGTAAATGGCCGGCTCACCTAGCGCAACACCGCCGAAGGAACTGACAAATTCAACGCGCTGCTCAAAGAGCACTTTGTCGCCCTCCCGGATTCTTACCTGAACGGTTTCGCCCACAGATACCCTTAACGTGTCGAAGAGATCGGCGCTGATATTGGTCCAAACATTCCCAAAGTGCGCATCGAGAATAGGGATGCTGCCAATAATGCCCTTATCAGTCATCTCGGGCTTCTGGTAGCTGATGCTAACGACTTCGGGCTTGAGCAAGGGGCCAACCTCTTCGAAGCTGATCGCTCCGGCGGCCAGCCTGGCGCCGGTGTAGGCATAGACATCCCGCCCGTGAAAGGTATGAGAGCGCTCCGACCCTTTA